>Ga0116231_10011809_pt1 | contig 13224 bp, 3 predicted proteins | sample S1TSphgellanicum_2_FD_89695 | JGI IMG/M metagenome (GOLD analysis project Ga0116231, IMG submission 89695) | Host-associated microbial communities from peat moss isolated from Minnesota, USA - S1T2_Fd - Sphagnum magellanicum MG | ecosystem: Host-associated > Plants > Peat moss > Unclassified... | reverse complement strand
CAATGCACATCAATGACATCATGACATCCCATGGTGGGGGTAATGGCTGATGTTCATGGATGATAAGTTATATCATCTCACATGTTTGTTGGGATATATATACATCCCAAAACTGGAAAAAATAAATATAAATATATATATATAATTTTTTAATTCAAAAAATTCAAATTTTTTTAATATATCAAAAATAATATTTTTTTATATATCAAGAAAATATTTTTTTTATGTCAAAAAAATAATTTTTTTTTAATAAAAGGGGAGAAAATTGTGTAAACAACACTAAAAGCTCAACACAACAATAATATGTCTGGTGGGGGTGCAATCATGAACCCCATTTGTTAATTGCTTGCCGAGTACAGCCCATTCACAAGCTTACTTTACTCCAAAGAAATCTGCCGAATCATGAGTTAAAAAGACAACCTACCGAACGAACGAAACGTGGAGGAAACGACCAGTTAAAAGACAACTTACCGAATGATGCGGAAGAATCGACCAGTTAAAAAGACAACTTACCGAATGATGCGGAAGAATTGACCAGTTAAAAGACAACTTACCGAATGCAGAGGAATCGACCAGTTAAAAGACAACTTACCGAACGTGGAGGAATCGACCAGTTAGAAGACAACTTACCGAACACCAAGGAATCGACCCATTTCAAAGACAACTTACCGTACACGGAGGAATCTGGAGTTAAAAAAAAACGACAACGTACCAAATGCGGAGGAATTACGAATTAAAAGACTACTTACTCGATGCACCCCTTTTGGTGTAGAAAAATCCATTTATTAAATGACAAAAAGTAACCGTATATGGTGCCATTTTGTTTTAGGGGGGGGGGTAGGGTGGAGGGGGGCACGGAGGGTGGAAAAATAGATGAAAAATAGAAAAAAATTTGCCCAGGAGAGTTTGGTACCTACCTATTAGAAATTTATGGCCCGAACCGAACCGAACCGACATATTTTGTTGAATTCTTTTTTAGTTTTATTTTAGGGTTTGGAGTGCACCAAGGAGGGCAAAGAGACATGGCAAATGGGTCCTCAATTTCCCACCCACCTCTCTTAACTCACAAATTGGACGATTGTTAGCATGTCAAATGTGTCAAGAGGAGGGTTCCAAGTTTTGTTTGGACACTGAAGCCCTACCCTTGGATCTGGCCTGCCTTGAGCGCTTAAGTGTTTGGTCACCAGCCAATCCACCCTAATGCATTCCAAAAGGCTCAAAGACAAAAAAAAATACAAAAAAAAAGAAAAAGAAAAAGATTAATGAAGCAAAAATATAGTTCTCAAGTTTGCAAACTAATTCATGAATGAAATTCATCCATAAATGATGAATTAGGTGACGATGGATGATCTCCATAACCTAACACCACCACAACAACAACAAACATGGCAACCGGGTTACAAACACAACAAATGAAATGTTCTACTTTATTTTTGCTGACTTGCATGAGGGTTTTTTTGGGCATGAAAGGTGTACCCATTTTGTTTGATCAAAGTGGACCAAGGGGGAGCCCAATTCAATTGGCTATGTATATTATATTTGTTTGCTTGCAATGGTTTCTGATAAAATAGGTAGCTCCATTGCTTTTGCCTCTGAAATCACCAAAAAATATCATGCACATAGGTACTATATAAGTTAGTTGATTGGAATGGCAACTTTGCTTGGGCACATTGTGTCATGGGTTCAAATCCCCTCACCCCCCAACTATCCCACTAGATTCACAATAACCCTACTTCCCTCCATCAATCATGAGATTGATGATAATTCCACACTATATACATACATACATACAATGATATATAGGGTTTAGGGTTTAAAGTACCCAAGGTCCGTGTCATCATATTTTCATCAATATTGCTTAATTTAAACACACACACACACACACACATATATATATTCCACTTCAAGTTACTACTAACAAAATCCATATTTTATTTTCTTTTATTCTTCTTCGGTTCTCAAGCTCTTGGTCTAAAGGAGACTATATCCTTTTTATGGTTGGCAAATTTCCTATTTTTACTTAGGTGTTTTTTTTTATAAATTTTTAAATTAAAATTTTAACAATTCTCTTTCTCGAATAATAATCATTTGAGGTAATTTTTGTATGTAGGTAGACTTGTGTTCCATTTGCTTTGTGTGGAAGGTAGAGCTTCAATTATTGGCATTAAGCTCCAACACCATCATCATCACCCCCCTTGCTTACAACAACATTCCAAATTGCCTATACAACGGAAGCATTACATAAAAAGGCTGGGAAAACCAAAGTTGGACGGATATGTGGGTTGACGTCAGGTATCAACTTGGTTATCAACATGGGTATGAAGATACCCAACTAGTTAGGTCCTACCCGTTAATCATACTATGGTTGAGATTAGGTTGGCACAATTAGGTTCTCACTTCGACTCATACCAGATCTAACTACAAGCAACATTTCACTTACCTCGACCAATGCATACATATGCATCTTTCCCCAAGTATTGTTGATCTTGGTATGGGTATAAGATGTTTTAGGGCATGAGCTAGTTGCAAGCTCCAATTTTTTTTAACATGGTTATGATTTATCCATAATTTTTTTCTTCATATACTTGGGAACTTTGCATATCAATTTTGTGTTTGTGTTGGGTCACCTTTAGTTGTTTATGGAAATGACTTATTTTCTTCAACTTGTGTAAAATGTTGCATTTGTTTTGTGATATCACGTGTATTAAATCAATATATTCATATTCATACTTAATATCTCTTGGGTATTTTTTTCTAATATCTTGAAATTTTAGTCGTTGAAAAAAGTGGTTGATGTTTGTCTTGATAGATGAAATTGACGTGTTCAAATGAATGCAAATTATGCATATCATGTCATTTTTAAAAACCTCGTTTGTTGACAAAAATTTCCATCTTATGTTCATCACCATGTTTGGCCTAGGCTAATTGCTAGGGCATGAATTATGGGGACATAGTGAACCAAGCTTTAAAATTTTATGAGTTTTCATTTGCAAATTGATTCATTCCATTTTGTGCCAAACGCACAAATTTGGAACAAAATTTCATTTCAAAGAATTAGGAACTACAATGTCCATGTGAAAATATAGTGATGTAGTACTTGAATTGCTTCAACATTAATTTTTTTTTTTTAAATGTTATTAACCCATTGAGTTGAAAATTTTAGAAAATTTATCAAAACAAAAGTTGTGCACTCTTCAATGCAAGTTCAAGGCAATTGCACTAGTTGCATTTTAAATGCTTGTATGTTAGATTTGAACCCAAGTCTATAGGTTTGAACATTTAACAATGACATTCAATAAATAGAGCGGACAATTGCATTCATGATTTAACATAACTTTATCTCTACCAAGTAATTATATATATATTTTTACATCCAAAAAATCAAAAATTAAAAAATCCATGTGTCAAAATTGAATTTTAAAAATATTAATTATTCAACAATTAATTATCAATCGCAGTCGAAAGAAGTTACTATATATATATATATATCTATGTATGAAGGAAGGTAGTTTGTTTGTTTTGTTTGTATTGATGAGATCCACTGAACCGGGATGCTTCAGATCACATTCTTGGTCTCTTTGGAAAGCTCTCCTGGGGGAGGAGGGGTGCATTGGCTTGGTTTCATGGCGTTTGGACTTGTGGTGTAGAAGTTCTTGAATATTGAATGATTTTTTCACAGGAAATTAAATTAAATCGTAGCTGAGAATTCTGGAGGAATTGGAATGTGCCTTTGGTGTCATTGGAAAGATCTTGATGAGCAAGATTTAATGGAATTTACTTGGTAAGATTTGGATTCAGAATTTGTGGGAGATATTGATTTTTAAGTGATTTATGCCACTGAAAATTCAAATAAATTCCAAAAAACCAAGTTTTGGAAGGAAAAATTAGTTGAGGATGTGGTGACACTTGGGCCAACAGCGGAGGCCACACTAGTAGTATAAGTGAAGCATAATGCCTAAGCATTCTACAATGAGTCTTCAATTTTATTTGTGCAAAGGTTTTTTCATCATTGTGAGATATGTCGATTACATACCAAATTTGCCTTGTATATATCAAATAGAAAAAATATATTAAAAAACTTGTATGCCATGATTTAGCAAACGTAGTTGTGTGAAATTTTTTTTCATAGGTGTTTATTATTTAGACACAAATGTCATACATCTAAAACATGTATGAAACACATATAAATAAGACACAAAATTTTCATGTACAAAATTTATGAAAAAATATTTTGCACCAATATTATATTATTGAATTGTGACTTAGGAAGTTTGTGAGGAATGCTATATAAAAGTAAATCAATGCAAAAACCAAACCCACACTATAGGAAATCACATTATGATAATAATGTCTTCTAGGTTTAACCCTTTAAAACTTGATAAAGCCAAAATGTCTTTTATTGGATAGGGAGTAAGGGGGCAAGTTGCATGGGACTTTGTCAAGGCTTTGAGATGGTCTACTCACTAGGAATTTTCACATGGATTTGGGTGAGGTTTTGATCACACAAATGCTTTGCTTTGAACTTCTAACTACTTGCATTCAAAATTGCATTGTACACCCACCATGAAGGATGTCAAAATCAAAGGTTGATAGGAGAGCTTCTTTTTTTCCGGTGATCGAAGTGGCTTATTATGAAGAAAAAAAAATTGAACTTTGGTATGAACACCCCAACTAATTAATAAGTTGAAACCAAAATCATCCTAAAATTGAAACTATAAGGTCCTATAAAAATTAACCCTAACAACCCGAGAACAATTGGTGAAGAAAATTTGACTCAGACCTAGAACCAACAAATTTTATTTATTGAAAATATTGATTAGTTCTAGCCAAATTTTATTTATTTATTTATTAAAAAAAAAGGTTCAAATAAAAATCAAGATTTAACCAACACTAGGTGCTACTTGTCTTCAAAGATCCAATCATTTACATTCCAAAAATTGTAAGGCTTCATTATTATTTGAAAAACTTGTCTTGTGATTAATTTTTAATGAGCACAAATGCGATCATTGTGAGTGCCACAATTTGAAGATGCACATGAAAAGTTAACATGTCAAAAGTCATATTTGCATCAATGAAACTTTAGATCCAACCTTGAGCACAACCTTTCACTCACCTTTTCAACCTTGAGCACAACCTTTCACTCACCTTTTCAATCTTGTATGAGCTCAATCTAGTTTTGTTATTCTCATCATCCCTTGCTTCATGTTGGTTAAATTTTTATAAACGATTTTTAAATGTGTAAACTTTGAACCCAATTGTTTGGATTTAGATAGCATGGATGAGTAAATTAAACCCAATGTCATTTCTATGCAAAAACATTATGTTCACCTTTAAAGTATAGTATAGTGCAATATTTTTTGAGATCATAAGTATTTAAAATTCTTAAAATTTTATTCTATTGAATATTTGTTTATTGAGGATTGTTAAGGATTTCATCATTGTGTTGAATTGACTCTTATTATCCCGTTGCCACCTTCCCAATTAATATAATTTAATTAGTTTATTCTCAAAATAAAAATATAACTAATGTAGAATATCCATTAATCATAGGTATTTGAAAAACATAATACTTAAAAATGCACCATTTTCCATAGAACTCTTGCTCTAATTTCACCCAAAATATGTTGTGTGGGTATTTAATTTGTTATTAACCCTTGTTTCCATTCTATTTGAAATTTTAAAATAAAAAACCATGGGTTTTACATTTTTGAAAGAAAAAAATCAGCATCGTCAATTCTTTTTATTTTGATCAAATAGTTTTACCAAGATTATCTATGTAACAAACTACATAATTAAGACTTCTAACCTTTTATTTATAAAGAACTTAATCAAAATTTAGAAAAAGATTATTGATATAAAAATGAATTTTAAAAAATTCAAAAAATTGGAGGTTTTCACAAAAGAACTAGCAAAACTACAATTTTCTAGATACCTACACACCTTGGTAACCTATTGTCTAAAGGATAGGTCATGTAGGGTAGATTAGGTAGGATAATATGTACATACTATGTAAGTAGATGCATATATAGATGTTCAATACATAGTTATTGGGTTGTTCGTAGGTAGGTAGTAGAAACAAAAAGATACATGGGTTTTGGTTCAATTCAATTTCACAATCAATTAAATTAAAACCCATATTTTCTTTTCATTTGATGTTTGTACCAAACATTTTGATTTACCATGTACATTTGAGAAGAGGCAAAATGCTTCCTCATTGAAATTATATTCAATATTGAATTTGATAATGTAAAGCACTTGGAAAAATCTTCTATTGTGTTTGGAGGGTACTTTATATCCATGGGGCCTTCAAACAATTGAATGGATCTCCATCAATAAACTCCAACTATTGCATCTTGCTGACAAAATATACATTTAAGGAAATTGCTAGTCCAAATGTTGGTAGCAATTTGTAAGAAAATGTGAACAATCAAACAAGCACATTCAGAATGTCTAAATAATAACAAGGTTTTCAAATTTTATTGCATTTTTTAGGGTTACAACTCTTTGCCTACATTCATCATACCTAGCCATAAGCAAATGTAATTTGCAAGTGTCCATTAGTCTAGTCCTAACATGATATCATTGACATCCATCATGCTACCATCTACTAACCATGTCCAACAATACAATTCTATTTTTGTTTTCACAATATATTGCTTCATTGGTAAATAATTTAAACAAAATGGACAAGTAATGTGCTAGAGCCTAGAACCTTGTGTTTAAGTAGTTAGGCTTATTACACATTGATTATTCGTTCACTCAATATAACTAAGAAATAAAATTCAAATCACGAAATTTAGCAATCCCATTGTCCTACAAAAACCCTATTTTGTTAAACATTGAAATAATGGTTCCTTTATAGCATTTCCATTGATCCTTTTAAATTCTCACAAACCTACCCAAGCTTGAGCAAAGCCTATTATATATTCAACTATTAGTTCACCCAAGTTAATTAAAGAAAAAAAATTCAGACCACCAAATCTAGTAATTTGATTGGTCATAACATGTTTTCTACACATCTACACATAAGCCTATTCAACACTCTCTCTATATATTAGTACATTAATACTATAACTTTTTTATATATACAAATAGGGCTAATCAACCTAAAATTTCCCCAAGGATGGGGAAATGTTGATAGGTTTGCCACAAATATTCAAAACAACACAATGAAATAATGAAGTAAGAAACCAATAATGTTTGTGGAATGAAAGGAATTAATTATATGGCAAACAAAATTATTGTGATTATTTTGAAATTGTGAAGATATTGTGGACAACAAATCGTGATTATTTTGAATTTTCATATTCATGTTTTAGTCTTGGATATTTCATATTAAAAATGATTTTCTTGGAATGGTAGTAATTTGGAATCACAAAATACATATTGTGAGCCTTGGCGTCAAAGTTTTTGTGTGTTCAAAATTTCATCAAAATATGAAAAATGAAAAAAAAGATGGAATATTTTATTGCAATACTCCCATTGGAGGGGACCAAATCCTCAAATTTTTTAAAAAATAAATTGAAACCAATTTGTCACATTTGAACTTTTGAAATTATTTCACATTGAGCATTTTAAAATATATATATGTAGACAAGTTCCAAAAACATGTCACAATTTAATGTTAAATCCCTCTTGGGATGTAGCCAACAACGCAAAATTTGATTTTTTTTTAAAAATCACTTCTTGGCATCTACAAAAAATTAAAATCTCATGCCAAAAGGCCTAGAAGACCATAAATGCAAAAGAAATGTATTATAAAATTTGGGCACCATCATGTCATCGATTTGGATGATGAGATGGATTTGTTTGAACCAATGAGCCATGCATTCATCCATTAGGGTAGAAGGCTTGTAGCCTTACTCAAAGGGGTATGAACTCTACAAAATTTCAAAGAACAAATTATTATTATTATTTTGTTGTTGTCTTGTTTTTATAATTCAATGAACTTGACATGTTTTTTAATGTTTTGCAATAAAAAATAATAGTGTATAAAACCTACCATGAATTTTTTTTCAAAATCTAAGAATGATGGAAGAGTTTTAAAAATGGAAAAGAAATGTAAAATTATCTTTGCATTCATGGGATCCAAAAACTTAAACCATTTCAAAAAGTAGTGTTTTCCTTTTCAATTTTGTGATGTAGCCAAATTGATGTTCATCAACAAGAGGATTTAGCCAAATTTGGTTATAGACTATATATGAAAGCAAAAAAATAAAAGGTAATCCTTTTATATTTTGGCTACCTGTTGGAACCTATTCTAGAAATTTGGCAATTATTATTTTTCCTTTGATAGATGGTGAATTAGGGCCATAATTCCACAAAAATCCTTTTGAGTGTATTAATGTCATATTTTTTAGGTAGGAAAAATGCTAATTAAAATTATCCCCCAAAAAAACATATTTTAATTTTCTCTAGTCATTAATTAATTTTTAGTAATCATTAATCGAACTGAAATTTTTTAAAAATTTTCTTAAGTCTCATACATTTTTTAAAAAAAACTTCAAGAAACAATTGGCAAAAATTCTCTCCATTGCTAGACATCATATTCTTTGTGACAACAAAAATGTGGTGAATTGTTTTTTAATTAGTCAAATGTAGTTCACTGGGAAAACTTTTTTTCCCAAAAACTTCCCAAACTTTTGGTAAAAAAATGAAAAATTGTGTGCCAAAAACTAAAATGATTGGTGCTAGAGATTAACAATTCTAATGACTAGTAAGAGAAGAATAGCTTCAATGCATGTCTATCAATTAATTAAATACTTTTGAAGATTTCATGTCAAAAAAAAATCCAAACCATTTTCTATTTTCCTGCACAAAAATTTGAAATTTGAAAAACAAATTGTTGAAATTCAATGGACTTGAATTCAAATCAATTAAATATAAATTTAATTCAAGTTGCATTGCAATGTTGTTCACATTTCAATTTCATAGGAAGGCATTAATGTCTTTCACTTCAAGAACATTAAATTGTTTTTTCTTATTCCATAAGGATTTTTATTTATTTTTGTTTTTCCTATGCTTTTAATCTTAATGCAAATAAGGAAGATTTATTACATGTTACACATTGCATCACATCATTATTACCCTTTGGTCAAAATTCATTTATATCAAAATTATTTCAATGCGTCCTGTCATTGATATATGAACATGTATTGTTTAATTAAACTTTGTGTGAATATGTTGACATTGTTCAAAAGATTGTTAATAGAGGACCAAATGTCAATGCAAAAAATGAAAATGGAAAAATGCCTTTTGCATTTAGCTTGTGAAAACAACCATGACAAAATCATATCCATATTATGCATAGTACCCAATTTCCTCTTTATTTATCTTCTTGTTTCATATATCATAAATTTTACAAATTTGTGTGATTTTTTTCAATTATGTAAATATTACGTGGCAATTATATGCAAAAATAGAAAAAAGGGAGCAAATATGAACACATATTATGAACTTGGTCAATCCAATGAAAATGTGATTCAAACACAAAATAAGAATGAAACTAACTATAGAATTAAAAATATTAAAATTGTGTTTTCATCATGTAAATTGTGATTTTTATGGAACATTTGTTGTCATGCTTCTTTTATGTTTCACCATGCACATCCCCCCCCCGCTTCATTGTGGTTTGCACTCATTTAAGGTGTTGCACAACAAATGATGTTCATTTCATCATGTGTTTGAATAATTTGATTAAGTTTTACATATCACATCATTAATATATAACACAAGCCATTTTATATCAACCTATTTATACTTTTGAAGCATGTTTTAAATGACACGGATATTTATCCTTCAAAAAAAAGAAAGAAAAACCTAAATGCTTAAACCCTACATATTTGCCAAACTATTTTTAAAAAATGAAACAAAAAATAAATAAAAATTAAAACTACAATAACACAAAAAAAATGATCAAATAATGGTTGAACAAGTATGTTTGTGAATAATATTAGTTTTGGAATTCACATTTGACATTTTGTTGTGTCATAAAATCAATTGTCAACAAAATTGAATAAGAATTTATGAATGTTTACAAAACATTATACATGCAAAATGCCATTTGATCATTGTTACAAAATTGCATACATAATATGAATAAATAAACTAAAATAACTTTGTACATGTCTTGTGATGAAATCAATGGCTATTAACAATCCATTTGGATAATGGCAAGTTTGACAATCCAATTTTTCCTATCATAAATATATAAAAAGACCTTTGCATGAAAATATTTCCTAAACTAAAATGATCCTTCTATATATTCATGATCGATTGGGTTTGTGACCCTTTCATTAGTATTTTGGGAAATTCATTAATTAAAAATTCAATTTGGACCATCATTAATTATATGGGCAGATGGTCAACATCATCCTTACAAATGTCAGTACTTGATGATAAATCTTAATAAAAATTTACAATATAAAAATCAATAAATTTTTATTATATGAATAAAAAATATCTTGATGAATTAAAAATATCTTAGATTGTAAAAGAAGATAAAATATGAAAATGCTATTATAAAACAAGCATGAGTTGACGAGATCATGAAATGGTTTGTATGTATTTTAAAACTCATTTTGTGATGATTGTCCCTTATGCAAATATGACCTACTAGGAGAAAAAAATCCATCTTTTTTATTTCATAATTTATTATAAATGGAAGTCATTTTTATATTGAGAATTTATTTATTACCATAGTACTTTAACAATTTTCACATTAATTATATTATTTGTAAAAATGTTGTAACTTATTTATTGTTTTTTCAAAAAAACATTACGAGGAAAAGTATATAATCTTTTGGAATATTCAAAGATATTTTAATATTCTTGACATGAAAAATTCAACTTTCACTAATTATTTTCCAAACGCATGTTAAAGTTGCCTTTGTATTAAATTAATCAAAATTATTAAACAATCTTGAAAATATTATGGATCTATTAAATCATCCCATGAATATGTTGTAGGGTTTACACAATTCTCACAATGTGTCATTAGTTGAATGAAATGCATGGGGGGATGAATGATTTGTTACTTTAGAAGCTTTATAACAAAAAATAATGAAAACAAAAAAGTGATTAAAAAAAAATAAAGAAAAATAAGTGATTTAATTTGTGTGAAAATTTACAACCAATGCTTACAAATTGTGTGCAAATTAAAATGAACAAGAATTTAAAAAACATAAAAGTTCTATTGATGAATTGAACTTGATATTTTTATGTAGTTGAAACATGTTCAAAGTTTAACTCTTGATTTCAAGTTTTGCATATTAATTGTAAATCACATGTCTTTCAACTTACTATCACCATGTATCACAACAAGGTCTTAAAAGCTTTGAAATTCTTTCATCCATATTGTTATTTAAGCATGATTCACATCCAAATGCATTTATGTTTGACTTTTTCATCAACAATTACATTTTAAAGCTTAATGGCTTATTAAATAATAAATTATTTATGTTTTGAAAGATGAATATTAAATTATAATTAAATTATTTGACTTACACATCATGATTGCAAATTGTTTTAAATGTCCTAAATTTCAATATTTTTTGTCATATGCAAAGAACAACATGTATTCATGTATTTTAAACCATTAAAGCACCATTTATATTGAAAACAAAAATTAAAAGTAAATGAGTATGAAATTTCATTTGAATTAAAAAATTTAACTAAATTATTGAATTTTTTAATAACTAATTTATTGGGTATTTTCAATTTAATAATGGGTTTGATAAATTAAAAAAAATAGTAAATTTACATTAATCATATTTCATTAATTAAATCAATGATAAAAAATTAGAAAATGAACTTAAATGTTTTTGTAATATTTTAATGGAAACCCTTTAATCAAATTAGAAACAAATTCATAAAAACATTTTTATCAAAGTTGACAAGTTGACAATTTTTATCAATGTTATGAAATTGGTCATATTTAATAAACTCATTCTCAACATCAAATTCATTAATATTTATTGAAAAGTCACATCTAATAATCATTTAATATCACCTCCACACATGCTTTGGGGTAAACAGTTTATTTTGCCCCTTTAACCCAACCTTTCCTTTGAATGGGTAAACATTTTTTCATTTTAAACATATTAAACATTAGTTTTTCTTTTCAAATCAATGGAAGATATTTCTCCCTTCAACTTTTATCTCTTTTGAAATTAATAGAACCTTCACTCATCTAACAATTCCAAAGATTTTTTTAGCGTTTTAAAACATTATGATTATTGCTAGACCAGGGTTTTGAAAGAACATCCCAAAAAGGGATGTTAATTGAACAAACACTCATAAATCCAAACATCTTCAATAAAAATTCAAATCACATTAAACATGAACTTAACCCAATGGTTAACTTTAGGTATTCTTCTTTCTAACAATCACCCCAAGTACAAACCCTAATTGTAAAAACTTAAAAGTTCTTTTCCCATGGAGTTTTGTCCAACCAACAAACAACCTCAAAATGATAAGAAACTTTAGTACCTGTAAGAACTTTGAAAAACTCAATAATCCAAACCACATTTTTTTTTCCATCCTTCTATTTCTTTTTCAAATCACAAAAAATAAAATTGAACTCCAAAGAACTATATACTTGTACATTTTGAAACTTTACTCCTCCTTTTATTATCCTTAAAACATCACATAAATTTTTTTTAACAAAAGAGGTCAAAATTCTTAATCTTTAGGTCCTTTCTTTTTTCTTCCCACATTGACATTCTTGTTGGTGTAAATTGTTTAGTATTGGCACCTAGGCACTAAACGATGGCCAACAATGCCACACATTTCTTAACATGAGTTACACACTGAGTGATATATAGGCTACCCATAAATGATAAACATCTTTAACATCTTGATAAGATGTTTTGATTTTGGAATGACCTAAGCTCGGTCAACAATAAAAAGCACACGTTGACAATACCAAAGATGATGAAAGATAGAAAATAACAAAACGACATGAATGTTGATAAGGAATGACAAAATGGCAACAAATAATAGCAAGGGTGTTGAAAAGGCATGTTGTAAACATCAATTGATTATCATTGGTAGAATGAGGAAGCATAAAGCCCAAATAGATATTTGAAAACAATTAATCTTCAACTCTTTGATGTAAAATCATCTATATATATATATATATATATATATATATATATATATAATATATTTTTTTTTTTTTTTTTTTTTTTTTTTTTTTTTTTTTTTTTATTTTTTATTTATTTT
>Ga0116231_10011808_pt1 | contig 13224 bp, 16 predicted proteins | sample S1TSphgellanicum_2_FD_89695 | JGI IMG/M metagenome (GOLD analysis project Ga0116231, IMG submission 89695) | Host-associated microbial communities from peat moss isolated from Minnesota, USA - S1T2_Fd - Sphagnum magellanicum MG | ecosystem: Host-associated > Plants > Peat moss > Unclassified... | reverse complement strand
CTACCAGCAAAGGTGTCCATCTCAAGAGCAAAGGTCTTCCACTCAGGATGTTGTGTGAGGATCCTGTTCCAATGTCTTCTCTTATAGATAGGCCCACCATAAGAGAACAAAGTAGGACCCTCTCTACGACTACTAGCTGAATCCTCTACAATGATCTCCTCACAAGCATATACTCTGTAGCCATGCCTCTCTCCAAGTTGCAAAAAACAATTGAGATCAGGGCTGAGAAAGGCAAACAAAAAGTCAACCTGGGATGGCACATGGATAGAAAAGACAGTGCACCATATATACACGTTGGTGCACCGGGTGCTGGTTCACTCTGGTTAAAGGTAATGAAAAAAACCAGTACCTCCAACCAACGTAATAACGAGGTGTTGTTTTTCTAGTGCACCTGGACACAATGTCATCATAGAAATCAGGGCATTTTGAAAACTAGCACGCAGTTCCATTTCCTGGAAGGTATTGCATTTGTGATACTCCTGGGTTTTAACAAGAAAAAAGTTAAAGCCCTCAACGGAGGGCATTACCAAATTGGGGATCATGCTTGGCTCCACCTCACTTGGGCCCTTTATTTTGGTTATTCCCTCCTCCTAAAGCCTAACCTATCACACGAAATCACATGACGACCATGGTCTAAACAAATTCATCAACCCACTAGAAAGTGGTAAGCTGCAATGGTTTTTTAAACTGTTTTTTTGGGGATAAAGCTGATTGATTGATGGGTATCAGTAGAAATTGTGGCACCCTAGAGCTGGGAAGGTGCCAAGGGAAGAACTTTAACTCCACCGCCAAAAAACTTCCAACACTGGGCTCAACACTATGACTGAGAAGGAACAGGTTTTTACAGCACTAAGTGAATTGGAAAAAAATGGTCATGTATGAGGAGTTTGACCAAAACTGAGGTCCACTATGCTGAGTGGGTTTTGGGTCCTTGGTGCTTTACTCAGCTCATGTATGACATGTATGAGGGGTTTAACCAAAACCGACGTCCACTATGGCGAGTGGGTTTTGGGTCCTTAGGGCTTATTATCCAGATAATTTTGGAGTGTGCACTTATAAGGATTTTCCACCATATTTGGAGTCGTCTGATTTTGGGTTTAGGGCCTAAGTATGCACAAAAAGGGAATGTCTTTCATCATTTGTTGGCCTTCTTTTTGTAATCCTTACAATAGGTTGACTTAATTCACCACTCCAGTTGAAAGTTGAAACCCCAATGAAACACATATTTGATGACTTATTCTCATTTTGACTATTATGCAAAAGTCTGCCACTTCTGCTAAACCAAAAATTTGAAAAATAAAACATTGGACCAATGTTGCATGATATACATTTTACCTGGATACAAATATGTGCATGGTATATCATATAATCTAAAGTATTTTCTCCAAACTAACATACCCCAAAGAAACACATGCCCTTTTCCCATAGGAGAGGCATTTTGTTAACCAATGCATTATACCTTTATTGCATCTGTACACTTGTGCATAACCAAGGAAGGATACATATTTGTGACTTCAAGTAAAGAACTTGCTTAGGGAAAATAGGAACTAGATATAACCTATATGCATTAATTATAACTTTGCATATGTATTGGATGGACCTTCTATTCATTTAATGAGCTTGTTCATAGTTGGTGTTTCAAAAAAATGAAAAGGGACATCAAGACTTATATTTCATTAATTTTTTAAAATATCATTTATATGGGACAAATTTAAGTAATAAAAATTAAATAGTCCAAAGTAAGATAATTCATGCAGTGGTCATGATTTTTCACACAAGGACAATATTAGCAATATTTATAAGAAAAATTATTTAAATTATTTAAATAAATTTCTATGGATAATTGAACATGTTTTTTTGCACATGTATGTGCAACTATAACTAGAAAATAAGCCTAATGAATATAAACAACTCATTAAATGATTTTTTAAATTAAAATTACTTTTTAATGTAGTCTTTTGATTTTGCATTTCAAACCTTTAAAATTTTGATATGATTTGTTTTTCCATCAAATGCACTCAATGAACATGTATTTGCATTAAGGAAAATATGTTTTTGTTATTAAAAAATTGAAATCAATTACGGGATTTTATGCATTCTTTTATTTTTAAAACCATAATATGGATAATTGACCCTAAATCGATTAAGGATTCAAAAACATTTTTACACAACACCTAATACATTATTCAATATTTTTAGATTTGGTTGTTATTTCAATACTATAATTACAGGAACATAACAATACACCATAGTTACAATTACTAACGCTATGAAAATTCAAAATTGTCCTTGGCCATATTCTTGTTTTGGTGGCATGCTCCTTTTTGGAATCCTTACCATGGATAAGCCCTAGTGGCATAGAGCATTGTAGGGGCTCTTAAAAAAAATTGGGGCAGAGACAGGTAGGGGTGTCAAGCTGTGGGTGGGGGAGACTTGGTAGAATCTTTCAGTGGCTGCCTCCCTAGTGCTTCCTTCTTCAAGAGCAAAGTATGGGTGGGTTGAAGTAGCTGCATTTCTAGACAGCCCTGGATAGTTGAGCCAGCTTACAAATGTAGTAAGCAAATACTCCAAATTGAATGCTTCAATAGTTATGCACAGAGGCACAGACTGTCATTGTGATTCAGATCAGTTTTGTGGCATGTCTCCAACAGAAACAAATCAAGACTTCCTAACTTTTCAACAGGCACCACCTTACCACACTTCCTTACTTGGATCAAAATATGTGTGGTAAGGTGGTGCCTGTTGAAAAGTTGGTGAAGATGATGAGTTGCTACAAGCTAGTGAATTGGCACAGCCCCCTGACAAGGAAGTGCATCCTTCCCTTCAATATTACTTCCAAAAGATGTAGTGCCCACCTCGCATCTACAAGACATGTAGTAATTACAGGTACACAGTCCTACTTTCCATGTCCTCCATGTTCATCAACCACTATGACAGTGCTGAAATTTGTTGAAAGGCTCTCTACTGTACAGATTAGGTTCTGAACTCAACCTGGCATGGTCTCTGATCCTCCACGATCTGAGACACTAGGAGGAGCCAGACATAAGTCTTCTTGCTTCATCTGCACATCCACTTCATCTAGTAATTCTTGTGTCTGGAAAGCAGAAATATTTAAGGCATGCTACTGGAAATAAAACTAGCTTCTTACCTTCCAGAAAATGCAGTACTAATTGTGCCATAAACCAATCTGTGCAGAAGGCATATTGATTGCCCTAAGTGATATTGTCTATGGATGTGGTTGGGGAAATCTGTCACTATGAGCCTGCACTGGAAGTCCACAAAAGAAACAAGAAAAATTCTGGACTTTTGAACTACTACTGCATTTCACAAATTTCAAGGTAGATGAACACACTAGTGTGAGAACCTCCAGGGCCCAGGCATATTCAGACACAACCAGAACAAGCAGATTCTGAAAACACACAAGATAATTCAGTGCAGTAAAATATTCCAGCTGTGCAATTACAGGGCATTCCTGACCTGATTGGAACTTTGATACCAGACAACAAGAAATCCAGTCTTGGTAGTCAAGGACGACTTCGTGACAAGATAATAAGTGCCGGAACCATGAACTTGCAGCATCATGTTTACCAAAAAACAATAGATTCAGCAAAATGAACAAAAAGTGCACTCTCTGCTCTTCAGGAGACTCCATGTAAACTTCATCATCCCCATGCACTCTCTTTATATTGAATAGCATGGCTAAAATGGTCACAAGGTCATATTTCTAGCATGGCATCAGCCACACGTTGCTGTGGTGCTGTATATTTGGTTTTGCATGTATAAGAGATTGCAGAGAAAACTCCACAATAGCACTTTGAAGGTACTAACCACGGTGTCAATTTGAGCAAAACCAAAATCAAACATGACAAGAATTATGGGCTTTACCAGAATAGATATATTTTGCCCAACAAAAATGAGCCAGGCAGTCCCATTGTGATCCTGCTTGTAGGTATGCTTATCATCTGTTGTAACAAAAAGGTTTTTCCAGAGTGAAAAACTGACCTAACAACTGGTTTACATACCGCCAAAAATATGCTCATGAACCTGGAGCTTTGGTTGAAGCACTCTTCTTGTCTTTCTTTTCCCTCTTCTTTAAAGCATCCATGTGTGCCTTCAATACAGTTGCATATGACGTCTGAAAGCGTTGGTGATCCTTAGCAGACAGCTGCATCAAAACATACACAGATCCACCAAAACGTTAAACAACATTAGGGTATGGCTTTAAGATAGCATCTTGCAACATCAAATATTGGACAAGAACAGCAGATAACAAGACATATGGCATCAAATCTGTGCTTGCTTGACGAGTGTTGTCACCAGTCGAGCAGTCCACCTCCAAGACTAGGGACATAGTTGAGATCATGGTGTGTAGTACAATCAACATACCACTTGCTAGGCTTCCAGTTCCTTATGTGCCTCTCAAATATCTATTCTATAATTTCATTGTCCATGTACTGGGTCAACATAGATAGAGGCTTAGGGTAGACAGACCCAGTAAAAGCAGATTTCTTGGCTTAGAAGGAGGAGTTAAAGTAAAGAGCATACTGTGCAAGAAATTGTCTTCTTGCCATCAGTGGCCCGGACCAAGCACCGATATTCAGGCTCCACTGCTGGGGATTCTTCAATAGTTTTGCGCTTCTTCTGGTGTTTCAGTGTTGCTGTTGCACCCAGACATACCAAGAAAACCTGATAATGTGTAACGTTCATGTCCCTGAGCAATGGCCTACATGCCTACATTTTTGCCAGAGACAGTAAACCTAGCTGGCCAAGAATGCACTTGGCCCATGAATACCTCCTTGATATCAGCTTTTCCCAAACTGAATTCAGCTCTATAACAATGGGCAAACTACAATTCTTAGTTAAGAATCCCTCTGCAACAAAAGAGAGTTGATTGTGCAGGTTGAACAATAGAAGCATTTGAAGCTGGAGAAATTATATTCCCAAGTACCCACAGACTGAAATTGGGATGAAGCAAACCACCTGGAATCCCTGCAAACTTGGCTCATGGAGTGCAGTTGACAGCGGTAGTTTCAGATTCAAGTACTATGGATTTTTTAGGTGACAGATTGACTCAATGTTGTTGTAATGGAGCAAAATCAAAGACCTTGAGTTTCATTGTCCGGAATTTGAAACACTGACTGATAGGATAGTATAGGTGAATGGCAGGTCCAGAGGGTATTCTGTTCTTTGAGGGCATGGGAACAAGGGTGGTAGCCTGAGTTTTCAAGCCCAACAAGAACAGAATAACTGATGCGACCTGCCATTCACCTACTTAAAAACCTGACCTAATTTGAAATTGTGCATGAATGTTATGCTTGGTAATGTGTGCCTAGTTATCTCCCACGAAGGTTATGCTTGGCAAGCTGTGCCTCGTTATCTTCGATAAAGTTCTGCTTGGTAAGGAACCTCCAAATACAAAGGAAAAATTAGGTCAGGTTTTTAAGACTCCAAAATGCATCACGTATAAGCAAAGGTTTCAATCCGGAAGATAGCTTACAACGCTTCATGGTGACCCAAACGGAGCCCGAAGTCTTGTTGCGCTCGTACAACTTCGTTAGCTCGTTCAGAAATGGGTCTGCTTCTAACAACACCTGCAATTGCAATAAACAAACAGAAAGGGCAATTGCCCAATCAGAACCCCAACAGAACGGAGTCGTAACAAAACCATGGGCCCCAGTCCAGTAGTGCAAAAACACCAAACGAAGGCGGAAGCAAAAACCAACACCGACTCATCTCCAAACTGAAATTAATGCTACCGAAAAGACAGAGAGCTGAAAACTTACAACAAGAAACCGGATTCTAGGGCACAAAGAGAGTTACCATGGTGATGATGATGATGCCTGCCAACAGAAGGCTGTTCCAAAGGATTTGATTTTGGCCCTCTTCGAACTGCGATTTCTTGATATCCTCTGTCTTCGCCTTGGCGGCCCTCGCTGCTTCTCGGGCATTCAGAAAACGCCTTTCTCTCAAAAACCTTTCCTGTACGAGAACACAAGTTATGGTTTTCACAGCATGCTCGTGTTGCAACCAGTGTCCTGTGCGGTTCTTTAAATTTTAAAGAACCACCGGTTCTGGTTCTTTGAATGTCCCAGACTCAGAGAACCCCCGGTTCCGGTTCTTTGAAAAAATCACAATCAAAACAACCAGCAGGCATTGTTCCGAAACCCTTAAAGAATCAGCAGTTCTCATGAAAGCCCCGGTGGTTCTCTTTCCGGTTCTTTAGATGTTTCACATTTTGAGAACCACAGTTATGTACCAAAAACAGTGCTTTGAATATTTTGAGAATTGGAAGTGGGTATATACTCAGGTTAATAGCCCGTGGGTAACTGTCCCTCACTCTAAGAACCGGAAAAACTGGTTGAAACCCCTACTAAATTTTTCTGTTTAATTTTTTAAAAACCATAAAAACCTCTGTAGTGTTCAAATCAAGGGTCGGATCAAGTTGAGATCTGAAGGAGGATGCTGGCACCAGAGTCTTGAATTGAGATCAGCTGTCCAATCCACAATCGAACAGTTATCATTTCACATAGAGGTAGATTTCTGAGTTCGGGATTTCACTAGTTTTCAGTGCACAAAAGTGGCAGCCCCACACCCAAGCCCAATTTCAAGGCACAAATTAAATAAAACCACAAAGTCCAGTGTTGGCTTATTATTGAGAAGACGCATAGCCTGTTACCCAGTGCTTAAACCCTAAAAGTTTAATAACCTACTTGGACCAGGTAGGTGATGAATCCTCTACAAGTTCAATAACCTACTTGGACCAGGGGTAGGACCATTCATACTCCAGGTAACCAAGTTTTTGAAGGTGCCCGCATTTTTCCCCCTGCTTGGACTCCACAGGCACATGTACAAGCCAAACATGGGATAATTATGACAAACACAGGCAATCTCATTTGATAATACATCAGAGCTTCAACGAATACATCAGATGAACCTGAAAGCAAAACCCCACAACCAGCTGAGACCAGCATCCCCATCCTTGAGTTCAAACACAGATGCCGCCAAACCAGGCATCAGAATAATTCACATTAGCAAACAGAAATGATGTATCAATAGAGGCATGTGCCAGCTCTTGCATTTCTCAGTGAAGGACTCAAGATCCGGGTCTAGGGATGACATCACATGATTCAGGTCTTTTGATCTGCTAAGGTTTCCTAAAGTTGGATGAAGCTTTCAGAGTCCAGAAGTTGGGATAAGATAGCTGATAAGAGCATACACCTCTAGATTACAACACTTGAACACCTACTCTTCTTGGGCATCTTGTCTAAACATCCAACAAGTTGTAGCACTGTACCTGGTGATGAAGCATGAGAAGAGGTGTGAAAGGAGACACAGATGATGGAGCCAGACTGACAACCAAGACACATCATTTTTGGTGTAGCAGCTCAAGCAGTCATATGTTGCAGCTGAGGCAGTTCCCCACACACCCAATGCTACTGAGCCTCACCACAGAGCATCCTACTATCTGCTGTCCCCAGAATTCTCATATGATATGCAACACCTCTAACTATAATCATCCACATGGCATGCCCAGTATTTCCCACTACCAGTGAGGGAATCACACAAGCAAATGGAGAAAGTTCATCATCAAATGCAGCCCATTTCTGTTGGCATTGTGGTGACTTGACATCTCCATCAGCTCCAAGACTTTTGGTGACACTCCATGAATCCACCTAGCAATAAGCAAAATCTCAGTGCACCCAGGTAAAATTTAGGTCAAAAAAGGGATAAATTGCACATCAAGAAATCTGGGATCAGATCACATGTGATTCCCAATGAATTTCAGCATGAATTCTAGAAAAAATGTTACTCTGAAAGAAAGGAGAACCTTCAATTGATGATCTTCTGAATAAAGAAAAACAACAGCAAAGCTCTCCTTCACAGGAATGTCAACTTCATTTGACAGCACACTTAGCTCAAAACTTTGTCTTCATTCAGCCAAACTTGTGTACCAAATTGTCATGCCCTACACAGTCTCTCAAGAGTAGAGAATTGATGATCTCTGTCTCCTTTTTCCCAGCAGTTTCTGAAAGTGCTCCTGCATTTAGGGTTCCATGTAAACCCTTTCCCAGGAAAGCAATTCTTTGCAACACAAGATGCTTGAAAAAAATCCAGAGATTCAGTGTGCACTCTTGAAACCAGATTCCTCCAAGAATAGCAGGCAGGAAATGAATTAACACAGAAAGAAAATTGAGTGGTTTGAACATTAGTGAGTCACCACACATGCTCATTGATCTGCAAAGGCAACATGCAGTAACAGTAATGAGCAGCTACAAAAATCATCCCCAGAGACTTTGTTAGTGCCAGACAGTAGGTGGAGGTCAATGCCATTTTTAACCAACTGAGTTTCAGTCACAAAAGAGCAGTATTGGGAAGACTTAGCAATGATTAGACAGTTTTGTCTATCCTCAAATGGTTAGGGATTGGGAAATTTTCTTTGCAAGCAATGCAAACCATAACCTGTCTTTGCTACTGAAAGCACGGGGAAAATTTGAGATAACAATGAGCCCTGTGCTAGCAATTGTCTGGTTGTTTTTGTTAGGTTCTACCACAGGCTGTATGAAGAGACAGGTTGCTCCTTTTGGCACAACCTCCCAACCCTTTGCATCTGCATAAGAGAAAACCAATACAAGAATCTCAATGCATGTGGGTGAAGAAACATAGAATGCACCCGCCTATTTTTGCTCGCACATTTTCATTTATAATTCATCATTTATTTTGGTCACTTGTATGAAGGGGGGGGCAGCTTTGATAAACATTGGGGTATGCAATCAATCTCAAAGGGAGGTGACCTTTGTTGTTCTTACCAGCTCCATTTGGGATGTATAAAGCATTGCTCATTTGCAACACAGGTGTGTTCCTGAGTTTGCTGCCTAACAATGCCAAGGCCCTTGCACCATCACTAGTAGCACCCCAACTGCCACGAGCGCACACCACATACCCATCCTGCCAGACCAACTACACAACATCCAACCCCACCTTGCTGCAGCTCCATCAGGGGGAAAAATAGAAGAGATCACACAGCAAGAGCATATCGAAGCAGAAGAAAATAGGGATCAACATTTCTTCTGGTTCAGAGTCTACCACAAGTGTGGTGGATGTTTCTGGTCTGACAAGAAGAGTACATGACATACCACAGCACTTGTCTTAGTGTTGCAAAGCAAAGCATAGGAGCCCCAGGCCAACTCCTGCTTTTGCTTGTCAGTGATTGAGTCTGCAAAAGCAAACATTGAGCTCTGCCCAACACCCTTATTGCTGGAATTTGTACTCTCTCCTCCTCCCTGTGATGGTCAAGACTGTCCATCCATTCAGTGGACCATACAACCTATTGTAAGAGCCTAGCAAGAATAGACTTACACAAAAGAAAAAAAAACTTAGATGTAAGTCTTCCATGTTTCTTCAACAACATAGTTGAGAAACAAACACAGTTTGGTGTGAAACTTGGAAGTTGAAAACCAAAACTTTGGTGCGAAAGAGTAAATTCACAGAAACACCAAGTGGGGGCTTCTGAATACGATGTTGTAAAGAGAGCTGGAATTGATCTAATAAGAGAAGAAAGATAAATTACTAACACAACAACAAGCAGGCAGGAGAGATGTTTCATACCTTGAGTTGTCTACCAATGTATGGGAGAGCAATTGTCACTGCACATAGAACCATCCCCACCATCTCTGATCTCTGTTGATGATGGCATCAAACACACAAATCACCACCAGCACAAACAAACAGTTTTGAAATTCAATTCCCATGTGTAGCAGCTTGCTTGCTTGTGAGGAATACATGTCAAAACCTGGAACATCTCAATTGAGAAAAAAGGTGTGCAGGAACCATTGGAGGGTTTAGGGTTTAGGATATCAAAGTGACCTGAGAAGAGAGAGAGAGAGAGAGAGAGAGAGAGAGATGTATGTACCAGCTGAGCATCAGAGATTGGACCTCCTCGGCTGCTGAGCACATGGTTGAGGACAATGCAGCTGCCAAAGAGAATTCCAAGCAGGCGTGGCAATTCTGAATCATCAAATCCTGGTATTCCTGCCCCACCAGAAGAGAGCAAATATGGTTGGGCATCAATCTCCAAGGAAGGAAGGAAACCCTCCTTGCACGACCCAAAGACGAGAAAGAAAATGATTTTGGTAAGTCCTAGTTAGAAAGAAATAATTCTAGGAGAAATAGAAGCGTACCAAGAGTGAAGCTCATAACAGATAGATCAACCTCTGGTGGAGCCGCTGCTGCCTCATCTCCATCATCATCAGCACTCGATGCTCCTCCTCCTCCTGCACATGCTACTAATCTTCCGCTTGCACTCTTCTCAACTCTACAAGACGTCGCTGATAGCCACAAAACAACATCCATCTTCTTCGCGAAGAAACTCTGTTTGGCGAACACAAATCCACAATTCTCCATATCAGAAATCCTACTAGAAGCTCGACTAAGAGGGTCTTGGAAGAATCTGGTGGTAGGGGAGGTGGACGAGGCTGTAGGTCTCCTCACAAATGAGAACATCTTTCAAGGATCCGAAGAACCACAACAGATGCAAATTAGAGAAGCTGCTGTGGAGGATTGTAGTACTTGGAGCAAGATACTCTGTTTATGTAAGTCAGGGTTTCAAGGCACAGCGCAATTACGAAGGAAAGGGAATGCTGTCGAGTTGCTGGTGCAGGTGGTACACATTGCACAGCATGGATGGCTCAATTACTAGAAGTTACAAACAGTTTCACATGCGAGGCTGGTGGAAGTCGATGAAGGATATCTGGCCACTCCCCACACTGCGGTCAGCTAAACTGCTTGCGATCTTTGCAACATTCCAATCTGTTCTGCTCCTGTTCTTGTCTGGTGACCAATATGCCGACCCTCTTTCACCAGCCGGAAACCGTCCATACTTCAAGGTAGTCACCGACATCTATTGTTTCTTCTTCTTTCTTATTTGTGTACATCAGCACTAAACTTAGTGATCCTTGAATTCATAACAAGAGATTCATTTGAGGAGAGCTGGGACAAAATGTGAGTGGTTCATCCTCAGATTTTCCTTGCTGGCTGCCAGAAAGAGCATAGTAAATCACATGGTCGAAGAACGAGATTGCTTGTTGTCACTAAACCTTTTTCTGACACTTAATCTGTTGCAGAAAAATGGCTTTAGAGCATACATGTGACGCTAGTTGTTTACTAGCTTCTTTGGAAATAAATTTCTCGTTCTCTCTCTCACACACAAATGCTCGTTCTCTCTCTCACATGCAAGTTATTTATATTTTTTCGTTAACACCATAGTTATTTTGAGAGGAGGCCGAAAATAATTTTTTTTTTTCCCCCACTTTGTACTGAGACATCCATGCGACCTAGGTGTGGCATTTTTTCAAAGGTCCCATGGCTTGCAAAACAGCCCACAAATCAACTCAAGAATCTAGGTTTTCAAGAAGCTACTCAAGCAACTATTTCATTAAGAATTGATGATCTTCTAACAGCACCTTCCAAAAGTTGGCTTATTCAAGATGTGGAACAGCAAGGTTATACTTTGAAAAAACATCATGTTATGGAAATGTACCGACAATAGAAAAATTACGTCAATTAATTGAAACTTGGTACGCCATGAGTGAATATTTGAAACAAGAAATGAATCCCAATTTTAGGATGACTGATCCTCTAAATCCAATACATATGATGTATTTTTCAGGGGTTTGAGGAAATACATCCCAAGTTCATCAATTGCTACTTTCATGGTCCATATGGCTTATCAACATAAGGTGCAAACTATTGGATTAATTCGAAACTTGGAAGGTGGATTTAGCACGATGTTCAGATATGATTTTTGTGATTGTATAGAATGTGAAGGACAAAAAAAAAGCATATTTCATGTTATTAAGAAAACCATGGCTTAAAACAAACCAAAGTCATCACAATTGGGGAAATAATGTTTTTACTATTAACTCGAAGGACATGGTCGTAACGTTCAATACCATTAAAAGGATTAAACTAGATTCATCACAACAACCCAAACATTTGAATGATGGATATGATGGGAGGAAAGATTGTCTGATGGAGATGAAGAAAAATTGTATGAAGTTGTACCAAAATTATGGCTAGTAGCAAAAGAACTATCGTTTTTATCAAATGTCTTCTGCAACATGTTACAACTTGATGAAAATATGAATTTTTCAAAACATTTTTATCATCATGAGCCAAGAGAAGCATTGATTCTTGATGAAACAAGGGTATGACAATTAAAAACAAATCAATAGTTGAATGGACTTTGACAAAAGAGGAACAATTGACTAAGCTCAACTTGGGCAACAAGCAAAATCGAAAGATGGTACTCATTGATGTCATTTCATTATCAAAATTTGTTTTAAAAAAGTTAAAATGTTGTTACAAACATTGTTACATGATTTTAAAGATTTGTTTGCTTGGAGCTACAAGGAATTAAAAAGGTTTCCAAGGCAATTTGTGAATCAAATTGAGCTGATGGTTAATGCCAAACCTATCAAACAAAGGCAATACAAAATGAATGCTAATTATGTTTTCAAAGTAAAGGAAGACCTAGATAAATTATTGGACACATGATTCATCTATCCAATAAAAATTACACAATTGTTTTCACCATTGGTCATTGTGCCAAAGAAGAATGACAAGTTGAAAATATGTGTCAACTATCATAAATTGAATGCCCAAACCAAGAAGGATTCATTTCCACTGCCATTTCTTGATTCAATATTGGATACTATAGCCATCCATGATATGTATTCATTCATGTATGGGTATAATGGTTATAACCAAGTAAAATGGCAAAAGAAAATAAAGAAAAGATTGTTTTCATATAAAAATGGAGAACATATACTTATAATGTAATGCCCTTTGGTTTGTCCAATGTTGTAGCAACTTTTCAAAAGGTAGTCACCAAGACCTTCCACAAGTACCTAAATGAATTCATGTAGGTTTTCCTTGATGATTTTAGTGTATTTGGTAAAAAAGACAATCAATTGACATGATTACAAAAATGTTTACATGAATGTTGTATTAACGGCATAAATCTCAATCTGACAAAGTGTGCATTATGTGTTAATTCTAGGGTGTTATTAGGACACACAGTATGCCATGAAGGACTACTTGTAAATCCAAAGTACACATCACCTATAGGTCTATAAACTACATTGCCATTACCAACATGCCCACACCAACTAATATAATAAAAATCAAACAATTTTTGGGACGTGTTGATTTTTACAAAAGATATTT
>Ga0116231_10011807_pt1 | contig 13224 bp, 14 predicted proteins | sample S1TSphgellanicum_2_FD_89695 | JGI IMG/M metagenome (GOLD analysis project Ga0116231, IMG submission 89695) | Host-associated microbial communities from peat moss isolated from Minnesota, USA - S1T2_Fd - Sphagnum magellanicum MG | ecosystem: Host-associated > Plants > Peat moss > Unclassified... | reverse complement strand
TCGATGGTATTTCTATTGATATATATTCATTTGAAAAAAATGCAAAGGGAAATGAATCTCTAGCAAGTCATAATACAATAACAATGTCATTAAAATCAAAAAAAAGTATAGAGGAAATAACAAAGTTTATAGAAAATTGTGTGAAGGAATATGATGATTATAATGATATAGTTCATAAAGATAAATTATATCATTTCATTTACCAAGGTAATGACAAAGATGAATTAATTTTTAATAAAAAAATGATATCCGATTTAAATGATCCTTTGAATAAAAACTTCGAAACATTTGATAATATCTTTAATGAAAATAAACATATTTTAATCAAAGATATTGAACGTTTAAAAGATTTCAAATATTATCAAAGAACTGGACTAAAGCGAAAGAAGGGATATTTATTCTATGGATATCCTGGGTGTGGCAAAACATCATCAGTTATGGCAATCGCAAATTATGATAAAAGACATATCATCGAAGTACCTTTCGCCAGGCTTAAAACCAATGAAGAGTTTGAAAAATTATTAAGTCTAACTGAAATTAAAGGAGTAAAGTTTAATAGTAACCAAATAATTATACTGTTTGATGAAATCGATAAGGATTATGAAAATAAAAAAAGTTATGGATCTTTATCATTAATGATGAATATTTTTGATAAAATAAAAGATGATGATACAAAAGATGACAAAAAAGAAGATAAAAAAGAAGATAAAAAAGAAGACAAAAAGGAAGACAAAAAAGATGAAGAAAAGAAAAAATTAGATAAATCACAGTTTTCAATGGGCGCTTTCTTATCTCGTTTAGATGGTATTGGTAGTTACAATGGTATTATCTTCATTGCAACTGCAAATAATATAAACAATTTTGAACCAGCATTATATCGTCAAGGTCGATTGGATTTAATGATGTTTGATTATGCTAGAAGAGAAGATATGGCTAATATGATTGAAAAATTTTATGAAATTAAATTAACAGATGCCCAAATTGAATCATTGCCAGATAGACACAATGAAATAGCTCCTGTTACAGTTCGTAAAATGATAGAATTAAATGAAGATTATTTGAAGTTGATAGAAGAATTGAAAAAATTATGTTGATTTATAACTATAATCTATAACATTCATTTTACAGTATGGACAATCAAATAATCCATTATATTTACCATGATTATCATATTCATTATCCAAACATTTTGTACATAATTCATGGTAACATGGATGCAATATAGCTATGTTATCAAATTTGCTTTTACATAATGAACAATCATATTTTCCTGTATTTTTTTCTCCAAATGATAAATCACCTAAACAAGATAAATTAGTTACAAACATTATACGCAATTGTTCTACATCATCATCCATGATATTTTAGTAATTATATTGACTAAAATAAAATAAGATCAATTTTTTGCTTGCTTTTACGGAGTAATTGCAGCATTGTTTTATCTGCCTTCCATTGCCTTTCGATTAATTTCTGATCTACTTTCAAAGGTAATTCTCTTAAATTCTGCGGGTGATACTTTAGTGAATCCATGACCTAAAATTGTTTCATATTCTTCAAATAATTCATCCACAAATTGAGTTACTTGTGCTGGCAAAGTATCTTTTGGATCATTTTCTTTATTCATTTGTTTGGATGCCATATACTTAATGAATTGTGACTTTGTTGGATAATGATTATTTTCGTGTAGATATTTAACGAAATAATTGTATGTTGATAATTGTTTATCTAATGGTCCGTACATTTTCTCTGAGCAAAGCTTCCAATGTATTCTATCTTTTATATCAATTACATATGGGCGCAATGTATTGGGACAAATCTTGGTAGGATTTTTATCAGTTGTTTCTGAATATCCATAGTTGTATTTCGGTAATGGGATTACTGTTTCAAGTATGTTTTCTAGTAGAACTGAATTGGTTGCCTTACTGCGATCCACTAATGATTCAAGTGTTAAAAGTTCGCCGAGTGTTAGTTTATCTGAATCCATTACTGAAAAATCAGGAAGTGGTGGCTGAGAATGTGCTGGGCCGTCTAATAGTACAACAGTTCCATCTACAACCAATGAATTCTGATATTGTGCTCTCAATAAATTCCTCCATTGAGTATTAGCCTTCTCTTCGTTCATCATCCATGCAAATGCCTTATACATACTCATCAGTTTCAATGTTTGTTTCCGATTATAGGGATAGTTAAACATATCCATTAGTTGAATTAGGTATTTACCAGTTGCTCCAAACGCTCTGAGACGATTTCTACCTTCATCTTCAGTGGTATTGAGATAAGGACTCATAATACAATACCAAACTGCGATATCGATAGGTGCTTTAACTAATGGTTCAATAGGAAGACCTGAAAGAGTTATATTAGTATTATACTTTTTCATTCGATTCATCAAATAAGTTTGGAAGGTTTTCATGAAATTAGTATCATCCGATAAATATTGCATTTTTTGCATCGTAAAATATACCACACTTAACCACATCTCCGGCAGACCAACTAATTTCTTTCCAAAGAATAAATCTGCCAATGTATAATTATTTGCCTTGTCGTGTTGAAGATCATCGCCGAAAGTTAAAGCAGATGATATCGGGGAACGGGTTAGTGGGGATTTCATTGAGTCATCAGAATAATCATCATCAGAATCATAACCATCACAATCACAACCATCATTTGATCTACTAAACATTGTTTTTGCTGCATTTAATCCAATTGGATGATCAATACGACTCTTTAATGCTGCTACCAATTTATCATCTAATAGAGTTAATAATGGATTAGTCAATAAAGCATTTAAATATCCTATTTCGATATTATTAAAAATGGGTTCGCCTTTTTTGATTAAACATACAGGAAGATCAGTATCGAGAGCAATTGGACATTCGAAATGACCGGTATAATTTTCAGTTGTTGGTAGTTCTTCGGTGGTTACTTGTTTCACTGTTTCTGACCGTGTAATTCTACCTGGTTGAAGTACATTGAATGAAAAATCATTGGATCCGCTACATTGTTTGATCATTTCTTGAATAATACTTTCTACTTTTTTGGGTAATTCTTGATCGACTTTCGCAAATATGGCTTGTAATTGAGTGATTGCCTTTGGAAGATCATGTTGTTCCAAATTTTTTCTAATCATTGAATAATCATTTCCTTTGGATGCTTGAATTGATAGAAATTTGAGGAGATTCTTTTGTAATTCCAATAGTTCATCCCTTAGTTTTTGATTAACTCGTCCCAAATTTTGCATGACAATTTGTCTTAATATCATATCTGCTTCATCAATGAATTTTTTCGGATTGTCAAAATATTGACGGAGGTTAATTGATTCATAGGATGATCCATTAGTGAAAGGACGTCCATCTAGATAGATATTATATTTGGTTTTTCGGGTGAATGGGGTGGATACAGATAAATTCATTGCTCCACCAGTATTGTAAAAATGTACATCCACTGAATTAAATTCACGATTGTTTAATAATTGATCACATCGGGTGACTTCTCCTTGATCTACTTGTCCATCAGTTATTATAACTATATTGCTTTTTGCTGGCAGAAGATTGACTAAACAAGATGGACAAGTACCACCATTTCCTAACTTTCTTTTGATAATACTTTGAGCTTCTATAATAGATGTTATCTTTGCTTGATTATCCCAAAAAATGATTTTAGGTTTGGATGTTTTATTAAGTACTCCACTAACATATTCCCAATAGCTGGCGCAGTTCCCAGTTGAACCGGAATAATCTATACAGAGATATGTTTCAGCCATTTTAGTTGGATGTAAAGTTAAGTATGTTATATAAATTAAAAATCAATTTTTTGCTGCAATTACTTCGTAAAAGCAAAAATTACCCTAGTGGTGGTCAATTTTTTTGCTGTTGAACAAGATCTTTAAAATGATCAACCAATGGTTCCATATTTTTTTTATTATTTGGATGATAATATATCATTTCCATAAGTGATTCTATTTTATCTTCCAATTGTTTTATGGTAGTAGTGGTTTGTTCTATTATAGTATTGGTTTGGTCTATATATTCTTTCATTTTTAGATAACCTTGAATAGCTACACTATTTTTAATAATTAAAGATGTAATTCTTGATGCTAATTCATATAATGTACATATTTTAGGAAAAGTTATACATAATCTATCATTTATACTCTTTTCAGAATAAGTAGAACTTAATTCAATCTCGATACTTTTCCAATCTGGACAACCAATCATCGCTTTAGGATTAGGATTAACTTTAAATGATGGATCATAAAATATAGCTATATTATTACCATATGCACTTATATTAAATTTTGTATTTATATATGGAAAACTGGAAATAATTGAATAACTACGCATACCATTATTTAAGTCTTTTTTTTCAATAGTTGTTCCAGGCAATTTTATTCGTAACTTTTCTAAAAATATTTCATTAAATTTGGTCTCATATATATCCATATAAATGATATGAATATATGTCTATAAATAGTTGATAAATCAATTTTTATTAATATATAATTCCATCAATCTATCCCTTTTTAAACAATATACCTCCCATATACCACCATATATTTTTTCTAATTTCTTTAACTCCTCATATGACGGCTCTTTTAAATAATGATTTTTGATATCATCTTGATATATCGTAAATAAATCATTAATTAAATTATCATGTTCATTTAAATTCAAAACATAGTCAACCCACCTATCTTTAATTATTTCCGCTATATATTGCATTACATCTAATAAAAGTTCCTTATCTTTTACCATCCACATATCCATTAATTTATATAGTTCGAGAAGATGTTTTAGCGGTCTTTGTGTATAAGGACGGTACGTTTTAGATTTAATCAGTTTTATAATAGATTCATTAAATCTTGAAGCGATATCCTGAAGTACTATATCACTCACATCTACTTTAATTTCATTTATAGTTCCTTGAAAATGTTCCATTGCATCAAAATAATGAAAATGCATTTTAAGCAATTCCAATGAAAATTCATATGTATTGCCTCCCTTGGATCTGAATTTTATTGTTTTATCTGGTACAATAGCCATATAGTATAATCATTATATGGCATATATTCTTAGAAAATCAATTTTTTATATAACCTTTTTATATATAATGGATGTATTTAATACATTTTATATTCTTAAAAAACAAGCCGAAATAAAACTAGGGATACATAATGATGGATATATACTAATTAGAAGAGGTGCATACGTTATTATGTTGGATAATAAATTAAAGGAAATAACTGTTTATAGTGATAGTTATAAACCAATTTTAATAGATCCGCTAAAAATTGGAGTAGATAAAAATGATAGGTTTGAATATTTTGAAAATACTCCAACTGATGATGATATCAAATTGTTTTATTTCGGTATCGCGATGAATGTACTTCCAGATGTACCAGTAAATGATCGTTTAATAGTTATAGTAACGTCTGAATTATTAAGGAAATATGGAGATGTACCGGAGAGTGGACTGATTACTTTAAAATGCGAGAACTTTGAGGTATTTTATTGTATAGAGAGTGGTAGTATAAGATTTAAGGTAAGTAATAGATTTTTCCTACCAATGAAATATTCAGAGATCTATAAAATGGATACTAAACAAATAATAGATAAAATAAGAAATAGTAGTTGTGATGTTGAATATTTGGAAACGTGTTAATATTAAATATATTTCCATAGAAATGTATTTATATATTATATAAATGGGATGTTGCACAAGTAAACCAATTATGGAATTTCAATGTTATGAATGCCGCCATAAATATCATGGCTATACAAAATGTAATGCTATAATGTATATTTCACGGGAAACTAAAATAAGATGTAATTGTGAATCTAATTATCTCAAAAGAAGTTATATAAAATATGGTTAGCTCAATCAATTTTTGTCTTCATCATCCTAAGTTGAGTTACAGCTTGAGTACATTGTGTTGATATATTGTTGCCTAATGTAAAATATCCAGCTGCTGTATTACATGTTCCCGTAGATGCTAAAGAACCATATCCAGATGTACCGAATCCGATACTGTCTCCTTGTTTAAATGTATCAACATCTGCAGATAAATAAATGAATTTCCATCCATTGTTCTTATATTTTGCAATCATATCAACTACCTCTTTACGATTATATTTTCTACTTGCGTTCTCTTGACCATCAGTAACAATTACCATAATTACATCCTTATCATGCTCAAACTTATTGATAGTTAAACCAATTGCATCAAATAATGAAGTTGATCCAGAAGTTTTATAATCATCTTCGGTAATATTCTTGGCTAAAAACAGTGGTCTCTTAAAATATACTGTTTCAACATTATCACTAAATGTTACAAAAGTGAAAGTAGAATTATCTTCCACTTTTTTCTGATCATTTATAAACTGATTAACTGAGCCAATAATATCACTTCGGATTTGACTCATACTACCTGACTTATCTAAAATCATAACAATGTTTGACATATTTATTATATTATAATAAATGAACAAATCTTTAAGTTATGATCATAAAAAATTGATTTACCAAATAATTGATTTATTTATTAAGAAACTAATACTAATGCCAAATAACAAGGATCTATTGACTGACCCAATTACGTTGGAAAAATTTACATATCCAATAATCACTCCATGTGGACATACATTTGATAGGGATAATTTGGAAATTCATTTACACAAACATTCTACTTGTCCAATATGTAAAACAACTATAGTGGGTGATATAAATAGTTTTCCAATCAATTGGGTAGTGGCGAATCAATTAAATTTGGATATTAAAAAGAAAAAGATGGATCCCATCATTAAAAAGACTATTTTTGATGGTCAAGAAATGGCTAGAATGGTGGAAGAAAAAAAGAAAGAAAAACAAAATAAAAAACAAAGACATTATGATTATGTGGAGGAAAATATAAATTCAATAGTTGATGCCATTTTAGATATGATTAAAGATAAAATATCTAGAGGTAACACAGATTTACCATATAGAATATATTTTAGTGAAACAGTATCTCTATGTAAAGGAAGAGGAATATGGATTGATAGGACTGATCTATATCATTTTAGAAATCATATTAAGAAAATATTGAATGCCAATGAATTTAGTGTTGATATAGCATCATTTTCTGAAATATTTTATATAGAACCAGCGCCACCATCTGATTCAAATCAAAAATGCATTATTTCCTAAAAAATATTTAATTTTGAATTTTTAATAAATTAAAAATTACCCTTAGCGGTCAATTGTTTCAATAAATTTAATTTCATCGCCAACTCTTTTATATAATGAATATTTTTTTATTTCATATCTTTCGACCCTCTCACTTTGTAACTCATATATCATTGATTGTAGCTCCAAACCATGTATTTTTTTATTTAATTTAACATAATTATTTAGATTATTAATTAATTTATTTAATTCATCTGAATCAATTGATGTATCTATTTCATAATTGTCCACATAATTGATTACTTTTATTTTATCATCAATCCATTGAATCACGTCTAATCTTTCATCATTATATGGTGAATATGGTACAGTATCTTCAGTGCATTTTAGTTGTTTGATACCTGCAGTGAAATCATAAAAATATGTAATAGCACTGTACATATTTGTAACCACAATTACCGCAAAAGTATTGGTGTCGGGTGATATATAGAAATCACTTATACAGGATATTCCAGATTCTGTATTTAGACCAATATCGTAATAGGTGTCTTTAGTTTTATTATATAGCGAAAAAATGGTTTGCCATCTACCTATAAGTTTTATTGAATATTCAATGACATCTCCATTTTTTATAAATTCTCCTGTTTTCATCATTTGGAGTGTATAATGATAATTATTTTGGAAAATATTGTATATTCAATTTTTATTAAAAATTACCCTTAGTGGTCAATTTTTATCCTTAGTGGTTAATTTTTTTATTACTTTATAATATATGTCATCGTCAACAACTCCTCAAAAGAACCAACAACAATCTTCATCTACTGGTTTAATTCTGTTCATTGTTTTAGTGGTTCTAATTTTATTACTTATTATAGTATATTGGATTGCTAGATTCGCTGGATTTTTCGGAAGAGTTGATCATATTGCTAGAGTAATTGATCGACCATCTTATGTATATGGAAATAATTATGGGCCGTATGGTCCTAGGTACTAAAAAATAATTTATGCTGTAAGAATATATGTATGGAAAATGCATTGTATTTGATTTCGATTGTACTTTAACAACCAGACATTGGTATTATTTTTTGAATGATTTAAATAAATTTCTAGAAATGTATAAAAATGATCCAGTTATTAAAGGGTATCAAAAAGATCAATTAACCATGTTTAGGGAAAATATTTTAAACAATAATACATTTGATATAGCAATATTAATCAATTTATTTTTCGGTGGATATGAAAGAATTGGTAAATTAACTAATCTATTTTCAGCTCTTAAAAGATATAATTATGATATGTATATTTCTAGTAGAGGAATATCATCGCAAGTGAGCAATGCACTCTATAAATCTGGATTGTATAATTATTTTACTATGATTCATACAGTTTTGGATGGGAATTTATTATTTATACAGACTGGAGTCACTGAAAAATATCTAGCACCTAAAAATCAATTTATATATAATAAATTATTCATGGAATATAATTATAGGAAATTGATTTATTTAGATGATACCAATGATGAAAATCTTCAATTGTTGTATATGTTACAAGGAGTCAAACAATCTACTAATGAATATGAATATGTGATGTTTTCGGATAGAGAATATTATTATGTGAATGGTATGATGAAAGATGGTTCTGGAATTATGGATAGGGAAATCGGAATAATATATAATATAATGAATTATAAATTTGGTCCAGAAACAATAGGAGATGTAGCTAGAACAACTAGAGATGTAGCTGTAATTACTAGAAATGTTGCTGATATAGTAGACCCATTTGCTTGGGGGTTTGGAAGGCATCATAAAGGAGGAGGTCGATATAAGATAAAATATTATTATTAAAAGGATATAAAAATAAAATATGTGGATATAGTAGGAAAGTGATATTCCTCACTCATAAATGCTTCGGACTGCGAAATCGGTAGCATTAGATGGGTAAGTGTTTTCATTCAATACCAAATCCATTTGCGAGATGGGTTAGTGTTTTATTACTTAAATCATTCAAACAATTTGTATTCAATAAAGTAGTAACTATATTGAAATCCTCCTCTAATTTAAATATTTTCATAGAAAATGATTCTACTAATATTTCAATATGGTCTCTATGTTTGATATATTCGTTATAAGATGTATTTACTTTTTTTATCATTTGTTTTTTATTTATAACTTCTAGCATGTAACAAGTCATAAATATTTCAAATTGTTTAATAATTGGATCAACTATCAATGATTTCAAAATTACTCCTCCAGGGTCATCCTTCCAAACTGCATAATTTTTTTCTGTACATCTAATTATAAATTTCTTTCTAGCTACATCGGCTACATAAATAGATTGATTTTCTTTATTGTCTTTACTCATTGTATATTCATCAATAATCATTTTGGATATATAATTATGTAGATCGCCGTTTTTATAAATCTGCAAAAGATTAGCAGGATTTTCATTTTGGAAAAATATATTAATATCCTCATTTAATTTTTTCAATGGTGGAGCATTCTTGTATTTTTGCCTAATCATATCTATTTTCGTTACTTGATTAGTGTGATCATTAGTGGATGGTTGATAATATTTTAGTATAAGAGATGTTAATAATTTATCATTTATTATTTGGGAGTTGTTTAACAAGTTTTCAATAATACTATTGTTTGGAATATTTGGTTGTTTAATAACTTCTTTAGGATTACATATTAAACATGTCTTGTACAAAGATCCATCTTTTTTAACAGCGAATTGTGTACTATTTCTTTTTATTCCGCATCTAGAACATTTAATTTTTTCAGACATAGTTTACTATAGTATATCAATACTATAGTAAAATATAATTTGTTAAAAACTATTATTTTGCAATTCTAATTTTTTCATTGCATATCTATTCTTATTGTATTCTTTCTTATACTGTTTATAATGAGTCGAATTCTTTTGATATAATAATATATGTTTCTTATTAATACTTCTTTTATGTTCTTTTGGATCGAATTGTTTTTTGTTTATATATTCTACTATAGCAGATGATAATTCATCAGTGGTTATAATATCAGGTATTTCAATCGGTAAATTTAATGTAATAGTAGCCATTTACTATATATTCTACTATATATTTTATCTATAGTATAATCTTATAGTTTAAGCAAATAGACGATGTAAATTGTATTGAGTTTATATGGTCCATTAGATGACGAAAAATATATAGTCAGTAATAATTTATATATAAAAAGTATTAAAAGTGCGTTCAGCCAATAAAATACTCTAGTTTTTGATTTTTCTACTATATATAATTGTCTATAGTAGAATTTTATTAAAAAAACTCTAGTTTTCGATTTTTTCTACTACATACCCTTTGTCTATAGTAGAATTTTGTTGTTTAATCACTTAGACGATGAAAAATTTTCATGGTCGTTGCAGTCTATTAAATGATGTAAAATATATAACGACATCGATTTTTTGCCAATTTTATTAAGGTGCGTTCAGCCAATAAAATACTCTAGTTTTTGATTTTTCTACTATAGATTTTCTGTCTATAGTATACTTTTTTATTAAAAATTATTTTTATCATCCCTTTTATGAGTATAAATAATTTGACTGATTAATGAGAATAATTTACAGTCTATAATAACAAAAATAAAAAAAAACAAAAATTTTTTAAAAGCTACGCGTGAATTAATTTCAAACACACCGTAAACCTTGTGTGTTGAAAGTATAAAACCAATAGAATTTTTGAAAATTCGAAAAATTTTATTTAGGTCTACACGTAAAACTACCCTTATCAAATCAATCTAGAGTAAAAATGATGTGTTTCATAAATTTTCTTAAAAAATCTGAAAATATAAAATTTAACAATTTTATTGACTTTTTTCAATTCCTCCATTTTTTGAGTCGAGCGATTTTCAGTGCATGTTAGATGATAACCGTCGAAATCAGTTTAGGCGTAATCCAAAAAGTGACCTGCAAAATTTTTGCAGGAACACGAAGACCATAAAAAATTCAAAAAATCGATAAAATTTTTATTTTCAATCCAATCAGTGACCTGCAAAATTTTTTGCAGATTTTGCAGGAACACGAAGACCATAAAAAATTCAAAAAATCGATAAAATTTTTATTTTCAATCCACCTAGTGACCTGCAAAAAATTTTGCAGATTTTGCAGGAACACAAATGATAAAATTTTATGATAAAATTTAATTTTAGACCATATAAATAATCTGTAAAATAATTTATATCGATTTTTCAATTTTGCAGGTCATGCAAAAAATTTATAAAAAAATTTATAAAAAACATTGTTTATTTTTTTAATTCAAATAATGTTTTTTATTATATATTTTAATGATTTGGTTTTCCTAAACAAGATGTTTCTATATCAGTCTCTAATTCGACCAACCATTCATATGTTTTATCGATACCTAAAACAAAATCCCCTTTTGCAAGGCTTTTATCATAAATTGCTTTTTCTTTTATAAATCTTTTTTTGGAATTTAAATCAACTGGATATTTAGCTCTTAAACCGTATTTTTTATCAAGTAATTTTTTTTTATTTAAATTCAATTTTTGAATCATTTGAAATATTTTTATTGGTGTTACTTCGAATCTATCAAAAAATTTATATTCCTTTATTTTTTGCATCAATGTACGTCTATTTATGTGTGGAGGTTTAGGTTCATCTGATGTTGAAAATATTTTTTTATAATTTGTATAAATCATATTTATTAACTCAATCATTTTACTTTCTGGCATATCTTCGATGGATACTGCTTTAGTGTTATTAATATTTTGAAACATTCTTACCATTTCTTCATCATCATCTATTTCAATAACTTCCACTCTAAGCATGAAATGATTTATTCCATCCGCTAATAGTAGTTTTACTGCTTCCAAACGATGTTGTCCGTCTAAAATATGATAATGTTTAGATTTAGTTTTACCAATAATAAAATTTCCCGCAAAATATGGAACCAAATTTTCATTTATATAATTTTTCTGTCCTTTATATAAATTATCTACGTGTTTTTTATCTATACTACGATTATAGTCCCAGGATTTTATTTTAACCAATTGTTCCGGTTCAACTAGATATAATTTCGATTTAGGATGATTATCGTCAATCAATGTTCCAAATATATTATCAAATAATTCTTCTTGTTCGTTTTCATCATCTTGTTCTTCCTCTTCTTCCTCCTCATTTTCGTTTTCCTCTTCTTCCTCTTTTTCATTATCTTTATTTACGTCTTCATAATTCAAAGAGTTATATGATGCGTCAATTGATTCTTCGTCGGACATTTTTAAATTATAACATTTAATGAATTTTAAATGTTATAATTTCAATATTTTAACTAATTTCTATTGCTACGTGTCAATAAAAATACTAATAAAACAGCTCCAAACCATAGTACCAAAACACCAAATAATATTAATATACTAAGCCACAATGAAAATTCACTGACACTATAATCAAAGATTACTGTAAAATTATATACAACATTAGAATATCCATTGGAATAAATTACTGCATCTATTGGTAGAGTACCCAAATTATAGATGGTATTTGAACATGTCTCATTGCATGTAATATTATATAGAGTTGTGTTTGAATTTACAATTTGAAATAAATAATTATTTGGAATAAATACTTGATACGATAATTGAGTTATATTACTTAAATAACGTGTTGAATTATAATAAATTGGATTGATTATATTGACTCTATATGTATCTGTAAAGAAACCACCATTATTTATTGTCTCTATGACTTGAGTGCCTAATGAAGCTGATATTAGGATAAAAAGTAATAGTTTCATTATTTAATATATTTATTTGCTTTATCAGTTAATTTCAATCGATTTGTGTTGTTGATTTTCATAATGATGTTTGAATATCAATCATCTTCATTTATAATTGACCTAACATCTAATAAAAAGAGGTCACTATATGTCCTTTTTGACCTTCGTATGTATCAATTGTTGATTTTATTCAATTATTTTCAAGATTTACAAGATATGAACATACTTTTTGTTTTATTTTCACATGAATTTGAAGTGATTTTTAAGAAAAAAACAAAAAATGA
>Ga0116231_10011806_pt1 | contig 13225 bp, 24 predicted proteins | sample S1TSphgellanicum_2_FD_89695 | JGI IMG/M metagenome (GOLD analysis project Ga0116231, IMG submission 89695) | Host-associated microbial communities from peat moss isolated from Minnesota, USA - S1T2_Fd - Sphagnum magellanicum MG | ecosystem: Host-associated > Plants > Peat moss > Unclassified... | reverse complement strand
GGGAGCTCAATCTCGGAGCCCAATCGGGAGAGCGAGAAAGCCGAAGCGGCGAAAACCTACTTCGTGACCTTCTTCTTGCCGGCGATCGCAACGGCCTTGCCCTTGCGGGTGCGCGCGTTCGTATGCGTGCGCTGGCCATGCACCGGCAGCCCGCGGCGATGACGGAGCCCGCGATAGCAGCCGAGATCCATGAGGCGCTTGATGTTCATCGCGACCTCGCGGCGAAGATCGCCCTCGACGCGGAAATCGCGGTCCACCATTTCGCGGATGCGCAGCACTTCCTCATCGGAGAGCTGGTTCACGCGCCGGTCGTCGGGGATGCTCAGTCTGGAGCAGATCTCCTGCGCCTTCGCCGGGCCGATGCCATAGATATAACGAAGACTGATCTTCACCCGCTTGTTGGTCGGGATATTCACGCCGGCAATACGCGCCACGCCTGTCACTCCTGGACGGCCCGGCGCGCAAGCACCCGGCCTCTGATCGCCCGAGCGGTTTATGACCCCCCGAACAGGGCTCAATACCGCCAGGCCGTTGTGAATACATGATGACGACCCCCAGTTCCGATGGGGGTCGCCGAGGGCGCGCACTATACTTACGGCGCGCCGGGAGTCAACGCGACAGGATCAACTCTTCGTGAGCAAATTCCAGCAGAGCTAGACGCGCCGGCCTCATGCGACCGACGGCACATCCGCCCGGTCCAGAATATGCGTCAGATGATCGGTCACCTCATCCATCTCCGCCATCCCATCGACGGTGTGAAGCTGGCCATGCGCCGCGTAATACGGCAGCAGGGGCGCCGTTTGGCCGTGATAGGCGGCGAGGCGCGCGGCGACGGTCTCACGCTTGTCGTCCGGCCGGCGCACGAAATCATGGCTGCCACACGCATCGCACACGCCGGCGACGATCGGCTGGCGGAACACGTCATGGTAGCTCGTTCCGCATTTCGCGCAGGAGAAGCGTCCGGAAATCCGCTCCACCAGCAGCGCGTCATCCACTTTCAGTTCGATCACCGCCTGAAGGCGCAGCGATTTGTTCGCCAGCATGGCGTCCAGCGCCTCGGCCTGGGGAACAGTCCTGGGAAATCCGTCCAGGATGAATCCCTTGGCGCAATCCGGCTGATCGATGCGCGAACTCAGCATGCGGACGATGATGTCATCGGAGACCAGATGGCCGGACTCCATGATCGCCTTGGCCTGCAATCCGACCTCGGTGCCCGCCTTCACCTCGGCGCGCAGCATGTCGCCGGTCGAGATCTGGGCAACGCCGTAGCGTTCCTCCAGACGTTTGGCTTGGGTGCCTTTTCCGGCCCCTGGCGGACCCAACAGGATCAGATTCAACGTGTTCTCCCCCGGACACGGGCCTTCTTGATCAGACCCTCATATTGGTGCGCGAGGAGATGAGACTGGATTTGCGTCACCGTGTCCATGGTTACCGACACGATGATCATCAGGCTGGTGCCGCCGAAATAGAATGGCACCCCATACTTGCTGATGAGGATCTCGGGCAGCAGGCACACCACGCAGAGATAGATCGCGCCGATCGTCGTTAGCCGCGTCAGCACATAGTCGAAATAGTCCGCCGTGGCGCTGCCGGGCCGGATGCCGGGAATGAAGCCGCCATATTTCTTGAGGTTGTCGGCGGTCTCCTGCGGGTTGAACACGACGGCGGTGTAGAAATAGCTGAAGAAGATGATCATGGCGGCATAGGCGACCATGTAGGCCGGCTGGCCATGGGCGAGCGCGTTGCCGATGGTCGCGAGCCAGCCGCCGCCCGCATCCGGCCCGGAGAAGCCCGAGATCGTCGCCGGTATCAGCAGGATCGAGCTGGCGAAGATCGGCGGGATGACACCCGAGGTGTTGATCTTCAACGGCATATGCGTCGAGTCGCCGCCGAACATCCGCTGGCCGCGCTGCTGCTTGGGGTATTGCACGACGATGCGGCGTTGGGCCCGCTCCATGAACACGATGAACGCGATCACGGCGACCGCGATCAGCAGGAAGGAGAAGATGAACACGGGGCTCAGCGCGCCGGTGCGGCCGAGTTCCAGCAGCGAGACGATCGCCGGCCGCAGATTGGCGGCGATGCCGGCGAAGATGATCAGGCTGGTGCCGTTGCCGATCCCGCGCGCCGTGATCTGCTCGCCGATCCACATCAGGAACATCGTTCCGCCCACCAGTGTCACCACGCAGGACACGCGGAAAAACACGCCGGGGTCGATCACGGCCGCGCCGAAACTGCCGTGCATGCTCTCCAGCCCGACGGCGATGCCGTAGGACTGGAACATCGCGATCACGACGGTGAGGTAGCGCTGATACTGATTGAGCTTCTTACGCCCGCTTTCGCCCTCCTTCTTGAGGGTTTCCAGCGACGGGATGGCGGCCGACATCAGCTGCACGATGATCGAGGCGCTGATATAGGGCATGATGTTCAGCGCGAACACGGTCATGCGCCCGAGCGCCCCGCCGCTGAACATGTCGAACATTCCCAGAATGCCGCCGCCATGCTGGGACAGCATCTCGCCGAGCACGGAGGCGTCCACGCCAGGGACAGGGATGTAGGTGCCGATGCGATAGACCAGCAGAGCGCCCAGGGTGAACCAGATGCGCTTCTTGAGTTCGGTCGCCTTGGCGAAGCTGCCGAGGCTCATACGGGATGCAAGTTGCTCGGCGGCCGAAGCCATGGATCATTCCCCCATGCGTCACAAGGACACTATCACGGTTTCAGGCCGTGAACGCCCCCTCCTGTGATCGGAGGGGGGTGGGGGATGGGTGGCCGCTTCGAGATGCCGCGGTCGCACCCCTCACCCCGAACCTCTCCCGCGAGGGGAGAGGGAGAAGGGCTAGGTGGCGGGTGCTTCCGCGACCTTCTTGGCAGCCGTCGTGGTGATGGTGCCGCCCGCCGCCTCGACGGCCGCGATCGCGGACGCCGAGGCGCCCGACACGGTGATCGTGACGGGCCGGTCGATCTTGCCGCTCGCCAGCAGGCGAACGCCGACGATCTTGCCACCGCGCACCAGGCCCGCCTTCTTCAGCGTGTCCTCGGTGATCGGCTGCGCCCCGTCGATCCGGCCGCTCTCGATCGCCTTGGCCAACGCGTCGAGGTTCACGGGCGCATATTCCTTGCGGAAGATGTTCACGAACCCGCGCTTCGGCAGACGCCGGTAGATCGGGAGCTGACCGCCCTCGAACCCGTTCAGCGCGACGCCCTCACGCGCCTTCTGTCCCTTGACGCCCTTGCCCGACGTCTTGCCCTTGCCCGAGCCGATGCCGCGCCCGAGCCGCTTCGACTTCAGGCGGGAACCGGGATTGTCCCGCAGGACATTGAGCTTCATCTCAGTCATCTCAGGACCGCTCCTCAACCTTCACGAGGTGGGCGACCTTGCGGATCATTCCGCGAATGGAGGGCGTGTCCTCCAGTTCGCGGCTCGCACGGATCTTGTTCAGGCCAAGCCCCACCAGCGTTGCCATCTGCCCGGGCTTGCGCCCGAGCGCCGAGGCGATTTGCGTCACCCGGACCGTCTTCTTCGCCCCGTCCTGGGGCACGATATCAACCATCGATCGCCTCCGCCCCACCTGGCTCGGCCAAGCCGGCCTCGATCACGCCCGCCGGCAGATCGCGTTTGCCGAGCAGGTCATTCACCTTCTTGCCACGACGCGCCGCGACGGAGCGCGGGCTGGCGCAGAGCTGCAAGGCGGCGAACGTCGCCTTGACCATGTTGTGCGGGTTGCGGCTGCCGAGGCTTTTGGCCACCACGTCGCCGATGCCCAGCGTCTCGAACACAGCGCGCATCGGGCCGCCCGCGATGATACCGGTTCCGGCCGAGGCCGAGCGCAGCACCACCGATCCGGCGCCGAAATGCCCCTCCACATCGTGATGCAGGGTGCGGCCTTCCTTCATCGGAACCCGGATCATGGTGCGCTTGGCGCGCTCCGTCGCCTTGCGGATCGCCTCGGGCACCTCACGCGCCTTGCCGGCCCCGTAGCCGACGCGGCCTTTCTGGTCGCCAACCACCACCAGGGCCGCGAAGGCGAACCGGCGTCCGCCCTTCACCACCTTGGCCACGCGGTTGATCGTGACCAGCTTGTCGATCAGATCATCGCCGCCGTCACGGTCGCGACCCTGGCCGCCCTGGGGACGACCGCCCCGGCCGCCGTCACGTGCTTCACGCGCCATCAGCTCATGCCCCTCAGAACGCCAGCCCGCCTTCGCGGGCGGCTTCGGCCAGCGCGCGAACGCGACCGTGATAAAGATATGCGCCGCGATCGAACACGACCTGCGTCACGCCCACCGCCAGGGCCCGCTCGGCCACCAGCTTGCCCACCGCCGTCGCCGCGTCCTTGTCGGCGCCGGTCTTCAGCGCCTCGCGCAACGTGCGGTCCAGGCTGGAGGCGGCGGCCACGGTGCGGCCCTCCGCATCGTCGATCACCTGGGCATAGATATGCTTGCCCGACCGGAACACGGACAGACGTGGCCGGCCGCCGGCCTTCTTCCGCAACTGGAACCGCAGGCGCGTGCGCCTGCGAACCATAAGGCTCTTGGTGTCGGCCATTACTTCTTCTTTCCTTCCTTGCGGAGGATCGTCTCGTTGTCGTACTTCACGCCCTTGCCTTTGTAAGGCTCCGGCGGACGCCAGCTGCGGATTTCCGAAGCGACCTGGCCGACCTGGCGCTTATCGACGCCGCTCACCTTGATCGCTGTCGGCTTTTCGCAGGTCACGGTGATGCCGTCCGGGATCGGAAACACGACGTCGTGTGAGAAGCCAAGATTGATCGTCAGCGTCTTGCCGCTCACCGCCGCGCGATAACCGGTGCCTGTGATCTCCATCGACTTGCTGTAACCGACCGACACGCCCTTCACCATGTTGGCGACCAGCGCGCGGGTGGTGCCCCACATCATGCGCGCCGGGGTGGAGTTGCCACGCGGCGCCACCGACACCTTGTTGCCCTCGACCTTGGCATCGACATTGTCGGTCAGTTCGAGCTTGAGTTCGCCGAGCTTGCCCTTGGCGGTGAGCATGCGGCCGGCGATGGCCACCTGCACGCCGGCGGGGATCTCGACCGGGTATTTGCCTACGCGTGACATGTCCCGCTCCTCAGAACACGCGGCAAAGGACTTCGCCGCCGACATTGGCGGCGCGTGCCTCTGCATCGCTCAGCACGCCACGCGGCGTGGACAGGATGGAAATACCCAACCCGGCATAGACGCGCGGCAATTCCTTGATCTTGGAATAGACGCGGCGGCCGGGCTTGGAGATGCGCGTGATCTCTTTGATCACGGGCTCGCCCTCATTGTATTTCAGCTCGATACGCAGCTGGCCGATACCAGGCCGTACCTCCTCCGCGCTGAAGCCGCGGATGAAGCCTTCCCGCTTCAGCACATCGAGCACATTCGCGCGCAGCATCGAGGCCGGCGCCACGCAGGAGGTGTGGCGGGCGCGCTGCGCGTTGCGGATGCGTGTGAGCATATCGCCCAGGGGATCTGACATTGACATGGAATGGGCCCCTTACCAGCTCGCCTTGGTCATTCCGGGGATCTGTCCGGACGACGCGAGTTCGCGGAGCGCGATGCGGCACAGCTTGAACTTACGATAATTGGCGCGCGAGCGCCCCGTCAGCGCGCACCGCAGACGCACGCGCCCGGCCGCGCCATTGCGCGGCAGTTGGGCGAGCTTGATCGTCGCGTCGAAGCGATCCTCGACCGGCAACGTGCGGTCCATCACCACGGCCTTGAGGGCCGCGCGCTTCTTGCGATCGCGCTTCGCCATTTCTTCCCGCTTGGCGTTGCGGTTGACCTGCGAGGTCTTGGCCATTCTGTCTCACCCTCCGGAACCTGCCGACATCCATCCGAAGGACGGAGCCGGGGGTTTTCCTAAACGCGTTGCGGTCTTGCAGTGAAAGTCGGCGGCGTTACGCCGCGAACGGCACGTCGAACTTCTTGAGCAGCGCCTTCGCCTCGGCATCGGTCTTGGCCGTGGTGACGAACACGATGTCCATGCCGCGAATTTCGTCGACCTTGTCGTAGACGATCTCCGGGAAGATGATCTGTTCCTTCAGACCCAACGCGAAGTTGCCGCGCCCGTCGAAGCCCTTGTTCTGCGGAATGCCGCGGAAATCGCGCACGCGCGGCAGAGCGATCGTCACCAGGCGGTCCAGGAACTCATACATGCGCGCCTTGCGGAGCGTCACCTTGCAGCCGATCGGCAGGCCCTCGCGGATCTTGAACCCGGCGATCGCCTTCTTCGCGACGGTCTTGACCGGGCGCTGCCCGCTGATCAGCGTCAACTCGGACACCGCCGCGTCGAGCTTCTTCTGGTCGCCCGCCGCCTCGCCCACGCCCATGTTGATGACGATCTTTTCGAGCTTCGGCACCTGCATGGGGTTCTTGTAGCCGAACTCCTGCTGCATCGCGGCGCGCACGACTTCGAGGTAGCGCTTCTGCATGCGCGGCATCTCGCTCGGGGCCGCCTGCGCGACCTCGCCGACCTTGAAGCCGAGTTCGCCCCTCGGGGCGCGCGGCGCGCCCTTCTCCGGCGGGGCGCCCGCGCCACGCTTGTTGCCAGAGGCCTGCTTCGACGCGCCACCCTTGGCCGGCCCGCCCTTCGCGGCGCCGCCTTTGGCGCCGCCCTTGTTCTTGCTGTCGCTCATAACGGCCCCTTAGCTCTCGACCACGTTGCCGGTGGCCTTGGCCACGCGCACCTTGCGGCCGCCTTCCAAAACGCGAAACCCAACGCGGGTCGGCTTATCGGATTTCGGATCGACCAGCATGATGTTCGACATATGGATCGTCGCTTCCTTCTCGACGATCCCGCCCGGCTGACCCATGCCCGCCGGCTTGGTATGGCGCTTGGCGATGTTCACGCCCTGCACCACCGCGCGATTGTCCTTCGGCAGCACCTGCAAAACCTCGCCGCGCTTGCCCTTGTCGGACCCGCTGATCACGGCGACCGTGTCGCCCTTGCGAATACGCGCGGCCATCACAAAACCTCCGGCGCGAGGGAGATGATCTTCATGAACTTCTTCGCCCGAAGCTCGCGCACTACCGGGCCGAAGATGCGGGTGCCGATGGGCTCCTGCTGCTTGTTGATCAGGACGGCCGCGTTGCGATCGAAGCGGATCGCGCTGCCATCCGCCCGACGCACCGGGAAGCTGGTGCGCACGATCACCGCCTGGTGAACGTCGCCCTTCTTCACCTTTCCGCGCGGAATGGCATCCTTGATCGACACGACGATGACATCGCCGACCGAGGCGGTCTTCCGCTTGGAGCCGCCCAGCACCTTGATGCACTGCACCCGTCGCGCGCCGGAATTGTCGGCGACTTCCAGGTTGGTCTCGACTGAAATCATCTAAGCCTCCTCAGATCTGGGTCGCGGAGGCATCGGGAGGCGTCTCGCTGCCGAACGTGGGCGCATCGACCGACTCGTTCAGCGGCGCGCCGTTTCGCGCGATCACCATCCACGTCTTGCGCTTGCTGATCGGGCGGCATTCCTCGATCCGCACGGCATCGCCGACCTTGCAGATATTGGCCTCGTCATGGGCCGCGTAGTTCTTCGAGCGGCGAATGAACTTCTTATACAGCGGGTGCATGATCCGGCGATCGACGAGAACCGTCACGGTCTTGTCCATCTTGTCGCTGGTCACTCGTCCCGTCAGGACGCGCTTCGGCATCGTCCCTCTCCCTTCAGGTCTTGGCGACGGAGGATTTCTTCTCCGTCAAAATCGTCTTCACGCGCGCGATATCCCGGCGCACTACCTGCACGCGGCCCACGCCCTCGGTCTGGCCGGTCGCGCGCTGGAAGCGCAGGTTGAACTGCTCCTTGCGCAGATCGAGCAGCATGCCCGACAGTTCCTCAGGCGATTTCGCCCGGAAATCGGCCGGCTTGAGTTTCGTCGCCATCTCAGGCGTCTCCGATCCGGGTAATGAACTTCGTCTTGATCGGCAGTTTCGCCGCCCCCAGGGACAGCGCCTCGCGCGCCAGTTCCGCGGCCACGCCATCGATCTCGAACATGATGCGGCCCGGCTTCACGCGGCACACCCAGAACTCGGGACTGCCCTTGCCGGAACCCATGCGGACCTCGGCCGGCTTCTGCGAAACCGGGACATCCGGAAAAATCCGGATCCAGACGCGGCCGGCACGCTTCATGGCGCGCGTGATCGCGCGACGAGCGGATTCGATCTGGCGCGCGGTGATGCGCTCCGGCTCCATCGCCTTGAGGCCGAAAGCGCCGAAATTCAGCGCCGTCCCACCCTTGGCCAAGCCATGAATGCGGCCCTTATGGGCCTTCCGGTATTTGGTACGCTTGGGAGACATCATGATACGAAATCCTTAGCGCTGCGGCGCCTGTTCGGCGGCCCGGCGATCCTGCGCCAGCGGATCCTGGGTCAGGATCTCGCCCTTGAAAATCCAGACCTTCACGCCGCAGGTGCCATACGTCGTCTTCGCCGTGGCGACGCCGAAATCGATGTCCGCGCGCAATGTGTGCAACGGAACCCGTCCCTCGCGATACCACTCCACACGGGCGATCTCCGCGCCACCGAGCCGGCCGCCGCAATTGATCCGAATGCCCTGCGCGCCCAGGCGCATCGCGGACTGAACCGCGCGCTTCATCGCGCGGCGGAACGCCACGCGGCGCTCCAGCTGCTGAGCGATATTCTCGGCCACCAGGGTGGCATCGATCTCGGGCTTGCGGATTTCAACGATGTTCAGCGTCACCTCGGACTTCGCCATCTTGGCGAGGTCCTTGCGCAAATTCTCGATATCCTGGCCCTTCTTGCCGATCACGACGCCGGGGCGCGCGGCATAGATCGTCACGCGCGGCTTCTTCGCCGGACGCTCGATCACGACGCGCGAGACGCCGGCGCTCGACAGCTTCGTGCGCAGGTGGTTGCGCAGCTTCAGGTCGGCGTGCAGCAATGTGGAATAATCGTTGCCCGCATACCAGCGGCTGTCCCAGGTTCGGTTGATGCCCAGGCGCAGGCCGATCGGATTGACTTTGTGACCCATGTTACGCGGCCCCCTGCACTGACTCGATATCCTGCGACCGCTCGGCGACCACGATCTTCAGATGGCTGAACCATTTCTCGATCCGCGCGGACCGGCCGCGGCCACGGGCATGGAAGCGGCGCATCACGACCGACTTCCCGACCTCGGCGCGCGTGACGACCAGACGATCGACATCGAGCTGGTGGTTGTTCTCCGCGTTCGCGATGGCGCTTTCCAGCACCTTGCGCACGTCCTGGGCGATGCGGCGCTTGCTGAACGTCAGCGTCGCGACGGCCTCGGCGGCGGTGCGGTTGCGGATCAGCCCGGCGACCAGATTGAGCTTGCGCGGCGAGATGCGGAGATTGCGCAGAACGGCCTGCGCCTCCGTCTCCGCCAGCGTGCGGGGATGTTTCGGCTTGCTCATCTTAGCCCCGCTTCGCCTTCTTGTCGGCCGAGTGGCCGGTGAAGGTCCGTGTCGGCGAGAACTCGCCGAATTTGTGACCCACCATGTTCTCGGTCACCTGCACCGGCAGGAATTTGTGGCCGTTGTAGACGCCGAAGGTCAGACCGACGAATTGCGGCAGGATCGTCGAGCGGCGCGACCAGATCTTGATGATCTCGTTGCGGCCCGAGGCCCGCGAAGTCTCTGCCTTGTTCAGCAGGTATCCGTCGACGAACGGACCCTTCCAGACGGAACGTGCCATCTCGCTCAGCCCTTGCTCTTGTTGCGGCCGCGGATGATCAGGCGGTCGGTTCTCTTGTTGACGCGTGTCTTGTAGCCCTTGGTCGGCTTGCCCCACGGCGTGACCGGATGACGGCCGCCGGAGGTGCGGCCCTCGCCGCCGCCATGCGGGTGATCGACCGGGTTCATCACGACGCCGCGGTTGTGCGGGCGGCGGCCCAGCCAGCGGGACCGGCCAGCCTTGCCGATATGCTGGTTGGAGTTGTCGGGGTTCGACACCGCGCCGATCGTCGCCATGCATTCGCCGCGCACCAGGCGCAACTCGCCGGACATCAGCTTGATCTGCGCGTAGCCTGTGTCCTTGCCGACGAGTTGGGCATACTGCCCGGCGGCCCGGGCGATCTTGCCGCCGGCGCCCTGCTTCATTTCGATGTTGTGGACGATCGTGCCGACCGGGATCGCCGACAACGGCATGGCGTTGCCCGGCTTGATATCGACGCGCGCGCCGGCGACCACGACATCGCCAGCCTTCAGGCGCTGCGGCGCGAGGATGTAGGACAACTCGCCGTCCTGATACTTGATCAGCGCGATGAAGGCCGTGCGGTTCGGGTCATATTCCAGCCGCTCGACCGTCGCCGGCATGTCGCGCTTGCGGCGCTTGAAATCCACCAGACGGTAGGACTGCTTGTGCCCGCCGCCACGGAAATAGCTGGTGGTGCGGCCATGGTTGTTGCGCCCGCCCGAATGACTCTTGCCAACGGTCAGGCCCTTTACCGGCTTGCCCTTATGCAGGTCGCTGCGGTCGATCAGCACCGTGCCGCGCAGGCTCGGCGTGACGGGATTGAAATGCTTCATTGCCATCGTTCAGATCCCTCGGCTCACGCGAGCCCGGTCGAGAAATCGATCGACTGGCCAGGAGCGAGCTTCACATACGCCTTCTTCACGTCGGACCGCTTGCCGGGGCGGCCACGGAAACGCTTGGTTTTGCCCTTGGCCACCAGCGTGTTCACGCCATCGACGATCACGCCGAACAGGCCCTCGACCGCCGCCTTGATCTCAGGCTTGGTCGCGTCGATCGCCACGCGGAACACCACGGTGTTCCGCTCGCTGAGCATGGTGGCCTTCTCGGTGATCACCGGCGCGCGGATGATGTTGTACATCCCCTCGCGCGACAGCTTCGGCCCGGCCTTGACCGGGGCTTCGGCGGTCTGGCTCATGCCGCGTCCTCCTTGTTGCCGACATCCTTGGCGGCGTTGGACAGCCGGGCCTTGAGGCCCTCGATGCCGGCGGTGGTTATCGCCAGAACGTCATGGGCGAGAATGTCATAGACGTTCGCGCCGACGGTCGGCAGCACGTCGATGCCGATGATGTTGCGGCTGCTCTGGAGGAACAGCGCATCGACCTCGCGATCGACCACGAGAACGGACTTCCAGCCCAGCGCTTGCAGTTTCGTCGCCAGGCTGCGCGTGCGCCCGTCCGCCGTCGCGGCGTCGAGAACCACCAGCTTGCCGTCTGCCTGCTTCTGCGACAGCGCGGAAATAAGACCGAGGCGGCGGACCTTCTTGGGAAGATCGTAGCCATGGTCACGGACGACGGGGCCATGCACGCGACCGCCGGTGCGGAACTGCGGCGCGCGGAGGCTGCCCTGGCGGGCGTTGCCGGTGCCCTTCTGCTTGTAGGGCTTCTTCGTCGTGCCGGAGACCTCGCCCATGCCCTTGGTGCGATGGGTGCCGGCGCGGGACTTGGAACGCTGCCAGTGAACCACGCGCGCCATGATGTCGGCGCGCGGCGTGGCGGCGAAATACTCGTCAGGCAGTTCGGCCGTGCCGGCGCTGCCGTTGTCGAGCGTCTTGATCTCGATCTGCATGTCTCAGCCCTCACCCTGCTCGACTGGCCCATTCTCGACGGGCGCGGCGTCAGGCTCCGGCGCATGCGCCTCGACCGGAGCCTCGGGGGCAGGCGGCGCCACGGTCAGAATGCCCGCCGGGAACGGCGCTTCGGCATGACGCGCCCGCTTGATCGCGTCGGTGACCAGCACGTAGCCGCCCTTCGCGCCCGGCACCGCGCCGCGCACCATGAGCAGGCCCTTCTCCGCATCCACCAGCGCGACCTCAAGGTTCTGCGTGGTGATGCGCTCGTCGCCGAGATGCCCGGCCATCTTCTTGTTCTTGAAGGTCTTGCCCGGATCCTGACGGTTGCCCGTCGAACCATGCGAGCGGTGGCTGACCGAGACGCCGTGGCTGGCTTCGAGACCGCCGAAATTCCAGCGCTTCATCGCGCCGGCGAACCCCTTGCCCTTGGAAGTGCCGCACACGTCGATCTTCTGCCCGACGACGAAATGCGCGGCGGAGAGCGTGACGCCCTGCTCGACCATCGCATCGGCCGATACACGGAACTCGACGAGCTTCGCCTTCGGCTCCACCTTCGCCTTCGCGAAATGGCCCTTGTTCGGCTTGCTGACGTTCTTCACCTTCGCCGTGCCCCAGCCGAGCTGAACGGCGGTGTAGCCGTCCCGCTCCTGGGTGCGCGTATCCACGACCTGCACCTGATCGAGGTGCAGCACCGTCACCGGCACATGCGTGCCGTCATCCTTGAACAGCCGGGTCATCCCCAGCTTTTTGGCAATAAGTCCCGTACGCATCTTCAATCCTTCCCAGAGGAGCGGCGCGGGAGGTCCCGGCGCTCTTGGGCCAAAGAAAAAACCTTAGAGCTTGATCTCGACGTCCACGCCGGAGGCGAGATCGAGCTTCATCAGCGCATCCACCGTCTGCGGTGTCGGCTCGACAATGTCGAGAAGGCGGCGATGGGTCCGAATTTCGAACTGCTCGCGGCTTTTCTTGTCGACATGCGGCGAGCGGTTGACGGTGAAACGCTCGATATGCGTCGGCAGTGGGATCGGCCCACGCACCCGCGCGCCCGTGCGCTTCGCGGTGTTCACGATCTCCTTTGTGCTGTTGTCCAGCACGCGGTGATCGTACGCCTTGAGGCGGATGCGGATGTTCTGGTTGTCCATACTCTATCCCCGGCCCGAGAGCCGATCCCTTCTCTGTCTTTACGCGTCGATTTTCGCGACGACGCCGGCGCCGACGGTGCGGCCACCCTCGCGAATGGCGAAGCGCAGGCCTTCATCCATGGCGATCGGCGCGATCAGCTGCACCGTCATCGACACGTTGTCGCCCGGCATCACCATCTCGGTGCCTTCCGGCAGGGTCACGATCCCGGTCACGTCGGTGGTGCGGAAGTAGAACTGCGGACGATAGTTGGTGAAGAACGGCGTGTGACGGCCACCCTCCTCCTTCGTCAGGATGTAGCTCTCCGCGTGGAACTTCGTGTGCGGCGTGATCGAGCCCGGCTTCGCGAGAACCTGGCCGCGCTCGACATCCTCACGCTTCGTGCCGCGCAGCAGAGCGCCGATGTTGTCGCCGGCCTGGCCTTGATCGAGCAGCTTGCGGAACATCTCGACGCCCGTGACGATGGTCTTCACGGTGTCCTTGATGCCGACGATCTCGACTTCCTCGCCCACCTTCACGATGCCGCGCTCCACGCGACCCGTCACCACCGTG
>Ga0116231_10011802_pt1 | contig 13229 bp, 10 predicted proteins | sample S1TSphgellanicum_2_FD_89695 | JGI IMG/M metagenome (GOLD analysis project Ga0116231, IMG submission 89695) | Host-associated microbial communities from peat moss isolated from Minnesota, USA - S1T2_Fd - Sphagnum magellanicum MG | ecosystem: Host-associated > Plants > Peat moss > Unclassified... | reverse complement strand
CCAATGGGCAAAAAAAGGGGGTTCAAAAATTGTTTTGTACCTCCAGTTTTGTTCCAAGTGGTGCCCCTGTTCCTTACCCCCCAAATTTTCACCCCCCCCCCCCCCCCCGGTCCCATTGATACAGATGTTAGAGGGTTGGTTATTGAAGAAGACCTCAAAAACCCTAAACCCTAAAATCTGTACAGAAGGTTCAGAAACAGAAAACCCTGCCTGCAGGCTGCTTTTCTTCAGCAATATACAACTCTTAAACAAAACTTCCCCGTTTTTGTTGCAGTAAGTTGCAACAGCTACGACAGTTATAGATTATTGCACAGCAGCCAGCATGCACACAGATGAGAGAGAGATCACTGACCACCAACCTGTGACTGGCTCTGTGATGAATGAGGCGTGATGGTGGGAATGGTATCTTGAGAACAAAGAGTGGTGATGCAGCGCACGGTGCAGCCAGTAGTAGATACATTCTGCTGGACCCATGTGCAAAAGCAAAAGAATGACGATGCCCTTTTGGTCCCAAAAGACTGGAAAGTTACAAAACCCGGGTAGCACCACATGCACTATCGTTGCCACTATCACATGCAACAGAATGTAATCATCCCTGCATACATACAGTCACTGCATCTTATTATTATTATCATTACTTACACCAAATAATTAAGGACCCACAAAATCAAACTCACAAAAAATTCCACCTCTCCATCCAAACAATTATGCCCCTATTTTTGCTGGATTGATTTTTGCAAAGGGGTTCAAGCACCATAGTTTCACTTACCAATTGCTCTCTCTATCCACTTGCTCAAATGTGATGCCTTTGGTTTGGATTTGGTATTTGCCAGTGAGAGTGTGGCAGCGAGATAAGCTCATCCAGATTTGACCATGAAGGTAGCGGAGTGCTGATACGATTAGCATGTGCAGACACCAATTATCAACATCTTGCCCTCCAAGAAAATTGGCATGAACTGCCTTCACTGCATACGGTGCAAATAAAGTGTACTGCAGAATGGAGGCCATGACCCCACCCACCCATCCACCCACAAATGCCCATGCACCCAGAAATCAATCAGCAAATCAAGTTCTCTCTAGCACAGCCTTGAAAAAGCAATGACTTTTTAATCCCTCAATCCAGTCAAGCTGTGCAAAAACAAATCCAAAACACACAAAAAAAGGGTTAAGATTGGTGGGTGGTACTAAACAAACACTGGTGGTCATTTTGTTGAGTTCACAATCATAAATTAATGGACATAACCAAATGTATTGCCTGAAGAAGAAATAGGCAGAAATTCCACCCAGAAAAACAAAAGAACTATGATATTAGGTCAAGCTCTTAAAATCAGAAAACTAGGACCTCCTCTGCCCATTTCTCAGTGTTGATGTACGTTTTTTTTCTGAGTGGATGTAGGTTTACCAATGAAGACAAGCTTGGACAATGCAAAGGGTAGTGAGTAGAAACCAGAGGAGGGGAACACAGATGATGAAGACCAGGAGTATGTAACTATGCCCAAAAACTGAAATGGGTCCAGCTTGAGAATTAAGAATCAGAAATCTGAAGCAACATTGAAGGAGAAGATAGAGAATTGGACAGAAACAGACACATGCAAAACCTAAAAGGAAAATATGATATGGGTGGTCTAGCTAGCTCATCCAGAACCTGTATACTTTGTACAGAACTTGAGCTGAAAAAAACTAAACATAACTGGTGGAATAATTTCACGACATGTACAATGCAACTGCTTGGTTCAAGCTCAAGATTATTGAGTGTCAGGTAAGAAAGAAGTGCATAATGTCGAAACTCAAAAATCCAAAATACAAACCCAACTGCAAAGATATGAAAACAAAACCACAGAGAGAGAGAGAGAGAGAGAGAGAGAGATAAGGGAAGAGTGATGATGCAAAAGTACTACACACCTTCCAAGCTCCCATTCTTTGCCATGGCCATTCTGACCATACTCCAGGACTACTTGCCATTTTATCTTTTATCAGCAAAAACACAAAACTTGCCTCTTCCTCTAAGCAAAAAACCAGAAACTCCACAGGAACACCCAAAAAAGTACAATTGTCCCAACTGAAAATTCTCCAACGCTCAAAACTTGGAATACTTCTTCACACACCCAATGTGGGTTGTTGAAATGGGTGAACAAAATTTGAGCATATATATCTCTCCACACACCACCTTCACCTTATCCTAGTAAAACACCAAGATGACAATTGCATGTGTGTGGGTGCACAATTCTCTCTCAAATGCAAAGCTCTGGCAAAGCTCTATGTTTTTGTTCCCTAAAATGTAAAAGCTCTTTGCTTTGTTCTCTCAAATGCAAAAAGCTCTCGCAAGCAAAGCTCTTTGCTTTGAAGAAATTCAGCAGTAGCAAAGACAAATTGAAAGCACCCACAACAACAACAACAACAACAACAATAACAACAACAACAAAAACTCAATCCTTCAAATCAAACCCAATGTAAGATTATCATCAAATTGAAGTTTTTCTAGCACAAATGTTTTGGATCAGATTTTTACAACAGCAACAGCAGCAGCAACAACAACAACAACAACAACAATACTAGTTTTTTCTCTGATGGAAAGAAAGAAAGAAGGAAAATGTGTTACAATTTGGTGTAGAAACAAGCAAAACAGGACACCCACAACTGGGTAATTCATGAATTGGCTGGTGAAGTAGCTATTATTACACAACGATAGGTTTGTGTATGGTTGTGATTACTATCAAAGCTCAACCTCTTTTGCTAGCAGCAATTTTTTTTCCTGTGTGGTATTTGGGACCTTATCTTCTGCAAATGCTTCATGACCCAAATACAGACCCTTCATTTATCATCTTCATTTGTAAGAGCTCAAACCTAGAAAACCCTAAACCCCCAATTTAAAAGTTAATTAATTAATTTATTATTATTATTATTTTAAACGCCCAGATCTTCCTTAACACACAAACACACATTTCATAGCACGCTCTTATTATGCCCTTTGATCACTGATCCTGATTTTGTTTCCCCTCAAATGTCTAGAACCGGCGGTTCTTTGATTCTAAATGTATCCAAAATATCCAGGAAGGGCAGTTCTTTTGATTATGGATTTTATTTTCAAAAACCCGAAACCAACCCATTACTTAGACAAAAATTCAAAGAACCGCAACACACACACGGGTTGGGACTTGGGACCCTCCAACATAGACATATATAACCTATCCCCTCCCTCTCTCTCCCCACTCGCTTCAGACCTACTTAGAAAAGTCACCCTTTCACCTTATGAAAACCTACTTGAAAATGGAATGAATGTTGTATGATTTTATTGTTTCTAGGGAGTGATTTTTCTTTAATTTTTATTATGAGTGTTTTGTGAACTTAATTGGGAATGTTTGTTTACTTTTATTTTGTTGGGAGGAGGGAGAAGAGGAGATCTATCTATGAAGGAGGAAGGTAGTTTGTTTGATTTGTATGTTTTGTTTTGTTTGTTCGTCACATTGAGATCTCCCAAACCATGGTGGCTCTTGTCATGCTCTTGGTATCAATGGTAAGCCTTTGATGATGGGGGGGAGGGGGATGTCATAATGTTTTGACCTATGCTGGAAAAGTTATTGAACATTGAACAAATTTTTCATTGAAAATTCATTTAAATCAAAATTAAATTTATAGGGGAATTTGGGTGTGCTTTTGATATTGTTGTTAAGCCTTTGATGAATAAGGTTTAATGGAGGTGATTCCCAAAAAAAAATTAGTCTCGAAGGAACAAGAGATATTGAATTTTGAGTAGTTTTTTTTATTGGAAATTCATTTAAGGGGCTCATGTGAGGTGAAGCCCAGAATGGCCCTTGTTCTAGAAATGCCACCCCCCCCCGGGTCCTTACCAAGGGTAAGAGCTCCATCTCATCGTTTTTTTAAAGCATTCATGAAAATATACCCTCCGGGTAGTAACAGCATCTCCGGTTACAGTTCCAGTTTTATTGGTAGGGTTGCCAAAAAAAAAAAAAACAGCTAAACTTAGACATTTAATTTTATTATCCAGAGTGACATACTGAGCACCACCGGTGAAGATGCTCTAAACTGTAATAAAATGAAAAGTTGGCTTGATTGGCGGAGGAACTTTTTACAAACTTTCCCTCTGCAAAAGAAAGGGAACTTTTTACACTTTGGGTCCCAATTTCGGTCCCTTTTTCTGTTCATAGCGCCCTTTTGGGCCCCCATAAACCTAGGTCTGTCCTTTGCCCACGAAGCTCAATTTCTGGCCATGCAAGTCAGACAGCCTCTACCAGCAGATATCATGAAATCCAGAAAGGTTTAGGGTTTCCTTTCTGGATTTCATGATCTGAAAATAAACCTTAAACCCTAAAGGAATGTGATTTAGGTATAGTTGGAATCTGCTTATATGTGAGTTAATTTTTACTTCTCAATGAGTTAGTTAACTTTTTGCCTGATTTTATTATTATTGTTATTATTTATTATTATTATTTTATTTTTTTGGGGTGCAATTTTTTTGCACTGTGGAGACAAAAAAGCATTCAGTGTGAAAATTGTACAAAGGGTTTTTTGGAAAAAATAATGCAAAAGTCGCCATAATTCAAGGAAAATTTTAACATGTTGCCATATTTGGCTCATTCCACTTCTAGATGATTGCCAGTGCCACTCCTTATTGGCTATAGTCATTTCCATTTCTTTCTTCTTCTCATGTTTTTTTTTAACAATAAAAAGCTTCATGCCTTTGTTGTTGTGGACTAGGTGAATTGTTTCCATTGAGTTAGTTCCCAATGGCACCTCCAAATAAATCCAAATGATTATTATTATTATGAATGTTTTCAATGACGTTGCAAAGTTGTCCTAAGGAGGTTTCTAAAAGTTCCCAATGTTATTCCCAAGTTGTCCCATTATTGTTCACAAAGTGCCCAATGAAACCCACAACACTATCCCCCCAAAAAGATGTGCGAAATTACTTTTTAATTTTGTTTCTCATTGGATTAAAAATTTTAGATTCCAAGTTAGCTCTCCAGTATTGATGTCCCAAACAAGTCCCAACCTTTGTTCCCTCAAATGATCCTAAGCTTCCCAATCATGTGTCCAAACTAGTTTTAAACATTTTTCTTGCAATGTTCCCAAAGTTCCTTACTTTGTCATTACCAATGTTGGACATGTATTAGAATTTTTCAATATTGAACATTTAGGGTATGTAATAACTGATTTTTCCATTTTTGGTAGTTGCCTAATATTAATTTGCTTATTGAAAATAATACTAGTTGGTGATCAATTTGTTAAGGTAATTTTGGCAATACCCACTTGGTATGCATAAATATCGAATATCAAATACCCAGTCCAAGAACTATCCATGTATATCATCGAGCTAGTAGGATTATTAATTTCTAAACAAAGGAAATTTTGGTTTTCAAATCCACCATAAAGTTGTTGCATCAAAATGTTTTGAAATCCTTAAATGGTTTTCTTTTTATTTGTGTTGCATCATTACAACCCAAAAGAAAGGGTCCTTGTCTCTTACAACAACCACTTTGTTAATCATTCATCATAACATCAAATGTGCACAAAACCATGAGAAGGTTACAAAATGCATGTAACACAATTTCTTTGCAACCAAACATTATAACATCTACCTTATTTGTATTACAAACCTTATAATAAATGTTAAGAAACAAAGATGATAAATAAAGCATTTGAAGTTGTTGTCAATCTATGTTGCCAACCATATCCTCCAAGTGCACTAGATAGCTCTTGTAAAAAACAAACAAAAGATGTAGAAACTATAAACAAGAGACAAAAAAATGAAAGAACAGTTCAATTGCAATCGCCATCCAAGTTGGACACAAGGATAGATACCTTGAATTTGTTGTCTTTTGGTATTCGTTATCAATCATGTCCTCCATGGGCAATAGGTAACTCCTACAAATCACAAGTAAAAGTCTAAGAAAAAGAAGCAAAGGGAAATGACAAACTCGATGTAACAAAATTTATAATTTCATTTGAAGTTGTTTTTTTCCTAATATTGTTGCATTCACATATTGAAAACACATTGACATACTTATGTATGAGTCCTTAGCACTCTACAAATTGCAAGTAGGGCTTGGAAATATTCAAACACATATGACCAATGCCAATTAAATGTCTTACCTTTTGTTTAATGCTTTAAACTCTAAAAGATAGACTAGAAGCAAAGAAAACACTTGCAAAAACCAAAAACAATACAACCACATACACCAAATTCAAATCATCAACCTAAAATCACCAAAATGCAATAAAACATGAAGCAAATATAAAATGTTGCATTAATGGCAAGACATCCAAGTTCATGGAAATAGAAACCCACAATCATGTTCAAATACAAGATTTGCAATCATCATAATTTCTACAACTTTCTTCGATCCAACACACTAGAAAAAACCCCCCAAAATGCATTTGCAATTATGTGCAATTAATTGTCATTTACAACTATTTTGCACCTTTGATCATTCTTGCAACTATACTACACTACATTTGCAATTAATGACTTCTTCATCTTACATTCTATAAGTATTTTCATACATGATTATGCCCATATGTCCCATTAGGTACAAATGGAATTAAACTTAATTACACCACTAGGGTGTCAAAATAGCCCCTCGTAAGTGTAGTATTATAATTAATAATTATTTAATCAACTATTTATATATCAAATATTAAATATTAAATAGTTAATTATTTGATTATTTAAGAACCATTAATGAAATCCTATAATTAATAAGTTAATTAATTAATTCATATTTTTATAACATTTATTTTCTTGATTATTTATTATTTATTTAACTAGATTTTATAATTAATAAGTTGATCAATTAATTAAAATTCTAATTATATATTATTAAAAATAAAAAATATTAATGAAAACTTATAAGTAATAGTTTGGTTAATTAGTTATTATTTCAATCATTTTTTAATTTATGAATTATGAATTAGTAATTTATAAATAAATGAATTTGATAATTGATAATTATATAATTATTAATTAGTAATTAATTAGTTAGGTAGTTATTTATTTACTTTGGTATATAATTTACAAAATTATATATATATATATGAGATAAATTTTCTAGTTGCAATTTCAATTTTTATCCTATATGTTTTGTCCTCCACTTCCATCTTGAGAACTATATAAGGAGGAGTTTTCATCCTACACTTGCACATAAATGATTAAAATGCAAAAGATTCCAATTTTACTTTTACTTATTAATAGGGATCACCAATTGATATATTTTACCATGCTTTCACTTTGTGGCATATTGGTATTATGCCATGTGTCACAATCTAAAACCATTTAAAATAAACAGTGGCGATTCACTATCTATTTTTTAAATATTTTTTTCAAACCGTTTTCATTTGCCACGTGTCATTATGTAAGTTGCTAATTTTTATGGTAATATGAATGGTGAAATATTTGTTGACCATTGACTTTATCCACATTTGTAACTAATGTCTTATATAACTTATTTAATGCAATTACGTAATTTTTAATATCAAATGTTTTCTGCAATTAAAATATAATTGCAAAGGGTAGTTGTTTTTTCCAATTTTCCTTTAATGACATTTCATTATCAAAACACCCTACTTTAATTAACATATACACATTATCATCAATGGCTTCGGTTAAAATGTCACCAAGGGACTCCTTTTTTCATGCACAATCAAATGTGGCATCATTCAACAAATTTTTCAAGATTTTCAACTCTCAACGCTTTGGTATTAAATATGTATTTTATTTCAATTTGCAAACTATGAATGCCAAGGACTTGGCATGCAAAAAAAATTAAATTTGGAAACCTAGATTTATCATTATTCAACCATGTTAAAAAAAATTTACAATCATCAAGGTTCATTTCAAAATGGCGAAACAATGTTAACTCATTTTTCAATACACCCTACAAAAGATCTTCATTTGAAGCCATCATTCCAAAAATGGGGTCTTCATTAACTTGATTCGTGAATTTAAAAGGTCTAATAACAGTAGGGTTTAAAAGTTGGAATGCAACCATAAGAAATGGCATTTCTTTTAGACCTATACATCCATAAATCAAACAATGTAATTATTGTAATGCAACTTTTTAAAGTTGGTAGGACATAATTTTCCACAGATTTTGTCGTAGGCATGAAAATGACCAAATTTATAAAATTTCCTAAACCAAAATGAAAACAAAGGCAAACTAATTTTCAAATTCAAACTATGAAACAAAACAAACAAGAATAAGAACATGACATGTGTGAACTAAGAATTCAACAAAATTTTATTGCAAAGAATAAACAAAAACCAAAACAAGGCTATGACAAGAAAACGTACCAAACTTGGAATTGAATAGACTAAAAGTAATAGCGAATTTTATTTTTATTATATCCATTGGGCATTTAACTTAAGGAGAAGTTTCTCAAGAAACTTCCAACCCACATTCGGCCCATGTCCACCCATGTGTGCCCCATGTGTACCTATGTGTAAACTATGAATGGATTAAAACTCAATTGAAAATGAACTAAGACTTAATTAAGAATGAACTAAAATTCAACTAAGGGTGAATTGAAAGTTAATTATGATTTAATTAGAAGCAAATTAATAGTTAATTAAAAGTGAATTGAAAATGAACTAATAATTAACTAAAAGTGAATTAAAATTTAATTAGAAGCGAACTATGATTTAATAGGAAGTGAATTAGAAGTAAACTAAAATTTAATTAAAAGTTAACTAAAAATTAAATACAAGTTTATTACAAGTCATGACATTTTATTTTATTTAATTTTTAGTTCTTATGTTATTGTTTTTGAATCACTTAATCTTATTTTATTCCTTGTTTGATTAGATTTAGACCTTTTCTTTAGCCTTTGTTTTGTGGTTTTTCGTGTCCTTGACAATTAAAGATAACATGTTTAACAAAATGATTTTTATTTAAAAACACAACATTAGGACATTGATGCAAAATGATGCACCACTATTAATGATTTTATACAATTGAAATGGGCATGTAACCTTTGGTCACATACAACACCAAATCTTGCATGAATGTTTTTTGCCTCAAATTTTCTTTCTTATGTGGGTTTTTACTTCCAAAATGGTTTGTGACAGCTTTGTATCCAAGATTAGCTCATTGCTTGGAGTTTTTCTAACCTATTTCTTATGCAACTTTTATTGCATTAAATGTTGTCCATCATGTCCACACATTTGCATGTTTAAAGATCAAATGTTTTTTCAATGATGTAGTTCCATAATCCTTGTTGTAAGTCACAACACCTTTCTTTTTTTCTATGGTGTTATTTGAACTACTATGGGCTTGGGTGATAGAATGGCATTCCATGCACCTCATCATTTGTGTAATTCTTAAAGTTATATCATTGTTATTATTCACCACAAATAAAAACCAAGTTAAAGACAACATGTTATGAGAGAGCCAAACTTTCTAATTTCGCTTCAATTGAAAAAACAACAACTCCCATGTTACTTCGACATTTGCATCTAGAATGTTATAAATTCACATTGGTGCTTTAGCCATTTAAATAAACTTGTGACAAGGTCTTGCAACTTGAAATCTCATTGCCATATCATCAATAAAGGTAGGAAACTCATCATACACATGGAGCTCGAAATATTGCATCAATATCTATGATTGTGTTTCCCAACACGTTTCCAATAGAAAATATAGTTTAATGATGGGGATGACACATCTTCATTCTTCATGCTTATAAGATACAAATGAAACAAACAACAAACCTCACAACACAACCTTCAATTATGTGACTTGGATGCAAAAAAAATAAAAATGGGACAAGATAACATAGTTAAGTTATGACATTAAAGCTAAAGAAATAAGATGTGAATGAAACAAATTGTCAAATTATGGCAATGGTTTGTTCTAAAGAGACAAGGCACAAATGAAATAAATTATTGAACTACAGTGATGGTGTGTCTTAAAAAAATAAAACAAATGAAACAAACTACCGAACTATGGCAATGGTGCATCTTAAAGAAACAAGGTGCAAATGAAGCACACATAAAATGTAAAACAAAAAGGCTTTGAGTAATTGCTTGTATAGGAAGTTTTAATTGAGTTCAAGCTTTGATGTACATCAAATAGATGATTCATAGGCAGATAAAATTAAAGTCAATCGCTCAAACAAGAGACTTTTGAAGTTCATGCAATTATTTTAAAAAAAGCAAAAGCATAGCCAAAAATAGGAATTATGGATTGTGATTTGCAATTTGTGAAACAAAAGAACTAAAGAATTGATAGTTGAAAAAAATAGGGTTTAAGTTTTAATACATGGTTGGGATGAAACAAGTATCAATGAAGATAGGGTATTGAGTTTTTTGAAAGTGATACCTTATTAATCAATGTATTATTGGGTTTTCAAATCATACATACCATGCAAGTGGGGCATTGTTGGTTCTTGTCTAAATTGATACCCTCTAGGTTGATAATTGATTATTGATAATTGACATGTGTACCTTAGTTGATAAACATGTGTTTTTCTATACCCAACCAACATTGATTATTATGGATGACATGTTCCCAACAACCTTCCATAATGTAATATAGATGAAAACCTCATGTTCCACACACAAAAACAAACAAATTTCCAATGTTGGGCAAGAATTTCATTTCATTAAGGATGATCGTTGGATCCAACTTTTGTTTCACACTTTAGAACAAGAGAACCATCAATTCCAAATTTCCCAACATTTATGTGTGTATACACAATCTTTTTTAAAAAGACATGTAATTTTCTAAAAAGGTCTAATGACCACATTCATGTGGTCGCCAAAATTGTATATTATTTGGCTAATCTTCAAGATAATTTCCTTATTATATTTAATTGGTTTTACATATATATTAAAATAGTTTTTTGTACTTTGTTTGTTCTATTTTGATATGATTAAATTCTAACCCTCCCAAACCATGGACCCTTCAATTTGTTTTTAATACCATGAAAATACCTTTGACAAGTAGTGCATATTTGCCATCCCATAATTTTCAAACCAATGAAGATAAATTATTAAATTTAGAGTGATTTTTATTTTTGAAAATTAAATGCAATTAAATTTAGTAAGATTTCATAATAACTTTGAAATTAAACCCACTTCAATTAAAATAACTTACTGGGGTGGGTGAACTTGCAAGATGTTTAACGCATTTCAATGAACATCATAAAGACTCATTAATAACAATTAATACACAATGGCCTTAAGCATTGTGCACTAGTTGGACAAAACAAATGCTACAAAAGTTTTTTTGGTTTTAATTGAGTGCAATGTAAATGGAAGTGAACCTAAACTTAAATTGAATTGGGCTTCCAATGTTTTAAGAAATCTCCTAGCTTAAAGATTTTATAAATCCAAAAATTCATTCTTAAGACCACATCAAAGGCCTATCAAACCCCCCAAACAAATTAAAAACCAAAATTAAATATTCATTTCAAAATGAAGAACCCCACAATGTACAATAACTTTGACTACAAATTGGGGGGCACTAGAAATGAGAATTAAAACGGAACAAAGTTTGCCCAAAATTGATCCATCCACTTGCTATTCTAGGAAAATTCAATTGCCATAAATGAGGTTGGATATCATAGGTGTGGATTTGTGAATGCATTCATGCAAGGGTGTGGAGTTGTAGGTGCATGGGTGTGCAAGTGTGAAGAATATTTTAGCACAAATTTTATGAATAGTTTACTTGGATGCACATTTATAACCCCTCTATTAACTAAACACCACCCTAGCAATGACATGGTGCTAATGTGTCACTAATGTTTGGTGCTAACATTGCAACTATGAATGGTGTGGGAATGCCATGGGTTTAACACATGCTTGAGCACAATGGAACAAGTGGTCACATTTTAGGTTCATGAGCGAAAATTTGTCAAAAAACATTTGTACATTTTGGGAACATAATGGGAACATATTCATGAGAAATGTAAAGGGATCACAATGGTAACATAATGGGAACCTCATGGGAATGCAAAAAGAACTTTGTGGGAACACATTGGGGATAATGGGAACAATTCCCAACAACAAACCTCCTAGGTTTATGGGTTCCTTTCAAGAAACCTTTCAATGGTAGAAAAGTAGCCAAAACAATAACTAATCCAAAGGTTCTTTTCAAAACTTGCAGTTTATTGACTAAACATTATCGCATACCCTTATGTTTGTAGATGAATCCTAGGTTCAGGGTTTAACACTTTTTGGTTTCTTTGAAGCAAGCAATTAGGAATCCCCTTATGATCCTTCTTGCTTGATTAAATCAAGGTTGTATATCATTGGTGAGGATATGTGTGGAGTGTTGTGCCCAAGAATTTAGATTGATACCGTAGTACCTTGGTAGTTTTTGACAATTTGTACAGGTGTTGAAAATTTTCAATTTTTTTTTAAAGACAAATTTGTAAAGGAAAATAAATTTTTAATAGAATGTTTGGGAATTTTTTAACTTAAAAAATGGGTTTTTTTTCTTTTCAAAATTTTCAAGGAGGTCCATTGGTGAAGATCCTTGACATTAATTAGGATTAAATGGTGATCATTTTTTTAGGTGGGTTGTAGCATTTTTGCAAAAGTGATATTGCAAGTGATGACTTGAGAAATGCCTAGGTCTAGATGTGAGTAATTTCATTTTATTTTCAAAAAATGGTGAAAATATCCCTAAAACCACACATTTTTCATGTTTGATTCATTTACTAAAAACAAATTCACATAGTTGCAAAATTGTACCATAGCCAAAAAAAAGGTTTACAACATGACAAAGAAACTTTTAAAATATTCAAAAATATATATTTTTTACAACATTAAATCTTCAAAATGAATTATTATTTGACATACATGTTCTTAAGTTGCCTTTGTATTACAATATCTAGATGTTTAAAAAATCTTTTGAATTGCCTTAGGGGCAAATTACAACGTGAACTTGCAATGTTTTTGTTTCATGAATGTGTTGTCCCCCCTCAAGACAGATTTTTATTACAATTTTACCATTTTGGTTTGAAAAAGAATTTTTTTTTTGCAACAAACGATTCCTTTTCCAAAAGACCATGTCACCTTTCAACAAATTTTCACCAAAGAAAAAGAAAAAAAGAATTAATGTGGTTAAACATTGTTCGCATGGCCAAGCAATTTCCAAAAACACATGTTGGTGACCAATTTTCCAAATAACTAGACCTTTCAACAATCTTTGGACCTTGAGGAATAAGTATTTTGTATGGAAAAGGATGTGTGTAATTGTGATCTCCTT
>Ga0116231_10011800_pt1 | contig 13230 bp, 9 predicted proteins | sample S1TSphgellanicum_2_FD_89695 | JGI IMG/M metagenome (GOLD analysis project Ga0116231, IMG submission 89695) | Host-associated microbial communities from peat moss isolated from Minnesota, USA - S1T2_Fd - Sphagnum magellanicum MG | ecosystem: Host-associated > Plants > Peat moss > Unclassified... | reverse complement strand
TGCTGTAGCAACTTAGGAAATGCATAAAATGAAACGAAAACACAAAAAATGAAAAAAAAAAAAAAAAAAAAAAAACACCCAAAAATTTTATAAAAAAAAAAAAAAAAAAAAAAAAAAAAAAAAAAAAAACAAAAAAAAAAAAAAAAAAAAAAAAAAAAAAAAAAAAAACCTCCAACATTTTTTTGTAAATGGATAACCACAACGTAAAGCTTAGGAAAATCTCCAATGAAAACCCACACAAATAATGGACAGGAAGGAAAAATAACCAACTAAGGGTTCAAAGGAAGAAGAAAAATTTATTTGCATCTTAGAAGGTTGGAAGTTGAACTTTGTGTGTTTATAGCAACATGGAGTTTGATGCTAGCAACAACCAAATCTTTGTGTTATTCATGTCACCAATTGTTTTTCATATAATAATTTTGAGTTCACAATTACAACAATTCTTCATAAACCCATTGTAATTTCCATCTATTGCTAACCATTGCTAATGTTTTTTGTCATAATGTTATTGACAAATAACCAACAAGAAAACAAAACATTATTGTGAACCATAATGAAAAGAGGGCGAGGGAAGCAACAATGTTAGAGTAATCAACACTATGCACAATTGACAACCTAACTCATCAACATAGATAGATGATAAGCAAGGTGGCTATGAGGCGGTTGAAAGTCAACATTGACGAAACCAATATCAATTGTAGGCCATTTTTGATGGGTTGATGTCAACCTTTCGATGATTCTCGCCCTTCACATGATTGAATGTAAGACTAGCCATAGGTTTAATGGTTAGGATTATGGCAAAATGGATGGTTTTGATCCATCTATTTTAACAAAGCCATGTCATTTGGCCCTTTCAAAACTTGGCATTTGGCAAAATTTCCTCAAAAAAAACATTATCAAGGGTGGTGAAAATAATCAAACCTCTCGAGTATTACTACATCACTTCATTGCTTGAATAGATATTCTATTACTAAAATTGTTGATCATCATTTTTGACCTAATGTGAAGAAATACCACAATTTTATTTGATATGCTTTGGCCAAACTTGTAACGAAGAAACCTTCAAGCCAAAGGGAAATTTTAAGTAGGTGCAAAGTCCAAAAAGGTCAAATCTAATTACATTATATCTAAAAGGTTGTTAGACTCATGGGACAATTTTGGGGTTTGGTCTATTCACCCTAGCTTATCCTATGTATTGTTAAGGTTTAAGTTTTAAAATAGAGTCTTCATTTGAACATTTGTTATAATGGGTCTAGGTCCATGTAAATGTGTCAAATCCAATTTTTTAAACTTGACCCAAATCTAACAAAATTTTTGATGAAACCCAACAAATCATAAATAAACCAAAAACCCCTTAAAAGGATAAAACAAGGAACAAAATGGAGGACCCATGTCCAAGAAGACAAAAAAACCACCTAAGAAGGTGAACCAGAAGGGGAACATCAAGTTCTCAAACCCCTTCCTGTTGAAAGAAGCATATCAAATAAGGAAAGGGAAGGAAAAACCCTCATCTACTACAAATAAAGATCGCATGAACATGTTATAATGCCACTAACACCCTTTATCTATAAAATGCACACAAAATTAAAAGAAAAGGGCCTCTAATGTCCTTCATTTCCCATGCCATGTTGCAACATCAATGAAAAAACTTGTTTGCCTATTGGTGTAAATATTTTAAAACCTTTACAAGAAGAAAGAAAAACATGTTAATCGAAAATTGATCGTGATAAAAACCATCTTTTGCTTGAGCCATGATTATCACAGTAGCCCCACGAAAAAAAACAGTCCACAAAGTGGGGTCGGTGGTGACAACTTCTACCAACATGCAAACACCATCGACTAATAGCACAATGTCAACTCAACAATGTGAAGACTATGAGACCGAGAGTGAAAGGACATGGGTTTGTTTTTACAAAACATGAAATCCCACATTTTTTGCAATGGTTGTGAAAAAATTTCACACAACATCATGCGAAACTATCCTCTCTTCACCATGTGCATAGCGAAAATGGTGAATCACCATAGGATCCAATGGTTGGTTACAAATGTAGTGTCACACCCCAAGGATTAAAGGATGGGAAAGACCCAACTTAGTGCATAATGCAATGGAAAAAAACATTTGAAGGCAAGTGGAAGAAAAGAATAACTGGGCGGGCTAATAACCAAACATTCGCACCCAACCTTGCACCCAACCCCACACATGACCTCAAATGTGTTTGATGCCAATCAATAGGTAAATAAAAAAGGATGTTAGTCAAGGAAAGGTTGTGCAATCTCTCTTAAATACTCTCCTGAAAACAATTTGCAACTTTCTTAACCAATTACTCAAAAGGGGGGACACATGTTGCAACCCTTAAGGAAAAAAACTCTCACGCAAATTGAAAATGTGTTTGGAAAAGGAATGGCCCCGAATTGCTCACACTTATCACCTTCAACAAGAGTGGGCAAGAATTAATCAAAAACCTAAAAGCTATGATAGAAACTACTAAAGCCCAATTCCCCAAATAAGCAGCTAAAACAATGACCTCTAAAAGAATCAATCTTACACTCCCATTATAAATGGGGAGAGGGAAAGCCACCTATGACTGGAAGGGCTTTGGGGCACTTCAATGAGCTTGAAACCCAAAGTCTTTCAAAAACTCTCATCAAAGTGGCGTAAAAAATGACGAGTTGATTTCAAAAACCTAGAAGGGGGGCAAGCAACAAAACAAAAAAAAGACTTTTCAGCAAAACATCAAGAAAGGATATCAAAAGCCACTTAAACGTTCTTTAATCCTAAGAGCACATATAGATGTCGAACATCTTCACTTAAAACCTCCTGTAGAAAAAAAAGAAAGAAAAAAGATGGAGTCATAACCAAAGGGACGCTAAACAAGTTAGCTTATGTATAGGAGAAGGTTCCATATAGGCCTTTCAAATTTGAAATCCCGAAGGCCGATAGGATAGGCTGTCAGAGGTCAAAAATCTGGAAGACCGTCTATATGGAACCTTTGCATGTGTGAAAAAGGGGTTCATTTTGGAAGAAACAGAATTTTAAAATGAAAACAATATAAATTTTTTTTTAAAAGAACTTCTGGCCTCTGGAACTTATTCTCCAGGCTGGACAGTAACTTCCAGAAGCCAGAAGCCCCCGCCCCCCCGCCCCCCCTGACTGGCAGGTCTTTTCCAAAAAGAAATCCTGTTCTCAGGAAAATTCGAGGCTAGGGAGCGTCCCCAAAACACAAAGGAAAAAGGAAAAAAATGGACCAATGCTTTGCGTAATAGGCTAATATGGTGGGGCGTTTTGCTCTTAGAGCAAGAAATTACAAAACATAATTTCCCACTGTGTGGGGCGTTTCACAAAACATGTCACCGACCCTCAAGTTCAAGTTCATTACTTTGGAGGTCCATATATTTATCCCAAGACTATTACCAGCCTAATTGCTTAGTATCCGGTTGCTGTGTCAAGGTAAGTTTTTCCTTTTGGTGCGATCCCAAAAAAAAGTAAGGAATATATTGTCGAAATTCTTTTGCTTTAAATAAAAAGAAAGACACTATACCTGCCCACTCTGAGGCTGTTACCTTGCATAAAGCACCAGCGGAATATTATTTCCATAATACCCTCTGGATATCATGGGAAAATAGAAAAAATAAAGAGAGGTAAGGCATCTTGAAAAGAGCAGTGCCAGGCCCCACAGGTGTTTCATTTTTGGAAACACCTTGCCATGTGTGTAGGACAGATTCTATGTGATAATGTGCTTTCCAGATACACAAAAAGGGTTCTACTGGTGCTTTATGTGTACTGTAACGCCATATTGGATGCGTTTTACTGGAATGTCGGGCCCAATTCCAGTAAAAGCCACCCCCCCCTCCCAGGGCTTTACAAAGTGTAAAAACTGCCACACTTTTACCTTTTTAATTTTTGCTGTATGATACTTGACAAGTACCCACCAGATACCCGCAGGGTGTCACGGGGATATTTTTTAAAACATGAACATTGAGCCTTTCAAAAAATGTAATGCGCTCAAAGGCAGGCATTATGCTGCTTGAAATGCCTGCTCCTGTATTACGCGTTTTAAAGTGCCCTGCAGGTACACTAGAAAAAATTCACCCCGGTATTTGCAGACAGACCAAATTCAGTTTCAGAACCCTGCCAAAAGACAAAAAAATGGAGTCTGCTGAGCACAGGTTTTTTTTTTTTCAATTTTGTGATGTTGCTCAAGTGGTGATTATCCATGGGAATACTTAGCCAAATTTGGCAATATCCAGATATGAAAGTAGGAAAATCTTAAGCACCCTTTCATGTTGTAGGTAGTTGTGGCAAGTCTTTTAGTGTTGAGTTTTTGCAAAAAACTTGCCATTAAAAAAATCACTCCTGCTGAGACTTTTAGTCCAAGCCCCCCAAAAAAACCGTTTGCTCCATAATAGAATGTTAATGGGCCCTGGAAGAAGTTGCAAAAATTTTGAAAAAATTCGCCAAAATTTAGAAACCAAAAAATTGGAAAAAAAACAGAAAGAAGATGAAGGAAAAGAAAAGAAAAAATAGCTCGGTTATCAGTAATCAAAATTGACAAATCTAAGATATTCAACACATCGTAACTTCATGAGTGTTCTGCATTGGCTACAAATAAAACAAAAACTCTGTTCTACATGTCCTGCTCCTTGCAGACAGTTTTGAACCCATGACTAGCTCGCTGAAGGACCATTAGCCTAGTTCCAAATATGTTTGGTCAGCTTTAAAGTTATGTATAAAGTCAGACGATTAGGGGGCGAGAACGGCCAGTTTCGCCATAATAAGGCATCAAATGCGTAACTGAGAATGAAATTTTACAGAATGAAATAATTGGGACCCAAACTGGTTCTTCCACCAGTTTTGGTGGTAAACTGAGTTTCACTCCCTCTTTTCCTGAGCGGCGCCTCCACTGCTACTACATATATTTTCACGAGTCCTACCTGTACAACTACCATAACTCTCCAGCTTGCGCATTTAATGCTGAGTTTCAGCATTTCATAGTGAGATTTAATAGAATTTTCTTACTTTGCATATACCACTGAAAGAGGGGATAGGGTATGAAAGAGAGGGTGACTTCACGGATAACTTTATTGTCTTAGTTTAACTTTACCCACTTTTTTGCCGACATCATTCCAACCCTGTGGTAGAGCCATGCAATAACACTAGCAAAGATTGTAAGGGGTTTTTAACATCCTGTATAGATTATCACTTTATATTATAAAAGAAGGGTTCACTTTGTGTACTTATTTTTTACTGGTATTTTTAAAGATTTAAAATGGGGCTGCCAGACGTTTTTGGTGAATGAAATAAATATTTGACAGAGAGTATGAATTATTAATGATAGGTATAATAATTCTAAATAGTTGTGTAGAAAACATTCTCAAAACCTAAACTATGTATGGTATTAGGTACACTCACCTGATTGCAGTCTGCATCAGGCCATGTAACATAATCTTTGACATTCCAACACCTTGACTTGACTAGGTATATAGCCTACAAGAGCCTGTAGCTGGGCTCAAGGATAGGAACACCTAATCCATGCTTTGTCTTTGCTAGGCAGAATCAACAGTTATTATATTGTTTTCTCCTTCTTCATGGCATGGTAGTGGGTGCCTGGTAGTAGGTGCCTGCTCAACTAACCTCAGTACACCACGACAAAATAGTGAATCCACATTATTAAACAACATATACGGTCTTATCCTCAAACTGAGAAAAAGGGAGAGCTGTCTCCCCCACTAGTTCCCCCACAACATCAAAAAGTCCAACAAGAACTAGAAATGTATTAGAGCATTAGTTATCAAGGGCGGTGACCCCAAGAACAAATAGCAACTGGCCCCATCACACCCCACAGTTCACTCCTACCCACTCACCTAACCCAGACTTTCCAAAAGTTGATGGGGGTATAAAATCCTGTATGAAAACCTAAATTGCTCCTTATTCATTTACTTCCAGTACTTGCATGCTCCTAAAAATGGCCAGATATTGATGAAACTACAAACAATCTTTGGAAAAACATCTTCTTGGCAGAACCCAGACTCTTGATATGTGGATAGAGAAACTGCAAATTACCTACTTATGAATATAGCATAAACTTGTTTTTTTTTAAATTTCTTCAATGCTGTCAAGTAGGTGGACAGATGATCATCCACATGCATGAGGAATTAGCCAAATTTGTCTAGAGGTCAGACAGGAAAGTAGAAAAGTTTTGAGATTCATGATGAGGTGGGGGTGCTTGGGTTATTATCATAAGAGATAAAAGAACATAAAAGAAAGTAATCATAGGCATGTAAAGCCCCAAGCACAAAGAATTAAACATATGAACATCCTTCATTTGCTGGCACTTATGAAATGCACTGCCCCGACCCATTGCATATAATTCCAACATTCTCCCAGCATTGTAATTCACTACTGGAGACCACTTGAACAAACCAAACCCAATTCTGCAGTTTGTAAGTGCAGTTGTAATATCATTCAAAAAGGGGCCTTAGGTTTTATCCTTTTTTTACTAGAGGCATCTAAGGGAGTTGGTGTCAGTTTTGTAATCTCTGTAATATGTGGCCCACCCAGCCAAAAGCTCTCCTCTTGCTCCATCTGAAATGGGGATCCACTCAATCTAGTAGAGGTAGCATAGCTCAACTGTACTCGCATCACGTGAAGATGAATGTGAAAAATTATGAGCATCTGCACATCCAAGAGACAAATTATACTAAAGGACAAATTCAAGTCAGAAGAGTCCAATATGCATATTCATAAAGAGAAAAGAGTAAAGCGGAGAAAGGAAGTAGGTGAGCTAAAGCTGGTGGGTGTGGGTGTAGTTTTCCAGCATTTTAGCTGACAAAGTTACAAGACTTCTTGTATGGTCTTTTACAATGGTCAACATTCAACTTTATTTTTGGGGGTTTTAAATGTCAGATTTTAAACATCAAGGCTACCTGAAGTACAAGCTTCAAGTACATCATTGCTTGTAGCAAAATTCATTCAGAATGTCGCATTAACAGTAGAGTTTGAAGCACTAACGGTAGAGTACGAAATCAATATCTCCAATTTTATCAGATGCCTGTGAAAAGATAAAGAAATCAAGAAGTGGATTGGAAGGGCAGCCAACAAATTGAAGCCAGTCATTGACAATGGATTGAACACATTGTGATCTTCAAGTGCGCCTGAAACACTACAGCTAATTCACACATAATGTAAGTGTGATTAGTCTGAAGTTAACTAACATTAACCTAACACTAGGTGTGAATCCTCACACTGATGTTAGTTAGCACTAACTTGGATGTCATTTTTTTTTTCAATTTTTTTCACATTTATTAATGTTAGGTTATTGTTAGGTGTGAAGACACACAACTTTGTGATGATGGATTCACATTATCATCATGTTTGTTAATGAATAGTGGTCATTTTTCAAGGTTTTTTTTTGCTCTTTTTCATTTTCAACTTTGTTCTTTTTGCTCTCATTGCTCATGAGGTGCATAGCTTCCTCTTCATTGCACGGGCTTTGTGAGCTCACTTTTCTATGCTCCTTTTATTTAATTGTTTCACTTGCTGATTTGGGTTTTGTATTTAAGTTGTTCACTTACTCGTTTGTCAACAAATATTTCTTTCAAACATTTCAACTCTTGTTTCTTTCATTGCCTACCATTTGTTTCATATGGGTCATTTACATCATCACTTATCGTTTTAACAACCTTTGTGCATTATTTTCATGCATTCATTTAAAACTTGTTTTGTTTCAATTTCTATGCTTCAATCATTCACAAGTTTTGGTTTGCAAGTTTTATAATTTTTCAATTGCTTTGTTTGTGTTTTTGCCTATTATTGTGGAATTACCCCACAATCACTCAAAAGGAGCCCTCTTCTTTGGCCATCACTAATGTTTTGTTATTTTTCCTCATTTTTATTTGTAAGGTGTGAGTTCGTTGGTTCCTTTTTCAAAGTTCTTTTCTTTCATCTATATTGAATCTTGGTTGTTTTCATGTTCTTTTTTATATTATTGTTTTGTCTTTTATTCTTTCATCATCATTTTTCATGAAATGCAACAAGCTTTTTTTTTACATGTGGATTGTGAACTCTCTTTTATGCTCCTTTTTTTAATCACCTTATTTACATCATTAGTTTTTGTTGTTGAACTGCACCAACACTACCCACAACAAGGATCTTCTTTTTGTTTGTTTTTTGTGTGTTAATGCAATTTGCCTTGTTTTATAATCTTGCAAGGTGGTTTTTTTTGTTTTGGTTTTATCTTGTTCGTTTGTTACTTTGCAATTAAAGCAGGTCACATTCTTTTGATTTAGAATTCATCATCAACAGTTTGGGTTCTTATTATGTGATAAGTTGTAGCAATTTTTTTATGTTTTCAAATTGACTATTTTTTGTTTCTTCCAGGCATAAAATTATGTTCCTATGAATGTTCACGTTTTGTAAACCCTAATTTGCAATGTTTTCAAATCACTTCTCACTTTTTATGCAAATCAAGTTTTGTCACAATTTATAAGGAGTTGGAGACTTTGTGGTGCGAGTAAATCCTTCAAACAAATTAGAGAAGTTTCTACTTGTTGTGTTTCAATACCATGGATCACATATAAGAAATAGTTTTTTTACAATGAATTGTATGTTTTTATTCCACATTGTGGTTGTGGACCATGTTAAATTCAACCTTCCCACTTCAAGGTGTTTCTTTATGGATTCAAATTCATTTTATTCAAACCCATCCATTGTTGAAACTATCACACAAGTTTTTTTTTTTGTACTTGTCTTGCATGATTGTCATATATTTAGTTCGTTCTTTTTCTTTTCTCAAGATCTAAGTCATTTAGTTAAACTGATAAGCATTACATGGTTTTCTAGTTTATCTCCTCATTGAATATGACGATGACAAATGGGTTGAAAATTTTTAAATGACAAAGACTTATCTTTTTTGCATACCTAATTAACTACAACTTGCACTATTGAAACAAGACACCAAGTTTGACAAGTTATTCCAATTGAAATATAGGTGTTATGTGTAATATATAAGTTAGCCCATGGGATTAACCTTTTGGTGTGTAGTGAATTCTTTGTAATTAGCAAGTTAATTGTTTCAAAAATGTTGCATGAATTGATGGCATCTATGAACCTCATCTACAAAAAGTTAATTGCATGGTTAATGGGAGTAGAAATGAATGGTGTTATGGAAAACTTTGAGTAATGATGTGGGTTGCTTAGCATGCATGGCACAATTGATGGCACCCACATCATCAATGGAAGTCCTAGCTAAGGTCTATCAGTAATAGTCTTTAAGCTAAAGTTTATTATAATTAACCAAATAGATTTAAAACAATGTTGCATTGGTATCAATTTTAAAAATACTAAATTTGTAAAGGTATTATAAGGTTTTAAAAAAATTTAAACCAAAATGGTATCACTACAAGGAATTTGCAAATAAACAATTGAATTAATAACTAACTTTTAATCATAATTACCACATGCAACTTGCTATATAAGGTTTAATTGTTTTAAACAAATCACATAAAATTCTTGTCACAAAAGACAATACGTGGCACTAAGTCGCAATGGCAATTGCATAAAAATGTGACTTACATGAACTTTTCAAACATCCAAACTAATTTACATGGCATTGTCATTTTGCGACCAATTTTGCAATTCAACAATGTAGTTGAGTGCAAATGGGATAACACAAACCACACCCACCTACTTTTTTACTGCTTTTGTGACTATTTTTTTGGAAATATTCCTAGAATATTCTTGGAATATTTTTGACAACATCTTTGAAGAAATCCTTTTTAAAATTTTCAATTTTTTTCATAATATTTTAATAAGGTCTATGTTAAAAATTTGGCAATAATGTACACAAATATTTTATTTTCCTCTTGAAAATAAAACTTGATTTGAAAAGAAAAATATTTGAATTTCATTATTCAATACAATTTTAATGATTTTTCCATGGAAAAAATGAATTCAATCACATGACTTATAAATGGATAATATAATAATAAATAAATAATTAAATTTCAGATCCTAAAACTTCATTTGATCCAAAAAATTATATCATACAATAATTTTTTGATATATCATAATTAAACTAATATAGTTTAATTAAAATGTGTAATACATAATTTATTCACATGTAATATTTATAAATGGATCATCAATATTTATTTATTTATTTGTTAAATTTATTATTTCTGATATAAAAATTGAATCCAGACAATCAATTTTATTATGTTTACACATATAATTTCTTAAGTTCTATTTAAATTTATGATAAAAGTTTTATGTAAAAATAAATTGTGTATTTTCACATCTCAAACCTCTATTTGATTTTTTAAATTATATTATGTAATTTCATTTATAAAAAATCATAATTGTACCAATAAAATGTAATTTAGATGTATGATATATAACTTATCATTATATAATGTTTATAAAAGGTCATAAATTACTCCTACTACATAGCATATTCAATAAATAAATTACATTGTCTACTTAATATAGTAAATTCAAAAAATACCACATATATCAACATGATAAATTACTTATTGTTTATTTAATAGATTAACTGGATAACCTACCTAATTAATAAAAAAAATTATACTAGAAGAAATTTGAAAATCAACAACTAAATTTGCTACTCATTTATAGTTGTAATGGACACATGTGACTAAAAATAGCCTAGTCACTTAAAACAAATACCAAAACATAGTTAGTCACACATGGCCATTGAATTGAAAATGTAGATGCAACCTTTTCAACTAGGCCAAAATTTCTTATCTATTGCCATGGATGATCTTTAGTATGACGCAGAACTCCAATTTGTGACTACATTTCCAACTACATTTGGGATAATCTCATGCTACCAAATGTGCCTTTGATGGGTGGTTATGATTTAATCACGTGGTAATTTTAAAAACCAATGGCCATAAAACACATGGCAATTTTCCATTTGTTCAAAAAAGATCTATTATAATTACAATATTAAATATTAAAACTATAATATTTAAATATTATAATTATAATAATTATAATATAATAATTACATTAATTAATTATTATAATTACTTAATTATATTCATCCTTATCCTAAACTATAGTAGGCAACCTATTCTAGGTTAGGGTAAGGTAGAATAAGTTACCTAGCATAGGTCAAGTAGGTAAGTAGGATCCTATTTATTTTGTTGGGGACAAGTTTTTTTATTGACTCATCCCAAATGGCACATGCACTTTGTTTATGATGCATATCATAAATTTAGTCCATTCTTTCACCTACTTATATATTTTATAAGTTTGAAGTTGTAGACAAAGGATATGGGATAAATTCTAATGAAAAGGAAACACTACAACACTATCACATCCTTTGTCCCATACAAAAACATTATCATATATCCACATAATAAAATACATATTACTTAACTTAACTACTTACTACCTACTACCTACTACCTACTACCTATCCTACTTATTAATTAGGTATAATATTACCTAAACTACATACCTATTACCTACTACCTATTACCTAACCTATATTTAATAAATTAAGTACCTAACCAACCTAATTTATCATTATTACTATTTTAAAAATCATATATCCACATAATAAAATATTTACAACTTAACATACCTACTACTTACTACTACCTATCCTACTTATCACATATTACCTAAGCTACATACTTATTATCTACTACTAGCCTACTTAATAAACTAATTACTTAGCTTACATTTGATAAATTATTTTTTCAACATATTTAATTAATTAATCAATCAATAAAAAACACTACAACATATCCACAAAATAAAATAGCTATTGCTTAACTTATAACTCAATCTCACTTATTACATACTCCCTAGCCTATCTAATTAATTGATTAAATACCTAATTTAATTAATTAATTAATCAATATGAAAACATGATCACATATTCACACAAAAAATTAATTAACCTACCTATTACCTATCCTACTACTACTTACTACCCAGTCTACTAATTAATGACCTAACCTACCAATTACCTACCTAGCTTACTTAACCTAGTTGGGTCTAATTAACTTCCATAACATAATGGCCTATTAGCTACACCTCATAAATAGGCCTACTATTACCTATAGATAACTTAGGCCAATTAATTAAATATGCAAACTAGGCTAAGCTACCAATGTACATAAGCCTACTTAGTTTAACGTAACCTATTAAGCTTACCTAGCTTAATTTACCAACTAGGTTATAATAGCCGTTTCTAGCAACCTATTAAATATTAAATATTATATCATGGAAAACCCATGGATAATTGTAAACAAGACCCATGGATGGGTACATTGAAGGGTCAATAGTCCAATTGAAATAACAAAGTTTGCCATGTGCGGTCTATATTTCTTTGTACATGTAGTAGAATATACTATTGTAGTTGCAAAAACTTTCATTGTAGTTACAAAAACAATTACGTTATCATCCATCGATGGTTGCAATCAAAATTGGATGACGTTGTTCACTTTCCATTTACATTTTCAATGAAAATCATATTAATCATAATTTCTAGTTACATTTATAACTAGAATTTGGTTCAACCCTTCCTGTATTACATATGCAACTACAACAAGTTGCAACTACATGGACACATAAGACTAACACATTGTTAGTCATAAAATAAGTTAGTTTAGACACTAATTGTATAGTAGTCGCAAAAATATGGTTAGAATGGATAACATTTCTTCTAATGTTATCACATATCAACATGATAAAATACCAACTACTTAACCCATATACATATTACCTATTATTTACTACTTTACAATTGTCAACTTAGTAATTGATTAATTCTCTAGCCTAATTAACTAACTAAACATAACATTATTTGATTCAACATAATGAAATACCTACTACTAATTAGCGTATTTACATACTACCTAATACTTACTACCTATTACCTAACCTACCTAATTAATTAACTAATTAAACAACACTATTACATATTAACATGATAAAATACCTACTATTTAGCCACATATATATTACCTACTCCTTAGCTTTATTCCTACCATTATTTGTCATGGGTTCTCTGAAATTTTCACAAACCCACCAAACCCTACTACACATTTAATGGTTAGTTCATTGAAGAAAATTAAAGGAAAATAATTATACCATTAGATCTAACAATTTCATTGGCCAATTATTTTTTTCACATTTAATTTCATGTGAATTTGGGACTAAAATTATAGTTGCAAAGTTGAAAAGATGTCACGTGG
>Ga0116231_10011799_pt1 | contig 13231 bp, 9 predicted proteins | sample S1TSphgellanicum_2_FD_89695 | JGI IMG/M metagenome (GOLD analysis project Ga0116231, IMG submission 89695) | Host-associated microbial communities from peat moss isolated from Minnesota, USA - S1T2_Fd - Sphagnum magellanicum MG | ecosystem: Host-associated > Plants > Peat moss > Unclassified... | reverse complement strand
CCTCCTCCCCAATTGATTCCGGCGGGGCTACTAGGTCTTCGACGGGTTCCTCGGGCCTAGTCTCGGAAGCTTGCTTACGGTTCTTCTTGGGAGCCATTCCAACCCAAGAAGTGAGCTTCACCATTTGCTCTGATACCACGTGACACGCTCCCAAGTCACGGGGTGAAACCCACTTGAGGGTTTCACAAAGTCAAGTTGCGGAAAGTTGAGACACATTCATTGTACCTTAGAAAAAAATGCATTTTTCAATGCGAAGAAGGGTCCAATTCAAGGTTCAATTTGTTTCATTGTACCTTCAAAAAAGTGTACTTTTTAATGTGAAGAAGTGTCCAATTCAAAGTTCAATTTGTTTCAAATTGGTCCCTTGGTTTTTGGTCATTGGACCTTTGTTTAAAGTGGCATTTATATGAATTTAATTCCAACACAGATCCAATTATACTTAGTGAGGCATAGCCCAAACTAAAATTCTAGAAGTTATTGACACTATTGTACCCCCCGATGTGGCAACAAATTGTTGAATAATAAATTTAAATTTAAAATTTACCTTTGGCACTTGGTTTTTTTTCCAGGATCAAGGGTTGACAACTACTGTGAAAATGTTTTTTAGGAAGGAGATTGAAGAGGGTGTGCACCTATTTTATATGAAGCATCCAAAAAATCAAGTGTTACAATTTTAATCCCCTCCAAACAAATGTTGCAATATATTAATTTATTGGATGAATGAGTGCCAAATCGTAAGTATTATAAGTTGATAGATATCTTTCATGGAGTGGAACAAGAGGTCAAATAATTCCATCTATGCCTCCACAATTATGGTTGGCAATAGGCTGCAAACTATCATAAATAAAAATTCCTAGTTGCATAGTCAATTAGAAATCTAGTTTTGTATAATTTGAGAAACTTTTCCAAGACCCTTCTTGGGCTACCCAGAGGCTAGGCCTGAAAAACCAATAAGGCCAAGAAACAATAGTTCCTTCACTTAGGTCAAATCTAAGAACAATTGATCAAATTGTAGCTTTATTCTTTGGAAAAATAACTTGCCCACAACTTATAGAAAACTAAGTCTTGGACAAAGAATTGTAACTGATTCTTTTGGGAGGTTCACACTGCTGCTAATAACATACCAATTTTCACATGCTTATGATTTAAAGAATTTTTTACTTGAAAAATTGTGTCCAATAAGTTTGGAACTTTTGGGACTTGGAGCTCTGCAAGTATGCACCAACGTTTTTTTCATTTCAGCCTTGTGGGGTCCTTGAGGTGTAGGATATTACAAGTGGCAAAAATTGTAGCTGGTGGCAAATGTTTTTGGCTATAACCATTGTATTAAAATTGCCTTTGGGCGATGTTGTAAACAAATACATTATGTAAACTAGCGCCAAGCATTTCTACTTGGTATATATATTGGTTAGTAGATCTCGAAATCTATTGCATTCTGGCTACAAAAATTATATGGGGGATTAACAATCTAATTAGACGCATGACTTGTAGAATGTAAAATAACACCCATAGAAACTTGGACACATCCAAAACTTGTTGTAGTCATAGAAACCACATGAACACAAGAAATACTAATAAAATCACTCATATTAGCCTCGACCAAAAGTTGTCGCGACATTCCTCAACTCTCAAATCTAGTTGCATAAGGAAAGATATCAAATGTGAAGAAGTGTTGTGCATACATAACAACAACCAACAACATATGCAAAATAATTTCCACAATTCACTTTCAAAATATGACACAAAATTGACACATCTTTCATCCTCTACGTACATTAAAACATGAATAATAACAATCTCTACTAATTTCAAATACTCTAGGAAAATATAGGATAGGAATTGAAAAACATTGATCACCTTGCGCAAATGAGTTAGGGGATTAACAATTTGGGGTTGCACCTTGCAATTGCCAATGCCACCATTTTTGCCATTGCTTGAAAAATGTTCGACTTCATGGTGAACTTGAAAAGTCTTTGTTATGCATCCAAGTCCCAACTTGAAAGAACAATAGATACCATTAGGATAGATTTATTGTTTGTTGCAATTCCACATGGACGTGGATTGTCATAAAATTCTTTCAACACTTCCAAATGTCGAAAAGAAGTTATGTCCACATCTTCTTACAACCAATACTAGGGATAAACAATCCCCATGGTATCCAATATCAACTATTCAAAAAATTGAACATTTAGCTTTTCAATTAGCCTACAACAACCTTTGCCAATTCCAACCTCAACCCACATGCCAAATTTGTGCAATACTTAGAATAGGACTTAGATTTAAACCTATATCTAGATTTTAATATCATGAATCCTTATTAAACATGATTTTGGACAAAATTACGAGTTGAAATTAACTAAACATTTGAAAAAGATTTAGGGTAAATAGAACTTACGTTTACATTATGCTTTTACAAGTTAAAATACACGGGAAAAAATAGCTTTTGTCATTGGGATCATTGTGCCAATTTCTAAACATATGGCACCCCAATTGCTCAATTGTTTTCCCCTTTTAGCACAAAGGTAAGGTGATCTATTTAATCACTATTATAATTGGTGACTCATTTCATGTGGATTTGGTGATGGTCACATACCAACAATCCATTAAGTGACCAAAACACATCACGAAAGAATGCATTGTTGTTGTCACAATATAATTTATATAACTTGTCTTGGCAAACATTTATTGCTATAATGAATTGTTGATGAAAACATTTTGTTTTTGAACAAACTTCAATAGATCATTAATTCCATCAAGGGAAGCACAACATCAAGTCTAAGGAGTAGATGGGTGTCTATGAGCAAGTTAGGCCCAAATTGACCTATGACAAAAGGACTTTCCAACAAAATGCCACATTAAAATGAATGTAGATTGCATAATGACAACATAGACATCTTTAGCCCAAATCAAACTCACATCTATGATATGAAATCATTCCATTTGTAGATTAGAAGTTAATTTTGATTAGAAGTTGCATCCCAAAAAGGGAAAAAAAATTGGCTTTATAATATGGAATCCACACATTCCCAACATAAGTAATCTATGAGATTGTCTTTAATAAGGGTTTCTTGATAAAAATGTAATTGAATTTTGAAACTCATGAAAGTTCGAGCCATAAAATAAGACTAGCAATTGATGGTAATTAATAAATAATGAAGTTAACTTAGATGAAGTCACATATTTCCATTAAAAAAAAGTTGATTTCCAACATTAAAAAAAACCCATCAAATTAGAAAAGAAGTTGGATGACCCCCATTAATTTAGATTAAGTGCCATCACACAAGGTTAAATCAGTTGATCACATCATAAAACAATTGATCCCCAACAAAGGTTAAACTAGATCATCCCCATTAGTGAAGATTTTGAATGACATAAGATAACAAGAGATCAAGAAAGCCTTTATAAGCTAGATATTTCATGTGTACTTATTAGTTGTCATTTTTTAAAGTTTCAACCACTATCAAAGTTGGAATAAAATCTACAAAATCCAATTGCATGATAACAAAAAAAAATTGAGAATCATAAAAAACACTTGAAATGTTTATTAACCCTCACCTTTTCATTTGTTCAAATTTCTAATTAGCTTGCATTATTGTAAACAATGGATTGTATTATGACATGATCATCTTCAAAAGATCTGACATAGACATCCATTACATTTTCATGTTCTTCAATATCTTGTTGCATTTGGTTTCCATGATTGTAACAAGCTTTTGAAACTCGAAATGGCACTTCTATGAATGCAAAAAATAACCATGCAAGTTGGTCATGAATGCTTGAGTAACTCAAACAAAGAGGGTCAAATTGGACAAAGATTGAATCACAAGGTTAGTCCTATGAACAACACAATGGACACCCATTGAAAAGGGCACCCAAACATCTTTTATTTGCGTTATGACCCTTGTACCCCCCCCAAACAAAAGCCCCATCTGCATTAAAGAATAATAACTTTTTTGCCACATCCACCTTTGGTAGCCCCCCACATTTCATCAAGGTAGCCATGATAACTTTAGTGAAATTAAAGGAACCTGAACTATTCACAATCCATTCAACTTGAAACAAAATCAAAACCCTGACCCAAAACTCAAGCACATAGGCATGGATACACATCCAAGAACCATTATCAATGGTTGTAATTTCATCACATGAGATTGCTGAGAACTTGGAAAATTGAATGGCCTTGAGAGTTTAGCCTCATGGACTTGCATGAACATGAATTCAACAGTGTTCAACCACCATTATTAGACCAATGAATGGATGAGTTGTTTGGGACATTTAAACTTTTGAAAAGGTCATACAAAGATTCATACTCCAACATCAAATGACCATGAGACAAGACATGAAAAATAGACTTCAGCTAGACAATTTTCCAATTCCTTTCCCCTACAAGTTTATTTACTTGAACCAAAATTGACTTGGAACCCCTATGTGCATACAATCTCAAATTCTTCAAATGTGTACAATCTTTTGCAATGTATTCTTAACCTTTTTCCAACCCAAGTTTAACATATCCCACATTGCAATTTGATGGTCTTGATGTTTTTGTTTAAGTGTCCCACTTACAGCCCATGATTTTTTCTTTGTTTTCAATCAAAAGAACACATTTCGCATTTCACCATATTTATAAAACCATCTTTAGTCACTATACCTTCTATCCATGGCATTTTGATTACCCATTCAGTTTGGAAATTATAGGTACTATCATATGATTTTTTTGGTGTTTTCCCATCAACAAACTTTTATTTTTTACAAGGTGGATCAAGTTCCATATAAGAAAAAAAAAGAAAAGAAAAATCAACATGGTCTATTGGTTCATGGTCTTGAAAGTTTTGCACATGAGGACTAACAAAGGAGGAAGCACCAAGATCTAAAGAAGTGACAACAAAAAAAACCAACAAAAGAAGGACCATTGGGATAAGGTGCAACAACATGATCAACAAAAGAATTAGGATCAAGAAAAGGAGGAGCCAAAACATCAATTGGGGACAAAACCTTAACATAATCTGAACTTGAAAAACTCCCAGGACTTATAAAATCATAAGGACAATACAAAACAAATAATTAAACCTTAAAGTTGAAAAATGCAAATTAATCAGAGATGATGCACAAGACAAAGACTAAGGCTTTTAGCAAATCAATCATGAACTATAAAAACTCAATGAATTTCAAAGTCCAAACACAAAGATTGTAGTTGTTGAAAGCTTAAAAAATGAAAAAAATGGTGTAACTTTAGGCTTGAACTTTTAAAAACCAATCAAATGCAATTACACGTAGCACAACTAAAGACACAAATAACATTACACAATAGCATGATTACACACAAAGACGTTGCAACAACATGACATGACTTTGGAAACACAAATTACACAACAACAATACAATACTAAACAACAAACTCATAAAGTTGAGAAGAAACATCAAAGGAATGCCGTTGGAGCATTGTTGAGAAAAAAACACCAAGATTCAACATACAAAGTAGAAATGAAAAAAAACACTAACATGTAGGTCTTGGCCCACTCACCTAAACTTCTGAAATTGTGGTGAAGAAGTTTGCAATCCATTGGTTATTGCACGATCCTTACCACCATTACCTTCAAGGCTCCAACTTCTAGATCATGCCTCCACACTAGAAGTTGTAACTTACAATGACACCATTTTGCATTGTGATTAAACACCTAGCCTTCTAATCCTTGTGCAATGTATTTCCCCTCCTCAAGTAAACCCTAAAGTGTAATAGAGATTTGGTGATCTCATACCATGATTTGATGACAAGCATGCACCGCTAAATGCAAACGACTAGAGACATCATAGAGATCCATGACACTTCTTGGTAGGCTAACCTTAATATGTGAAATGGAATAGGTGAAATGAGTTAGGGTTTGCAGCAAAATCCAATGAGAGGAGTATCATAGTTGTTGTAACACCACTAGTGAATATGGTGATATGGACGACCGATGATAATGCAAACAACATCGTTTGTTTGTTGTTAGAGCCTTGTTTGGTGAAAGCCCCACCAATTTTCCTATTTGGGTCATCGCATAGTCTTGGTGAAAGGTGAAATTTGACACCATTTTGCTAGACAAGAAAAAAGGCTGGTCTACATTCTCTAGATAACAACACAAGCACAACGCCCAACATACCACCCATAGTAAAGAAGGGAACTTTTGTTTTCAAATTCACCATATGGTCAATACCACTGTTGGCTAATTGTTGTTTTTTTAAATAACCATTAGACCTAGGTTAATTAAAAAAAATTGGGGGACCACACAAGTTATTTGTATCAATATAAAACATTGATTTCTAATTAGGTTATCAAAAAATTGAGTCATAACCATTAGTTATGCACAAGGGTATGAACTATCAAATGATTGGTTGATAATCATTTGTTTATATTTTGCTAGGTGTTAGCTAGTTATAAGGTTTTTTAAAGATGAAAATGAAAATTATTTACTTTCTTTACAAAAAAATATGATAGTAATAAAAATTGATAACCTACCTATATGATAATCAAGTCATCAAGGTAAATTATATTTTTGATAATTCAATATTATCAAGTAGTTATAAAAATAATAATAATTGACTAATAAGTTATTAGTGATTGGCTTGATAACTGGGTCAAGACTCAATAATTGGCTAACACAAGTTCAATATTGAATGAGATGGATGTTCAAGATAATATATACCACAATTTGCATTTAGGGCATGGGACATCATTAAACCTTGAACCTTAAACCAACAACCTCCATGGATGCTAATAGATTTGTTGACATGAACAAACCATTGTGAGGAGGTGGGTGGGTATTTGATTTTGTTAATAGCCATTGGTTTTGGTGGTAAAAAAATCAAAATAAAAAAACCACTAGTTCTAGTTATTTCAAGCACATTAAAAAAAAGAATCAATGAAAATTTAGAGGTTATTAAGGCAGTGATTTGAGTTTTTTGAACTTTATGGAGAAATGTGGTTATATAACATAATTAGTTTTTTTTTGGGAACCATGGTTATGAGCCATAAGAATAGCCCAATTAACCAACATTGGAACAAACAAGCTACAAACTTGAAGCTAAAAAGACTTTTAATACACTCAAACCTTAATATAAAGGCCATTGTCCATATTGTGTCATTTAAAAAATAATTTTGAATTGTCTTTTGTTGCAATCACATATTCATAAACGTATTGAATAGTTATAAATGTTCGTAATAGGATGGTTTAGGGTCTATTCATAATATTGGGTGTAAATTAGGGTCTCACAACAAGATTCATGACCCAATCTTGTCTTGTGTTTTGAGACAAAATGAATATTTTGAGATACTAAAGAAAGGGTGTTAGATATGTATGTTTAGTCCTTTAATCATATGTGCTACAATGAATAATAAAAAATATTTTTTTAACAAAATTGGAATGCAAGACTTTAAGACATTTTCAACAAAATATTCTTGCATTTTGAGTGATCAAATAAGTCCTATTTCTTGTATGCACACAAAATTCTATTTCTCCTCTACTTTCTTCTAAACCTTTAGAATTTAATTTAATTATTAACAAAATTAAAATGACAATCTTTTGTATTGGAGCCCAAAATTGAAAAATTGCAAGATTACAACATCATTTCCACTGAATTTTGTGTTTTATAATAATAAAACTTTATGTCATCATGTAAAATATATTTTAGTCTATTTGTAATTACAATATAAAATTATTTCACACACACACACACACATATATGATTTTTTTTGAAAAAACTACAAAGTGGGACACAATTCTTGAACTATGTTTAAAGACACTTAAAATCAAAATTTTATCATCAAAATCAATGCAAGAAAAAGTGACTTTTATCACACACAAAATCGTGGCTAATGACACTTGTGTGCGATAATTATCAGATGTCAAATTCCAATTTCTGTCCATTGTATGTCACAATAAACATCACATATTGTACAATAGAATGGATGAGACCACATGGATTACCTCACACAAGTGTCACAACTATTTGTGTGATAAAACCCATTTTCTCTTGTTGTGTTAAATTAGGTTTGCACCTAAGATTGGCTGGTTGTATAGTACTAACTAGAACACACAGAGCTGTCATATTTGAAAATAGTTTGTTTTGCAAAGTACACATTAAAAGTCCCACTCTTAGGTGAAGATTTTTTGAAAGCCGATACATACAATTTGTTCCCCTAGACATTCATGTCATATAGAGAGCATATGGGTGCTATGCTCCCTCTTGTTGAGCCCCACAGAATTGAAGGAATCCCAATGAGAGTCCAAAAATATCTCACAATATTGAACAAAGATCTCAAGTTGGGTCCATGTATTGGACATTTTTAAAACTTTCATACAAACCTAGTCTTGGTATTGGGTCTAAGACTAAATTTTTGCCTCATGTGAGGCATATCACATAATGCAAGTATAAACTATAAACTACCTATAAATCAATGTTGTATGTGTATTTAGGATATGGTTTTGAACTTACACTCCATGTAAATATAAATGGGCTAATTGAAGTTTCAAATTGGGGAGCATTAAAATTATTACTATTGCCTAGGGTTATTTTCCACATGGACAAAATGAAGATTTTTTTTTTCAAAAATTAATTCGTTTTTGTAAATTTAATTAAATTTATTTTCATGATCTACTATGAAATAGTGAAATTATTCAGATTTTAGCAGGTGCAATAATTATGATAGTTTTCAAAACTTAACTTCATAATTTCACTAAAATTCATTTCACTATTTTAAAGATTTTTTAATGACAAAACTGACCCTAGAATAAGGTACATTTTTTGGGGAAGGGCCAAACAAAGTGGCCCCTTGATAATTGAACATTGGGCTTTGGCATGCACCCACAATTACTGAACATGAATTATATTAAGGGTATACGATACATCATACTACAAGGGCAGTTTCAACATGTATGTTGAATAATTAATTAAATTTGAAGATTCCAAGTCCAAAATAAAATATCTCAACATGTTCTTTATTTTCCTTTAGAACATTTTGTTCTTTGAATTTATTTTTTTTTGAAAATTTCAAATAATTTACAAATAATTTAATTAGTGTTGAAACTATGTCAAGGAACTATGGTATATACTTACACACCCTTAAAACATTTACACATGATATGCAAGGTAAGTGTAAAAACATTATTTATACAATGGGTAAGTTGTTACACTTACCCCCACACAACTCTTATAAACCTCAAGGCTGATATTGAAATTGGTTTACATATCTGGTATTCTTCACATCCATACAAGGCTATTGCTAATAAAAAGCTAGTATTGCTTTAGGTTGTTGCAAATAATATCTTGAGACTTGAAGCTTTTGCTTTATTTGCTTAGAGGAGACTAAATATCCCTTCACAAGCTTTGTCTAGAGCCTATATTTGGGGCATTGCATGGTTTTGAGTAGTGTGCAATTTGTGTCCTCCATCATCAAAACTTAAAACTTGTCTTGACAAAGTTTTAATAAATGTTTTGTTGATTGATGGTAGGATTTGAACCTAGAATTCCACTCGCCGCAACTTACATATGACATTTATCATAATAGGAAGTTTTGTATTTGATTACAATTTTGTAAAACATGAGTTAAGCGAGGCGTTGCATTGTCACCTTTGGAAATTTGGTAACAAATGAAAATTCAATTTTGAGTGAAAATGAAAATTAGAGATTGACCTTAGGTTAAAGAAGTTTGAATGTGCTCTTGGTGTTCTTGAAAAGCCTTCAATGATTAGAAAATAATGGTGGTGGTTTGTTATTTTTAGACTTAAGGTGCAAGAAATACTGAAATTTGAGTAATTTTTATATTTGGAAATTCAACAAAAAATGAAAAATCAATTTTTAGTGAAAATGAAATTCTAATTTCAAACTTAAGCTAAAACATTTGGGGTGAACTTTTTATGTTTCTAGAAATCTTTCAATGAGTAGGATTCAAGGAACAACAAATGGTTTTGTAATTTTAAACATTTAAGGTGTAGAAGATATTGAGTTTTGAGTAAAACAATTCATTGAAAATTTAGTAAAAAATGATTTTTTAAAGCCTAAGTATATAATAATTATTTTTAATACATTAAAGACATTTTGAAATCAACTTTGTTATGAAATTTATTGACATTTGAAATTAAAGAAAATATTGAATCATATATAATTATGAGATTAATTTTTAAAAAAAAATTGAATTTATAGTCCAAATTAAAAAACTTAAAATCCTACATTTGAGTCTTTGAAATGCATATTGAATCTTTCATAAATAGTAATTTAATGTTTATATGTATTTGGAAATCAATATTTCTCACCACATGATGTTGTGGTTGCATGTTTATGGCCGTGGTGTATGGTTGAAAATGTGTTGTGTTTGATTATCTCTTATGTCATATGTTAAAAAGTTGACAAATGGCATATTGGCATATTATAATGATTAAAAAAAAAGAAAATTGAATGGAGGATTAAACACAAGTTCAATGATTGTTTGTAGTTTATGCAATATTTTTTAAAGGCAACTTAGTCTAGAAATAAATTCAATGAACCCATGGTAATTCAAAAAACCATATTCGTCATAGTTTTTCAATATATATATATATATATATATATATATGGCCATGTAGGATGTTAAGTCACATTTTTTTCATCAATCATTTTAGACATTTGAACTTAGTCAAATTTGTCCATTATTTGTTATCATTCAAAGCTTGATTGAATACAAAAAAAAAAACCAAAATAGAAACCATGGTTTTGTACTAATGTAATGTTTAGTTTTTATTTTTCTATGAAATTATTTATAAGAGTTTTGAAAAATGATGGTGGATTATTTTGATTTTTTAAAAAGTGACATTAGAAGTGATGCTTTTGCTTTCCAAAGTTGGATTTTTGTTGCTTGGTGAGATGATTTCTTCTACTATTAGGAGTTTGGGATTATGGTGGAAATGTAGGGGAGTTTTCGGTTGCATTTTTCGCATAATGATGTTTTGGTTTTGGAAAAAATGTGCTTGGTGTGCGATTAAGGAGTTGTGTATAAGTGTTTGGGGTTGCTAATGATGCAACAACTTTCTTGGAGACTTGGAGAAGCAAATTGAATGTCAAATATTTTGATTGAAAAGAATCATTAAAAAATAACATTGTGTTATTAGTGTTGTGATTACATTATGTTGAAATAGAACTTGAAGTTCAAACAAAATGTTGTTATTAGAATTTTTTTTCTAATGCGCTTAATAACTTAGTTTAGGTTTAGGCCCTATAATACCAACCATGAAAATAAGAGGTACTATTAGGAAGTATAATTAAGAGAGGATGAAAATGTGAGGTGTTTGAACTTTAGTAAGGGTGAATGTAGAAAAGATAAAAGAGCTGAGGGAAAATAGGTGTTGGTTAATGTTTGTATAAGGTATAGTCCTAGAAATGTTAATCCATTTTGGGTGACATAAGAAACCTATTATTTGGGTATCCTCAATTGTGAGATTAATGAGAAGAAGGAAGAGTAGAAACCATGAGGTCATGGAAAAAATATAATGGTAGTAGTGGGATTTTTCATGATATAATCTTGTAGTTTAGTTGGTGTGAACTTATGTCATGTAGGGGTTTGGGTTTTTGGGTTCATTTGTGACAAATATATTCAATGAGAAGGGAATTCCAAAGAAAGATTGTGGTTCACATTATAATTGTAGAGCATTATGGATTAGAAGTTGAATAAATCCAAGAACATTGAAAGTTTTGATCCAAGAGTAGTTACCTAATTTGATTGAGGAAGAGGTTTATGGCATTTGCAAGAAATATTGTTTCTTGTGCATCCATGTCATTGAATTTGTATATCAAGACCTAAAACTTGATTTGGGCCTGCTTTTGTAGGGCTACACTTTCTTGATTTTTATGACATTGTGGAGGACAAAAGTTCCTTGCAACATAACAAGGGAGCTAGTTGTGACACTTTCTTGATCTTCACAAAACTATTCTAAAAAAAAGGTCCTTGTGGCACAACAAGGGAGTTGGTTGTAATTGTAGAGAAATGCAAGTCTTGAACAAGCATTGCAATTCCAAGTGTGAGTTACAAACTTGGAGTGTTAGTTTTGAGGTGACAAAGAAGAAGGGAAGAAAAGATGAGACCCACAAAAAGGAGGCATGTGAGTTGTTTCTAAAACCTCTTCAAGTTTTTAGTGAAGGTTTTGTGTGCCCCCTTATTGTGGATCGAGATCTTGAGAATTGGAGTTGTTGTGTTTTCTTATATTTTTGCTTGCAAAGTAAAACAAGAAAAGGCGCAAGAGGGTTTAAGGTTTAGGAGCTTACCTTTTTGTTACTTTAGTCTCTAGAGCTTAGGGATTTTATGATGAAGGACAACATTGTCATTGGATAATGAATTCCTTTGTTTTACATACACCATACTACTTTTCAAGCATGAAACTTGCCTTTACAATCATTACAACCCTTATGATGAATTTTTTTTTAAGAATTGCAAATTTCATTATAAGCTACCACTTTTGAAGATATTTTATGCCATTGTTGCACCACAAGCATGCCTCCTATATGTTTATCATTGGATAAAAGCTCTAAATGGGCAAAATTGATATCCCCCAACACTTTGATATGAAAGTTTGGGGGATATCATTTGCCAAAACATTGTTGTCTATTAAACCCAAGGGTTACAAAAGACCCCAAGGGCATAAGTACTCTTGGACACCACTTGAGCCATAAAGGATACTTGATTTCTTCCTACTGTTTGTAGGATTGCATTGGGAAAAGGGGAAACTTCGATGGGTGTCTTTATATATGTCTCCAAGGCCATTTTGGGCATCATTTTCTTTTTGTATCTGGTTCACATGGTGAGTTTTATTGTTGGTGTGTGTTTGTCCATATTGGAATGTATGGGTCAAGGAAAAAGCTCCATGAGCTTGGATTTCAAATGCAACCAAAATCTCGTGTCCAAATTACAATCTCATGGCTATTAACTAATTTTGAGCATCATTCCCATCAACTTGTCATGCATGAACTTTTGCTTGCTTATTGTGGGTGATTCTTGTAGACCTCATGAGTAATTATGGTTCTTTCCGAATGTAATTTGTTTTAATTAATGTTGGAGGGGAGAGAGTAGTAGGAATGCGTGGAGGGGGGGGGGGGGGGGGGGGGGGGCAGGGGGGGTTTCAGGTATTTGTTTTGTTCCCTTCCCCTTAGGGGTCCCCCCCTTTTGGGGGTTTTTTCTTTTTTAAGGCTTTGGGCCCTTACGTCTTGTTTTTTTTTTTCCCTTTTTTTG
>Ga0116231_10011796_pt1 | contig 13234 bp, 2 predicted proteins | sample S1TSphgellanicum_2_FD_89695 | JGI IMG/M metagenome (GOLD analysis project Ga0116231, IMG submission 89695) | Host-associated microbial communities from peat moss isolated from Minnesota, USA - S1T2_Fd - Sphagnum magellanicum MG | ecosystem: Host-associated > Plants > Peat moss > Unclassified... | reverse complement strand
GCCTTGGCCAATCCAAAGTCTGCCACCTTAACATCGATGTAACCCATTTCAGCCAACTCTGGAACTGATGTGGGGTTCACAAGAATGTTAGACGATTTTATATCCCAGTGGCCCACTTGCTGTTCATGCATGTACTTCAAGCCCCTGGCCACCTGAAGCATGATGTCCACTGCTACTGGCAAGGAGAATGGCACATGATCAGGATCAGGCATTCTGTCATCCATCAAGTTGCGAAGGTCTGTGGACATGAGTTCCATCACCAAGGAGCATGAGCTTGCATCAGTTGTGCAACAAAACAGTTTTATGATGTTGGGGTGCTTGAGGGCTGCCAAAATGTCCGCCTCTTTCTTGAAGCTGATATTTTCAGCACCCGTGAAGACCTTTATTGCACAGGGCAGTCCTAACCAGACTGATTCGTAGACAACACCATAGGCACCATGTCCCAGATGTTTCACTATTAGGAGTGTCTTGTCATCTTGTGTGTTCCAGAGAAGCAGGGGGAACTCTACCTTGGTACTCTGGTCACTGGCTTCCTGAGAATACCTGTCTACCAAATGATCTACCATGACATCAGTTTTATCATGGCTCTTGAATTGCATCAAGTTTGACACAAGTTCTTCTCTGTCCAAGGCTGCCCTTCTTGCAAGGATACGATCTTGCTCAAACTGGTTGAGTTTTTCCTCATCTCCTAGAGATTGAATGTGCTTGCTGGAGTTCAACCCAGACAGCATGGTGAGATTTAGAAAGTGTGTACACCACCACTTCAAATCATGGAGAATCCCGACAAAAGCCTCTTCATTGCCTGCTTGCAAAACTGCTGCTTTATCCCAGTCCTTACTCTTGCAACACTCCCCCACAAGTAAATCAGCCCTTTTGACCACTCTTAGCAGATGCAGAAGAACTCTATGCATATTCCGTGGTATGATCTCTGGATTGTGGGGTTCCTGTAAGAGCCAGTCCTTCATCTCTGCCAGTTTGTTTGCCAAGTGATTACATTGTCCCTGGTTTATTCTCACACAGGTGTTGTTGGCCCAATTTTTCTTATCCATTTGTCTGGTCTGGATCAGCACATTGTCTATGACCTCCACTACAAGGTCAAACGTTTTTGCACCAGGTCCAGGGAAGCAATCTTGTGCAATCCTCACTGCTGCCTTGGACATGGTAATTTCATTATCTTCTTTGAAGACTATCTCGTGAACCCTGTCACCAAATCTGTGTCTTATGCTTCTCTCGAGGTCTGATAGTCCTGCAAGACGACCTACGACCACCATTACTCGGATGCCACTTGTTCGGGATAGTTGGGCAGCAATGAAGTCAAGATTTGCTTCAACTATGGGGTTTACAATGTTTTGCATGTCTTTATGCTGAATTTCATAGTAAGACCAAGGATGTAACAAACCGAGCCTTTTGTCATGCTCCTCCCAATCCAGTACTAGATCGGTTGGTAAATCTATGAATTTATCGGACCACTTTGTTCCTCTCTCCCATTCCTCTAGCAAACGCTTTGTTCCTCTCTCCCATTCCTCTAGCAAACGAGTCTTATACTCAGGGAACCGAAGCAGGTACTCACGAAGGGGTCCAATTTTTTGACATAGAAACTCAATGTATTGTTTCTCCACGTGGATCCTCCCACACAGGTCACTAGAGCTGTGCATCAAGTCTTCGAAAAGTTTGAAGTTATATCCGCCCACACATCCGACCCACTCTTGGACGACCACGTTGGTGGTGTCATATCCGATGTTAGCGAGCAAAACCTTATCGCCCCGCTGGAGGGATAACCACTCGGAAGAGCAGTAGGAGGCTACATCTTTTTGAAGAACCGTGATCACACGATGGGCGCTCGCATTCATTCCGTTTAAACCACCCACCAGGAGTCCCGCATCTACCATGCATGATTTCATCTGCTGCCGTGGATTTTGACTCCAGATCGAAGGAACTGTCACACTCCACTGCACATTCTCCATCGACAACTGCGACCCAAAGTTTCTATGGATAAGATCCAGGATGAAGTTCCCCATCGCGCGCAAGTAGTCGGAGATCACGCGGTTCAGAGTCAGGCCCGGGGGAAGATCTGATGCAGACGAAGGCCCCGCATCGCTGCCCGAAACATGTTGCCTCAACGGCGTAACATAGGATCCCACTACTGGCATCTCGCTGGAGGACAACATTCCCATTAGTTGCAGCTTGTTTCCGCAGCTTCCGAACTGCTGCTAAATCCCTGACGAATTCGTTACAGGCCATGTATCCCCAACTGCTGAAGCAAAGATCACCATTCGCTCTGCTAACCTTTGGTTTGTAGTAGATGGCCGTGGGGGTTGCGTCACGATGGAGCTCGTCTCCCGGCCAGTGGTAGTTTGTGCGGATACTCTCGGGGTTGGATTTGTGCGCGTAGGCAAAGGAGGAGTAAGTGGTACCCAAATGCAATCCCACAATAACTCTTGGCTTTTTTCCCGAGGCACCGCTAGGTAGTTGCTGAAGGAGTGTTGATTGGGGTACTGACGACGGGATGCTCCTCCTTCCTCGCAAAAAATTCGTGAACTTTCTTTGAAATGCGCGTGGCTCTCTGTCTCTCTTAGACTCCATTCACTTGTATGATGAGGTGCAAAAGGAATGAGGTGATGGAGGAGAACGATCCTCCTACCAAGGTTACCCAGAAACGAACACCAATTGAAGGGAAGGAGATATAGAAAATGCAGGAATGGGTAGAACGGGCCCCTATTCACCCATCTCCTTCTCCGTAACTAACTGCTCATGATAAACCCTGTTGAAAAGATGCAGGAATTCACAAGACAAAGTTGAGATCAAAACTCGGTGACGACATTTCACAACCACCTAATTTAGATGAAAACTTTAAACAAAGACTATCTTTAAAGAAAACAGTAATATTTTCTCCAAATTTTCGCTTACTAGCGACCAAAGAGAAGGCTGTATAGGGAGAAAAAGAAGACCACAGACCAAGAAATAAATGATCTTGTACGCGTGATTCTTCAAGTATAAGGTTTGAAATTCTGTGCAACTCTTCTCAAGACAAGAAACTTCCTCAACATGTCATTTAAGTCTTCAATTTCTGGGCGATGTGGCGGCAGGAAACCTGTCTGCCCGAGGGGCTGCCTTTCAAATGTTTTTTTCAGTTTATTGGGCCTACTCACTTCACACATTAAGCCTCAAGCACGAGAAGCTAGAACCCTAGAATGGAGTGGTTGCTTAAAAGTATATCGATAACATAGTTGTTAATAGCTATCCCAACTCCCGGACGAAGGGGTGTTAAGAGGTATCCCAACTCTGGGAAGGGAATATTGGGTTAGGTAAAGATGGGTGACGAACATAGTTAGTTGTTAATAAACAGGGCAAGCCTTTTTTGATTTGTTATGAATTTCAAGCATTAAAATGGGGGCTGATGAACCTCATTTTTTTCATTGATTATTTGAGTAGGTAGGGTGGAAACTACTTTGAGACTGTTGGAAGCTTGATTAAGTTTTTTCAATCAAAGACGCCCATCAAAAGGGGAAAAGTTGACCTTTTGGGATCCTCACAATTAACTAATAAGAGTCACAATATTATGTCGCCATTATATGAACATGGGCTTTTCTTCTTCCTGCCGTCAAAAGATAAACTCTACGCTTATGTTTTTCATTAAAGTTAGTTGTAAAATATTCAAGATAGGGAATGGAATTGTTCATTAGAGGTTGACAATAAGTGGAAATGGTTAATTAGTTGATGGCTTTATTTTGTACTCTTGGTAAAACAACTTCGCCTGCAAAAAGTCTAATGGGTCTGCCTTCCCAATTGGTGTCCCTTCTTTCCTATTTGTTTATATTGGCTTGACCATCTGAAAATATCCAATATTTTATATGTTGGTATTTCCCATTGTGTGATTCATATTAACTAGTGTGAACCCTGTGCATAATGCACAGGTGTGTTATTTCAACAATGTTTGGTTGATGTTTTTAATTTTTTTAAAAAACTTTTCTTTTCAAACAACTGTCTGGAGTCACTGTCACAGACAGACCAAGTGAATTAATATATATGATTGGTTGAGTTCATTTCATACTTGTGTTTAAAAAAACTTTGGCACATGAAAAGTCTAATGGGTCTCCCTTCTCAATTATCATATGTTTTTTCTAGCTACATGTGGTGATGGCCTCCAAAATGATCTAAACCTCAGCCATTTTCAATGTTTGTCGTGGTGAGCTCAATCGGTGAGCTTGTTAATACTTAACACCCACCTTCTAGTCCTTGCAAATCCACCTTTCAATCTCCCATTTGATCTCTCATAAGTTGTGGCAATAAAATGAGAATTTAAGACGGTTTTAGAGAAAGAAACAAATAAAGTGTCTCTTCTGAGTGCGAGAAGGTAAATAAAGCCTGAAAAAGGGCAAAAATGATCCCGCCCCCCCCCCCCCCCCCCCCCCCACAACACACCACCTAATTTTCCTGTTTTGAGGCCGTCCATTTGTATCAACCCCAATTGCAGTCCTTGACCCACCTGGGTGGGCTTTTGTTTTTTGTTTTTTGTTCCCTTCCCTGGTCCCCTTGCCTTTTCTAATTCCCCTTTCTTTTGCTGCCCTAGCGTCCTGGTTTGTTTTTCCCCGTTTCTTTCACTCGTCACTTGTGACCTATCTATATCTAATTATCTAAACAAAACCTCTCTACTTTACTAAATCTCTAAGTCTTGGCACAAGCTTTATATTTTCCTGACTAAACCTATATCTCTTGTCAAAATATTTATTCATTTATAATTAAATTTATTTCTCCCAACAAAACTTTTTTTCAAATGATAAAATCTTTATCTCTCGGTAATGCTTCTATCTTTTTTTAAACAAAACTTTAAACTTTTAGAAAAACTTCTATCTCTTCTTGTTAAACCTTTACCTATCGTCACAATCTCCATTTCTTCCTAGCTATACCTTTCTCTCTTTAAAAAAAACTTTTTTATTTCTTGATTAAATATTTAGTTCTGAACAAAATCTTTCTATTTTTTGACTAAACTTGTATTTTGTAGCTAAACTCCTACCTCTTTGACAAAATCTCCTACATCTTGCCTAAAGCAGTATCTCTCAACAAGACCTCTTTATTCCCTAATTAAACTTTTATTTCTTAGCAAAACTTTCCCACTAAACTAAGCCTTTATGTTTTGATAAAATCTCTATACTAATTTAAATTGAGTATTGCCCTTGGGTGAAATTTGTAGTGAGTTAACAATTATCTTTATGTAGATATTGCATTATTATAGACTTTGTGACAATGCCAATAAAAAATTATAATTCAAATGGGGGTATCATAATTTGTTTTCAATACTCAATTGTTGCAATTAAGATTACATCCGAATTAAAGTATTACATTTTCTTAGGTATCTTCAGTTTAAACCTACCAATACAATGGCTATTAATTTTTAGATGTACCCTAAATGTAGGTATTACATTCAAAAATCTAAATGTTTTGTGTAATACATATCCTTCACTATGTAGAACACTAGAATTCATTTCATCCAAGAAGGTTAAATATCCCTAGTCAATGTATATTATGCATTAAATGGACCAAAATCAAAATGGAGCCATCCGAAATATTAACCTGAAAAGCAATACCCACATCCAAGGGTTAGCATATATTTTCATCAAGACCTTGAATATTGTTAAAATAATTAATGAGAGGTTCCTTGCAATACTTACATGTAGTTTTTCTACATCCTCTTCAATGACTATATGCTTATGTGTAATGATGAGTATGCAGATAACTAGTGCACCAAGGTGGTTTATAATGTTTTGAGCTACAATCAACAATTTGAATAACAATTTGAACTATTCCAATATTTAACATATCAAGTATTGAATATTTTTTTTTGAAAATCTCATTATCTAGTATATTGATAATTGAATGTTTCATGTGAATACTGATCAATTATTGAAAAAATGAATATTTAATAATATGTTTCAGATTTCATAATTGAATATATTGAACATTCAACAATTAAATACTGAACATTTACTCAACAATTAATATCAATCAATTTAAGAATATTGAATAATTAAATGAATATTGAGATTTTATTGAATTTTATTAAATACGTAAATCATGTATTTAGATAATTCCAAACTTTTCAAAAGTCCAAATTTAACAATTGACTATTTTAGAAGTTGGAAAATTGAAAAAGAACTCTAGTTTGGAACTCACTAGATGCTTCAATAATAATATTAATAATGTTTTGTTTCACAAAATGATCCAACAAATGGATGTTAAAAATGTTTTGCTCAAATTCAATAGAAAATTTAATATTGATCACCAAGTTTAAAAAATCTAAAATTAGCTAAATACCTACTAATTAATATTATTTTTATAATCACATTATGTGGAGCAAAATAAAGTGCTTTAGGTTTACTACATATGCATGGCTATGTTTCCTTTGTCTTTGAAATTGCATATATTGCAATACTTGAGGTAACTTCAACATGTGTTTGTCAAATAATTCATTAACTTTGGTTGAAAATAAAATATTCTCGAAATATATTCAAATATTCACTAATTTCCTTCAAAAACTTTTTTTTTTCAAAAATTTAACATATCTTAAAATATTATAATTATTGTTAAAGTTACCAAGGTACTACAATAGGATGATCCTAGTAAAACTTTGCATTATAACAATACATGAGAAAAAAAATTCACTAATAGTTACTTTTCAAAATATCCAATTTATACCTAAAATTTAAACACTGAAAAAAATGTATATTAGGTAAAATAGTTAATTAATTATCACTAAAATTGTTAATCATTACAAGGGGACTTTTATTTTTCATTTGTTCAAGTAAGTGTATTGGCAATCATCTAGAAAAAGAAGAATCCAAATTTAACTAAAGTTCAGATAATAAAGTAAAAGTTTTTCAAAATCCTCTCTAGTCTTTATAACCAATAGGAATTCATTGTCTCAATATGGTACCTTTTGCATTATTTTTCCTTAAAAGCCCTTCATCCAATTCACATTGGGTTTTCTTTGTCACCATAATGCAAAAAATTGCAAAGGAAAGAACACTCATAACATTTTTTTTTAAAATTCTAAAACTACCTTCATAGTTATGATAAAGTGACAAAATATTCAGTTTTTTCCAATATAACAAGCATGTATTTAAAAATGTTGTCCCATTCAAATTAACTATCTTTAGGCCTCAAATGATAATATAAACTCATGGAAAAAGCAAGTATTGCATAAGGCATTCAAACCCACAAATTTGATACTTACATTTGGGCTACATCCCAAAATTAATAGCCATTATATTGGTAGGCTCTAGTTGAGGATGCTTAACAAAATGCAATAACACCTAAATTTCGATGTAAACTTAATTGCAACAAATAAGTATGAAAATAAATTCTAATATCCCATTTGAATTACAAAATTTTATTAGCAATGCCACAAATTCTAAGGCAATGTAGTACTTGTGTAAAGAAAGTTGCCATCTCATTTACAAATTTGACCCATTGGCAATAACCACCTCGTGTCATTTAAAAGGAAAAGGTGTAAATTTAGCTAGGAAATAAATAAATTTAATTAAGAAATAAAGAGTTCTTGTCAAGAAATACAAAAAATTTGTCGAGAAATAATAGTTTAACCAAAAAATAAAAAAATTTTTGGTTAGGAAAAGATAGAGGTTTTGTTTAGAAACTAAGGCTTTGCTAACAAGTAGAGGTTTTGCTGAAAGATAAAAAAACTTTGTGAGAAAAATATAATTTTTTTTCAAGAAATAAAGGTTAGCTGGGATAAAATAGAGATTTTGTGAAAAGATAAAAATTTAACCAAGAAAAAATTAAGGTTTCATTTATAGGTGAAAGGTGTAACCAAGTAAGGCCAAAATGTAAGTGAGTAGGGTAGCTAAGTGAGAAGGAAGTATGGAGATCAGGGTTGAGAAAAAGATGTTCCAAAAGAATAAAAGTTAACGTTCAACAACCCAAATTCTTTTACTGTGATACAGTGTTGGTTAATTCAAGGTCAATGAATAAACCCAACCACCATCCCATGGACATAACAATAATTGGTGCAATAGTGGGTGCTGGTTCATGTTGGCCCTAAAGAAGGATACGCCAGCCCAATTTATTGCATTAGATATAAACTTTAACTAATTTTCTCATGAAATCACTCAAGAGGGACCATTGATTAGTGAATATTAGTGTAGTTATGTAGTTGACCAAAGTGTGAACTCGTTACTCATCTAATTTTTATTCCAAAACAAATTTTGTTATTTGATAACATTTCAATGATAAAAATTACTCAAACACTCTTTAAAAAATCAGCTTTACTAAATCCCACTCATTAAGGGCTTTCCAAGAATACCAAAAGTGCACCGAAATTTTCCTGTAATTTTCACTTTTGATTGAATGAATTTTGATAAAAAAATTGTTCAATATTCAGTAACTTCTCCATTGTACGTCAAAACATTATGAAATCAACTCAATGTAGCCTTACTCATTGAGCGTTTTCCAACAATATCAAAAGGCTAATAAGGGACATGATTTGGAAAATCTCAATGCAACAAACAAACAAAACAAACAAATTATGTTCCTTCATAGATAGATAATGAGTGGGATGAAATATCAATCTAGTCATTTCTACCTAAAGAAGGTGATTCTTAAATCCTTAAAAAAAATGAATGAGAAAGTGGCATTTCAAGCCAAAAAAATAAGATTATTTTACACCCCATGCTTTAAGCCATGGAATATATCCCATCCCACTAGATAAGATGGCATCTCTTTTCCTCCATTTGCAAGTTGTCATATAGACCTTTATTCTTTTCTATCCAATATTTAATATGTTAGCCTTCCCCACAAGAAAAGAAAGAAAACGTGTGTGTTTTGAAAACTATGGCTTCGGAAGTTGCTTTTGAAAGTGTTGAAATATATGTCATATAATTAAAGCCCACTTTACACAGGAATAAAGGGCTCAAAAGAAAACATTTCATTTATTCTATCACATTGTGGCCTTGACCTGGCCCCAAGGCAAAAAAAGATACCTATCAACTTGGGAGGCCAATTTGTGACCCTTCGGGTCAATGTTGTTACAATAAAATATTATTGTTTAGATAAAATTCAGGTTTTAGGATTAAAGTAAAACTAGACCAAACCCTATATCTTCTCTTTCTTCATATCATCTCTCTTCATTTTCCTTTCTTCTTGTTGAGTTTGTGACTGATGGAGGAGGTCTTTATTTTTTCTACTTGAAATATGGCCATGAAAAACATAACAATTACAAGAATCTTCGAGTCTAGCCATCTATGGTGGTTTGACTTTTAGCGTTTAAGAGAAGCAAAGATGAAACTAAGAACGATCTCAAGATAGAAAAAATGAAAGCACATTGTGAAATGTTGAAACCTCGATTCCTACTTAATGGCCTTACACGTGAACTCATTGACCCCAATCAAATAATATGTTATTAATAACTTAGTCCAAACAACCAACCAAAAAATGCTCAAATTTTCCATCATTAGCTTCAAGATTTTTTGGGCCTGACTCCTAGTTTAAAGTGGGCCTCAATCCCACCATTGATCCAAGCTCTGAAATACTTTTGAAAAGATTCACGCTTTAACATGTATTACCAAAACAATTGTATCAAGGGCAACTTCAACACATGTCGGTCAAATAATTAATCAATTTTGTCAATTCCATGTCAAAAAGAATATTCCAAAAGCTTTTTCATTTTCCCTTCACAAAATTTAAATCTTTGAAACAAAATAGTTTTTTTAAAACACTGACATTCCTATGAATAATATAATTACTATTTAACCTACCAAAATATTATGGTAAATCAAGAAGGTTAAAATGAGTTGCTAGATATGAAAAACAACCTGTAATTTGCTTAGCACTAGACAAATCTAGCACTAACTAAAGGAGGGCCATAGAAAACAAAAACTCTTCACAGACCTAACATCCTATATAAAAAATCGAAAAAATAGATTAAACCAATCAATAGCCTTAAAAGTACATTTGAAGCATTATTATGATGAGATATGTAATACAATGTGAATGGGTTCCAAAAGAATATGGTAAGAATGTTTTTCAATGTATTTAGTGTAATGAAAAATATACATAGCCCAAGCAAATATATTTCATACTTAGTCACCATAATTCCAACAAATCCATGATAACTGCATGAATTGCAAAACATGGAAGTGCATATATGCTATGTAACAATTTGATGTATACCTTTTTTTACCATATTCAAACAAAAATTACCCTTGCCAGGGCAAGTGTAAACCTCAAATATATACTACCCTACGAGAGTAACACAGGGTAAGTCTAAAATATTTACCAAGTTCAGTACCACAATTAAAAGGATTACAAAATTATTTATCACCAAATAGGATATAAATTACCCTTTGCTGATTAGGTAGCAGAGTGACTTAATTACCATAATATCATAATCACATCATACATTTGCTATCATAATCATATCATAATTTAGCTATTTTGTTGCAAAACTTTCGTCAAATTTTCAATATTAACAAATTGAAATAAAAACCCTATCACAATATTAATTCTTTTCCTCACTACAAATTTTGGGCATGAAAAGAAAATGTTCTACAGTTCTAGGGTAATATTTAAGGAGAAGCTTGTAAATCTGTAGAATGACATGTTCTTAGTTTAATCTCCACATTATGCTCTTCTTTACCTACAAAGGAACAACACCTAACTCGCAATTAAATTATAACAACACTTAATCACATTCACATGTGTGAGCAAAATGAGATAAATTGAATGCCATAAGAGATCAAAACCATACATTGCAATGTGAAATAAAGTAGGCACTCTACAACTTCTGCAAAATCAAACCCTTGACAAGCAATCGACCCATAACTTCCCCAATTGGCAACCATGTGAATTTTACAACATTTGCGTTTTAACCATCTATCTATAAAGCCACTTGAATCAACTGGACAAAGATGTGACTGGCCACAAATTGGTCTATGACAGGTTCACTCGTATATAAGGTGACTATGAAGCAATAGTGCAAAATCCAAATCCCTTGATCCCACCTATTTTTGGTTTTGATGAGTATGGTTATTGTTCGAAGTGGAATGCATCCATGGAAAAGCCCACTGGATGGAAAAGAAAGGACATACTTTTCACCATTCTTTACATTTTGCTACAATGCCCACTTTGTCCATGTTTCTCAATGGATGTCCAGTAGCATTCTCAGTTTTTTGAATGATTTGTGACATGCAAAGCTAAGAGTAGTTGTAACTATGGACAAATATAGTATTTAGGTTTTGGTGAATTTGGATGTAGGTGCTTGGTAAGATGCTAGTAAGTGAGATTTTTGGTATTCAAATGATGTTCTGCCACTCAAGGGGCAAGATTCAATGACCAAGTACATCATGTTGTTCAATAATGCTATGGATGGCCAAGATACAGACAAGTTTCCATTTTCTTTCTTTGACTAGCATGGCAAGTATGTAGAAGCCCTTTTCACAGCCAATAAGAGAACTAATGCTAATGGGGTCATCATTGGTGTGTTTTGCTTCTTGCAAATCGCAAGTGTGGAGAACTTATTCAAGGTGGGTGTTTTTTTTATCTTTTCTAACATTGGAAAAACTCTTTGATTTTTCCGGACGAGGTGAATTGTGGTTTGTAAAATTTTTGTTTTTGTAACATGCATGTAAACACTCATAGTACAATGAACAACTAAAATGCATTTGCAAAGCTCAAGGAGTTGGCCTACATTAAGCAGGAGATTAAGAACCGTATGTATGGCATTATGTTTACACGAAACCTTATGGAGGATATAGACTTATTAGAGGACCAAAAGTAGTTTGTGGAGATAAGTGCAGCATGTGAGTGGTAATTGCAAAAGATTCTAGATGACATGGACCTTGAAAGTATTGAGGATGGATACAACAATAATCCCTTCTTACTTTCCCTAAGAGATTGAAAATGAAATTTTTTTTTGGGTGTGTTGTTGCTTAACTAATTTTCAGGTCAAATTAAACACAATTTCATCTCTATTATTTTTAGACTCAAATTCACATAAATATTTCTTAAATTCAAATATCAAAATTTAAATTTAAATATATATACATTTTATAAATTAAATATTGATTTCAGATTTGAATAATACATTTCAGAGTTCAAATATTAATTTTAGATTCATTATATGAACAATATACATACATACACATAATTAATATACACACAAATATTTGATTGTAAAAATTGTTATTCCAAATCTAAAACATTTTATTTGAATCTAAAAATCAATATTTGAACTTTGAACATTGTTATTCAAATCTGAAAACTGATATTTCAATACTGAAAAATTGTTATTTCAATTCTGAAAATTATATTTGGACTTGAAAATTGTTATTCCAATTCTAAAACATTTTATTTGAATCTAAAATCAATATTTGAACTCTGAACATTGTTATTCAAATCTGAAAACTGATTAAATACTGAAATTTTTTTATTTCAATTCTGAAAATTATATTTGAACCTGAAAATTGTTATTCCAATTCTGAAACATTTTATTTGAATCTCAAAATCACTATTTGAATTTGAAGTTTTAAATATGACTTCTAAAAATTTTTAGTTTTTTTCAAAAATATATGCTTGAGTATAAAATTATAATTCAAATTATGAAAATTATATTTAAACATTAAAATCAATGTTTCAATTCTGAAAATTACTACTGGAATTCATTATATATATATATATAATTTTAAAAAAATTGAATCTAGAAATTTTTATTGGAATTCTTTGTTTAATTATTTGAATTTGAAAATTAATAGTTCAAATTTGAATTCTTACATTTATTTTTTTTTTAAAATTGATCCTTAAAATTATATTACAATTTTGAAAACTACTATTTCAATTCTTTAAAGAATTAGTTGAATTTGATATTTGATATTTAAATCTGAAATTTGCTATTTAAATTCCTTAAAAATTTATTTGAGTTTAATTTTTTTTTAAATAATTCAAAAAGTTTACTTGATCTAAAACTTGATATTTAAATTCTAAATTATTATTTTTGATCCAAACAATTAATATTTCAATTTTGACTTTTTAAATTTAAATTGAAAAAATTATTTGATTTTGAAACTTGAAATTGCATTTCCAAATTATTATTTTGGATTCTCAGAATTAATATTTCAATTTAGAAAATTATTAATTTAGTCTAAAAAAGGACATTTCAGTTTTGAATTTGAAAATTGACATTTCAATTCTGAATTTTTAAAATTTGAATTCAAAGACTTATATCATC
>Ga0116231_10011795_pt1 | contig 13234 bp, 19 predicted proteins | sample S1TSphgellanicum_2_FD_89695 | JGI IMG/M metagenome (GOLD analysis project Ga0116231, IMG submission 89695) | Host-associated microbial communities from peat moss isolated from Minnesota, USA - S1T2_Fd - Sphagnum magellanicum MG | ecosystem: Host-associated > Plants > Peat moss > Unclassified... | reverse complement strand
TTTCTTCCTTTTTTTTTTTTTTTTTTTTTTTTTTTTTTTTTTTTTTTTTTTTTTTTTTTTTTTTTTTTTTTTGGTTATTGTAAGCTATTTCACTTTAAGTTATTTGCAGCTATTATAAATTATTTTTTGTTATTTTAAGTTATGTCAACTTAGCCTATTTTCAGCTATGTGAGATTATTGTTGGTTACTTTTGGCTATTGAAGGTTATTTCACTTTATGTTATTATTGGTTATTATATGTTATATTATTGGTGGCTATTTGTGGTTATTCTATTAGTGGCTATTAGTGGTTATTTTAGGTTAAATTACCAAGGTTATTAATGGCTATTGGTGGACATTGGTGGTTATTTTTGGTTAAATTATCATAGGTTATTAGTGGTTATTAATGGCTATTATATTAATGACTATTGTTGGCTATTTCATTATAAACATTGGTGGTTATTGTTGGCTATTTTATTAGTGACTATTAGTGGTCATTTTATTAATGGTTATTGGTGGTTATTTTATTGGTATTTGTTGGATATTTTAAATTATATTATCATTGGCTATTGGTAATTATTTTATTATAAATTGTTATAATTTATTTTTCATTGGCTATTATTGATTATTCTAAGTTATTATACCTTAGGTCATTATATTTTATTTTAGATTATTTTAAATCGTTATACTTAAGATAAAATAACTTTTAATTGTTATATTTAATTGTTATATTAAAATATAATATAAAATGTTATATTATATTTTATAATAACATAAAGTATAATGACCTTGAATAACCTAAAATATAACTTGAAATAACATATATTAACTTAAAATAAAATAACCTAAGTATAGCCTAAAGTTAATTGAATAATTTAATTTAAAATGACTTAAAGTAAAAAACCTATAATAAGTTAGTTAAGATACTTTAAGGTATAATAACATATAATAGTTTAAGGTATATATAATAATTTATAATAGTTTATAATAACTTAGGGTATATCATAAAATAACATAGGGTATTTAAAACAACAACATAAGAATAAACCTATTTATCACAATAAATTATAATAATGAATTACATCAACTAGTAATGAAACACAATGTTTACATAATGATATTATAATAAATAGTTTTAACCAGGGTGAAATCATTAAAATGCAATAAATTTATTTCACTTTTAAAGTCCCATAGTAATTTAGGCTAGTGAACTACACCCCACTTTTGTACTAGTAAAACAAAAGATTAGCTTCGAGAATTGTTACTTCAGGAAACATTTATCTTAATTGCATAAATAACAGTGGAAAGAATGCAATCTATTACAAGTGATGTTGATGTGCAATCTACAACATCAATTACACCATAAAAACATGACAAAGTAGAAACGTCTTCATGATAAAATAAAAAAGCTCAATCCTAGCAAAAAACTATCATACCCGAACAAAAACCTACCAAATTAAGAATACAATCCTTATAGTCAATATAGGGGTTTATCATTCCAACCAATAATCTACAAACCAATTTATTTGATATTAAAGTAAAAAAAAAAAACTAATTCTACATGATGGTAATAGCATGACCCTGGATGCAATCAATATAGTAAAAAATCCATTGGCTCAAACAATTGACAACAACAACCACAATCAACAAAACCAACATTTGTTGTGCAACAAACCAATTTATTTCCCCAATTCACAACAACTATCATACTTGTACCTCCAACAATGGCAATAATAACAACAAATGTATTGTGAATATTGTTACCAAAATTTCATGATGGTGATGATGTAATAACTCATATTGGAAAATTAGCCAAGGTATGTGTAACAAATGGCGAGGATATTGATGCACATAAATTACAATATTTTCCTACCACATTATGAGGAAAAAATGCGAGTTGGTTTATTTGTTATGAGATAGCAAATCTTGTTGCAACTTGGGGAGAGGTTTAGCATGCATTTATTTCAAGATCAAATGATGTATGTAGTGAAAAACAAACCATAGTAGCTTTGAGAGAATTGAAAGAATGGAAACATGAAATAGTGGAAGATTACTATGATAGGTTTTTACAGTTATGTGCAGTTATACCATAATAACCAATGATGTATATCTAAAAGAAACTTTCAAGGAAGGACTAAAGAAGAAGTTGAAACTAGCCACTATTGGGATGCCTAGAGCAACAATTGTCAAAGTAGCTAATTCATCAAAGGAAATTGAAAAAGAAATGCCTATGCCACACAGGAACCCAACCACTATCGGATAGTGAGGATTCAGATGAGGAGTTAGTGAATGATGAGTAAAAGGAAGAAACCAAGAAGAATCACAAGGAGCATGATGATGGATATTGATGAAGATTATTTTGTCAAAAATGCCACAACGAAGGCCATTTGACAAAAGAATGCAAACTTCTACAAACACTTTACAACCTTTATTGAAGACTAGGGCATGAAGTTAATGATTGCTTGTTGAAAGAGTTGGGAGAGTAATATGCTAGAAAGATATACCTATCAATGTGGTACAACTTGAAGCACCAATCGAACAAATTAAGTAAGAACAAAATTATCAACAGTCAAATAATAATCTTAATTATGACAATTGAAGAAGGGAAAATCAAGGATGACAAGATAATTGACAAGAAAGAAATCAAGGATGGCAAAATAATTGAGGGTATCAACAAGATTGTGATGGACAATCCAGTTGATCCGGGTATAACCAAAATGGTTATAATTGAAATAATTGAGGTCAACAAGGAAGGGATATGAAGTGTTTTTGCTGCCAAAAAGAAAGGCAATAGAGGAATGATTGTCCACTATGGAAGCAACATTAAGAACAAGAATAAGAATTCTCAACCTAAAGTCGGGGTGAATGTTGATATTGTGGAATACTATATAACCATTATCCTAGCATTTGTAACTACTTGAAGTCAATGATTGAAGGAACCTATGGAAAAATTTATCATTAGAAAAAATAGTCCCACAAAAGGAAGACAGATGAAGTGGGATCGAAAAAAATCAATACATCAAGAACTCAAAGGTGAAATGGAATGAATAAAAGTAAAGATGGATGTTCTAGCATAAATATATCCAAATACTTCCCAAAAAAATGCAAAAATTATAAATAAATACCAAAGAAACATCACAATGAAATTGGGAAGCTTTACCCTACCATGAAGAGAGTAGAGAAAATGAATACAATGATACAATGGTGGATACAACCAAGGTTAACAAGGGTCAACTTGATGTTAAAGCAAGCCCAATTATTCTTGAGGAGAAGTTGGAAGGAATGTTGGATGATCAAATTTTTAATATGAAGATGGATGTTAAATTGGGGCAATTGATCAAAATTTGCCCCCAATTACAAAATATATTGGCAAAGTTCTTGAAGATGGAGGAACATGTACCACATGTGTGCAAAGTTGGTACTCACCACAAGAACGATTTTGACAAAGTTATGCCCATTGTACAAATATCCACTAGGAACTGTGAAATCATGGATGTTTTATTTGATGGTGGTTTTGGAATAAACATTATTTCCGAACACCTATGGAGGAAATTGAGCTTGAAGAAGCCTTAGTCGGCACTATTCATGGTGAAAATGACAGATCAAAGAAAGGTACAACCAGTAGGGTTGATCTATGGAACCTCAAAATTGAATTAATAAGGTGTACATTTAAAGTCTTAATTACAATACTACAATTGGATGATACTCCAAAGGCTTACTCTATGCTTTTAAAAAGGCCATGGCTGAAGCAAATTAAAGTTCATCATGATTAGGGTGATAATATTTTTAAAATCAATGTTGATACCAAAACAGTGACATTCAATACAAAAAAAAAGGTAATGATACACCCTTCCCAAAGACCTTACAATATGGATGATAGTTGTGACTGGGAAGGAGGAGCGACAAATGGAGATGAAGAACACTTATACCATGTTATACCAAAGTTGTGGCATGTTGGAAAAGTTTAGAAGAACTAAAATTCCTACTCGAAACATATGTGGGAATGGCACAACTTGATGAAAATATTATCCTTTTTGGTATTATCAACATGAACTTGGAGAAACATAAATCCTTGATGAATATGTAGATATAACGATAAAAAACAAGGAAATCATAGGATGGATGTTTATTGTCGATGAACAATTAAGCAAATTAAATTTGGGCACTATTGAAGAACCTAACATAGTGATTGTAAACGCTACCTTGCCTAAATAATTTCAATTAAAGGTTAAACAATTGTTGACAAAGTTTAAGGATGTATTTGCATGGAGTTATAAAGAATTAAAAGAAATTCCTAAATCAATTTGTAAACGCAAAATTAAATTGACTACCGATGCACATCCAATTAAACAACATGCCTACTGAATGAACCTTAATTATGCTCAAAGAGTAAAAGAAGATCTTGAAAAGTTATTGGACACACAATTTATTTTTCCCACTGAAACTACCCAATGGTTATGACCACTTGTAATAGTACCAAAGAAAAAAAGGAAATTACAAATGTGTGTGGACTACCAAAAATTGAATTCACAAATCAAGAAAGATCCATTCCCTTTACATTTTTTGGATTCAATATTGGATATGGTTGTTGGACATGAAATGTACTCCTTTATGGACGGGTATATTGGGTACAATCAAGTGAAAACGACATAAGAAAATAAAGAAAAAATATCATTTATCTTTAAATGGGGAGCATATGCCTATAACATTATGTTGTTTGAATTGTGCAATGCTCTAGCTACCTTTCAAAAAGTAGTTACTCAAACTTTTAAAGAATATTTTAAGGATTTCATGCAAGTATTTCTTGATGATTTTAGTGTTTATGGACATAAGGAAGAACATCTAAATCATCTTAAGAAATGTATGACCCAATGTAGAAATAATGACATTAGTCTTAATCCGAAAAACTGTGTATTTTGCATCAACTTTAGAGTATTGTTGGGACACATTGTTTGTGAAGATGGACTATTGGTAGATCATAAGAAAATAAACATCATTACAAATATGCCTTCTTCAACAAGTGTGATAAAATTTAAAAGATCTTTTGGTGCAGTAAGTTTCTATCAACGACATTTCAAAAATTTCACCATTAAAGCAACACCTATGTGTAAACTTTTGAAGGACATACAATATTAGTGGTATGAAGCCTATGAACAATCTTTCCAATGGATGAAAACATCCTTGATTACATTACCAATATTCATTGTTCTTGATGGGATGAAAGAATTCCATGTTCACATAGATGCATCGAATTATGCTATTGGAACAATGTTAGGTCAAAACCTTGACAACACCATTGATGAACCAATTTATTATGCCAACCGACTAATGATTAGAGTTGAGAAGAATTACTCAACCACGGAAAAAGGAGCTCTTGCAATGATTTGTGTTATTAAGAAATTATGTCATTATTTGTTGGGAAATAGTTTCATATTCTTTGTGGATCATCAAGCCTTGATCTATTTAGTCAATAAACCAATTCAATAATAGAATTTTAGGTTTTTCAAACTATGCACATTGATTGAAAGGTTGTTTTTGACTAAATAACATGTATGTTTTGATTTGAAACTAAAGTACTAAATGACATGGGTATGTTTTGACTAATCATTTTGACTATGATGATTGATTTGACCATACGTCAAATAACCACCTAGTTAAATTCAACCCCAAAAAAACCACCTCAATCAAAAGGACTATGTTTTGCGAGCAACCTTCCGGACGTAATTTTAACAAACAAGAAGAGTCCTACACGTGATTAAACGGCGAGCATCACAATTTCTAATGGTATTTATGGTTCTACTTTTTTTCTAGCCACAGGATTTCATGGTTTTCATGTGATGAGGCCAAGGTTAGAGAAATAAAAAGGTGTAGAAAATAAGATGCAAAGATCATGTCAAAATCCAAATTTGAATTTGTTTCCACCAATGGTATTTTGGGCCAAATACCACTTTAGTTGCACCTCAAGATCTATTGATTGTCAAAATTTAACAAGAAAAAAAGCAGTAGTTTTCAATGATGCGACCCACGCTGCTTCAATGACTAAAATCTTCAATAGGGTTAATTACAAAAGGGTCAAATAAACAAGTTTAATCAAAAGAACTATTGGTTTAATAACAAAAAATCCACCCACCTTCCTATCAACCTATATTTTCTCACCTACCTGACTACCCACATGGTTAACTACCTACATTTCAAATCATTTTCCTATAACCCATTTAACCATAAGGTTCACTTGTTAGGTTTGACCAATTTTCGCCAATCATTTTAGCCAAATTTAATTATTATATTTTAATATTAAAATTGATCATTAGATTTAATTAATTAGACTTAACCACTAAATATATATTTTAGGTTTAGCCATTAAGTTCAACTTAAGTTCAACAATTAGGTTCAACTTAAATTTAATCTAAATGTTTAGCCATTATATTTAGTCATTAAATAATTTTAGCCACTTAATTTACACTAATTAGCAGATCATTTAATCATTATATATTTTAACCATTAAGTTCAGTCATTAAAATTAATCATTAAATCAATTTTGGTATTAATTTAGTCATCAAATAAGTTTAGCCATTAACTGTAATCATTGAATATAATTATTAAATAGGTTTAACCACTAAATTCAACCATTGAATTTTGTCATTAACTAGATTTAGCCATTAAGTTTTGTCATTATAATTAATCATTAAATATATTTCACCACTAAATTCATTTATTAAATGCCTCATTAAAAAAAATTAACCATTAAATGTAGCCATTGAATTTAATCATTTAATAAGTTTAGCCATTGAATGTGGTCATCGAAATTTGTCATTAATAGATTTAGCCATTAAGTTTAATCATTGTATTTAGTCATTAAATATGTTTAGCCATTGGATTTAGTCATTAAATAGGTTTAACCATTAAGTTTAACCATTAAATTTATCCATTCGATTTTAATTTTTAAATATGTTTAGCCATTAAGTTTAGCCATTGGATTTAATTATTAAATATGTTTAGCCATTAAGTTTAACCATTGAATTTAGTCATCAAATAGGTTTAACCATTAAATCTAAAACATTGGATTTAATTATTAAATAAGTTTACTCATTAAATTTACCCATTAGATTTAATCATTAAATTTGTTTAGCCATTAAGTTTAGCCATTGGATTTAATCATTAAATAAGTTTAACCATTAAATTTAGCCATTGGATTTAATCATTGAATAGGTTTAGCCATTAAATTTAGCCATTGGATTCATTGAATAGGTTTAGCCATTAAACTTAGCCATTGGATTTAATCATTGAATAGGTTTAGCCATTAAATTTAGCCATTGAGTTTAATTATTAAATAGGTTTAATCATTAAATTTAGCCATTAAGTTTAGTCATTGAATTTAGTCATTAAATATGTTTAACCGTTAAATTTAACCATTGAATTTAATAGTTAAATAGGTTTAGCCATTAAATTTAACCATTGGATTTAGTTATTAAATAAGTTTAACCATTGTATTTAATTTTCAAATAGCTTTAGCCATTAAGTTTAACCATTGTATTTAGTCGTTCAATAGGTTTAACCATTAAGTTTAACCATTGTATTTAGTCATTCAGTAGGTTTAGCCATTAAGTTTAACCATTGTATTTAGTCATTTACTAGGTTTAGCCATTAAGTTTAACCATTGTATTTAGTCATTTAATAGGTCTAACCATTAAGTTTAACCATTGTATTTAGTCATTCAGTAGGTTTAGCCATTGGATTTAATCATTAAATAGGTGTAAGCATTAGGTTAGCCATTGAATTTAATCATTAAATAGGTTTAGCCATTAAATTGAACCATTGAATTTAGTTATTAAATGTGTTAGCCATCAAATTTAGCCAACTACTTTCTTGCAATTTTGTAACATGTAAAATGAAAAACTTGACAAAATTTGATGTCTTTTGATGGTGTAGTCCATGACATGTGAAGTGTTGAAATTACTTTACAACATGTGACATTTTACCACTATTCAAAAATTTTAATCAAAAGCATTGCCTCGAGGTTGGTCAAAAGCACCACCCTAAGGTTGGTTAAGAAAATCATCCTAGTTGTACTAGACTTGTTAAAATCAAGTTGTCCTAGAAAACCAAAATAGTTTTTCTGACTCCTTGTCACTTTGGGGTATTTTTTTGTTTAAAAATCTAGTTTGAAAAACTTGGAATTCTAGTAGTGATTGTAACTAGACAGATAACACGATGGCTACTATTATTACAAGAGTTCAACTTCAAGGCAATTTATAAACCAAGGAAGGGCACTTTGTACCAGATTAATTGTCTTGTGGTAAAAATAGCGAACCCACTGTTGGTGTGGAAGATCAATTGCTTGATGTTGTTCTTTTTTTAATAATTGCTGATTGGTATGCACCAATTAAGGAATATCTATTAAAGGGTTATTTTAAAGATGATATCCCTGAAAAGGAAAGGAAACGTTGCACCATAAAATCAAGACCATATACGTTTTATGGAAAAAAATTGTATAAATTGGGACCAAATGGTATTTTTCGACAATGTTTCTCACCTACCAAAACAAATGCCATCCTTACTGAATTCCACAAAGGACCGGTAGGAGGACACTATGGTATAAGTACAATTGTAAAAAAGATATTAATAACAAGTTATTAGTGGCCAGCTGTTTAGTGAGACGTGGCTAAATTATGCCAATATTGCAATATTTAACAACAATTAACGCCTATGCACAAAAGTGGGAAGGGCCCATTACAACCAATCTTGGCTTTTGAACCATTGATGAAATGGGGGTTGGATTATAGGGTCCAATCAAACCCCCAACACCTTATATTAGAAACTAATACATTTTAATAACCACGAATTATACAACAAAATGGGTGGAGGACAAATCATTACGTGATAACACATCAAGGAGTACTGCTAAATTTTTTCATGAAAATATAATTACCCGGTTCGGCTACCCTACACATTTGGTTAGTGATCAAGGAAACCATTTAATAAACAACTTTATTGCACTATTGGTGCAAAAAATTATGATTATACATCATAAATCCACAACTTACTATCCTCAAGGAAATGGTCAGGCAAAATTAACCAATAAGACCTTAAAATAGATATTGACTAAGTTAGTAAATGCTAATTGAAATGATTGGGATGTAATGTTACTTATCGCATTATGGGCCTACCAAATTGCATGTAAGGTTTCCACACAACACATTCATACAAACTAGTTTATGGGTTAATGCCATTATTACATGCCAAATTTATAGTTCCAACCAATCGAACATTTGCTAAGAAAAATAACGATTGGATGAATGCATTACTAGTTTGAATGGAAAACTTAATTCTATTCAATGAAAAGAGGATCATAGCAGGAGAAAATATTGATTACATCCAAATACTTCAAAAGCATCAGAGAGATGATGAAAAACACTTAAAAGTATTTGAAATGGTAATTTGGTGTTGTGGCTTCCAAAAGATCCAAAAATTAAAGAGGGCAAATTCCTTTTCCTTGGACTGGTCCATTTCAAGTAAAGAAAGCCTTGATAATAATACTATCCAGTTGATCACACTAAGTAATGAAGGTGTGGCATTGGTTAATGTCAATAAATTGAAAGCTTACTGAAAACTTGTAAAACTAATATTTACAGTTGTTAAAATTATAATGATTACTAAAAATATGGAAAATAGTACACCAAGGCAATTCAAAGAGGATCCAATTTTTGGTGATGAATGGAAACAACTAGAAAAAAATTATGAAGGTTTGAATTCCCATTGAAAAAATAAAACGACACCACATAATTATCCAAAAAAAGATCACCCTAAAAATTAAGGCAAATTATTTACAGTAGTATCAAAAAAGTGGATTAGGGCTAATAATGAAGGAAAAAACACTTCGATTGTTCATTATGACACGGTTGCAAAACAAATATCAAATATGGAGCTAATTATACCCAACAAGTTGTTATGGTTGCCATCCTTGTACCTAACACATCAAGAAAAGAACAAATTAAAGTGTATACAATGGTGTTTTTGGCAATTTGGAAAGTTATTGCTAGACAAAATGGATTGTTTGAATGAGTGGAACAAGCGTGTAAAGAAAGTAAAGTGGGAAAAACCCAAAGTGATTATTTGTAGTACTAGAGAAAGTAAGAAGAGAAACAACAATGAACCTCTTCGATAGCCATTTAAAATGTAGGAAGGAACGCATGTGCAAAAAGTGGAAGAAAGCAATTAGTGTACACCTCTTCGTTAGAGAAGCTTTGGTTGTCTTTAGATTCAAAATTAGAGTGGGAGACAAAGTAAAAAACATTTAGTAGTTCAAATCTTGAACGTAATATTTCTTTTTCTCACCTTCATTTGAATGTTGCAAATCATTGGGAAAAATTAAAATGTATTGAGAAAATTTTACAACCCATAGACTTCCAAGTGTTCATTGTTGTAGAGAAAGAAAATATTAACAAAAGTTGGAGCATAGTTTCCTAAAAGTTTGGAAATATTGGCAGGCAAAGCAAAACAAAAACCTTCCAAAAAGAACAATAAAAGAGAAAGTAGGAATTGAGGAGATATGTCATTTAGGTCTTGATTAATTCTTTGTAGGAGTGATCAAGCAACCAATACATCCACCTATTGTGAGAAAAATTGTTGTATTGTGGAACAAGGAGTTCAATTATTACAAGGAGTAACCCCTAGAGTTAGCAATGGCAAAGCACAAACTTGAAACTAGGTTGACTTCTGAAACCAAGAGGATGAAGTCTAAGACAAAGGATATAGATGTGGAAATTCAACCTGCATTTTTGGATCAAATTCATTTTGCAGCATGCATGTACTTTATAATTTGGGTGGTTAAGAAGAAGGAACATGCTTGGATGGTTGTAGCAAAGTTTAACAATTTTTGTCAATTCGATTGGAACATAGTTGACCTCTCTATCGTCAAGGAAATCATATGTAGCTTTTGGGTTTCCAATATGGGAAGCGTTCTACATGGGAAGCAAATCTCCTTAAACTTTGCTTCCATTTGTAATATTTTCAAGCTACTAGTGAAAGGTATTGATGTACTTGCACGAAAAACATATAATGAACAGTGGGCGGAGTATTTTGAAGGGACAAAGGACGAACATTACAAACAAGATTTAGGTTATATTTTTGCAAAGGTCCACATTTCTAGGATGCATATGCGATTAACAGCATTGGTGAAATTCGCAACATTTAGGTAATTGCTACATCTTTGGAACTTTATTATTTATAATAAACATTATTAAGAAAGGTATAGTCAATTGGGTTGAATGGTTTAAGGTACAATTACATAAGGAGATGATCACAATCCAAAGGAAGGTAAAAAAAATAGGGAATAGTTTAGTTGGACTTGCTTTTACTCTAATTGCAAAGTATTATGCTACACTAGAATACACAGAGGAAGATGAGGAGCTAATTGTGCATCTTCAACGCCCAAAGAAGACAAGGAAGATGCCACTTTGAGTGCCATCAATTCCATTAGTAAGTTAACTTGGTTGTAGTTCATCACAAGAAGAATTTCCATCCAAGGAAAAGAAAGTTGTGCAAGAGCAAGCATATCTAGTAATAGAAGCAGCGCAGGAGGGAGGTACTCTTCAAAATGATGGGCAAGAAGATGAACAGATGCAAGACATGGATACCTTCCAATCCACTTTGCAAGATCAGTAATGCAATGAAGAACTCCAATGCACTACTATGATGGACACATTGCATGAAGAGGCTATCGCAAATGTAAACGAGCTCATAACCAAGGATGTTCAACCAAATTTGGCAGGTGACCCAAATGAAGTCCAACCGACTTCAAAAGAAGTGGTTGTAACCCAACTAATTTCAATAAGTGTCATCATTAATGAACAAGTGGATGTTGTAGATTAGTAAAATCCAGTAGGCATGCTTGTTGAATATGGAACACCATGGCTTGTTGGTGAAGCTAAAATAGACCTTACTCAACTGAGTGATATCGAATATGGTTTTCTTTTTGCATTTGGATTTTACATTAAAAAAGCCAAATTGGAGTATTTTTCAAAACATGAGGATTCTATGGAAACATAATTAGTGGAACTGGTTCACACATCAACTAAGAAGGCAAAGGATGTGAAGCGGTCTTATGGGAGAAGAATTTGACAAATTTCGTTGGAATTGGAACGGCTGCAAAATATAATATTTCAATCCATAACAGTATGAACAAACAAACAAATATAGGAAGCCATTGTCTATACTTTGTTAATTTAGATGTGTCTATAATTAACATTTTATGTTGAATGCACCAAGTTTTTGTATTTCCATGTAACTTTTCCATGATTAACTCTTGAACATTATGTGGCAATTTTCAAAATTGTTCCATAAAACTCTCCCATGTTTTTTCTTCTAGTACTCTCTAAGGTGTATATAGATGTTCTGCTATAAACCATCTAAAATTACTTAATCAACATAATTTCTCCTTAACCATTTTGGTAGTAATGATGTCCTTTAATTTTTCTTCTCGTTGAGTAATTATAAACGTTGCTCACCATTGTTCATGTTAGCTTTGATAAGCATTATTGTAATAATTTACTACTAACTTTGATTTTGCCATATCTTGCTCATAATAAATGAAAAAATTACAATACATATTTATGTATTTTGCCATTTTTACAATCATTTTAAAATGAGTTACCCTTTCTTTCATAAGTCAATATATCCCATAAAAATCTTTAAACACATGGAAAAACAACTATCACTACAACAAAAGGTGTCCCTATATGCCAAATGATTTCATTAGATTGTGGGTGAATTCATTGGTTGTAGTGAATGGGGACTAATGAATTGCACCCACATTTTTTAATAGTGTATTAAAATGTGCAAATAACAAAACTCCAAATTGATTTCATATGCCTCTATAATTGTTTCATTTTTCACTTATAGTAATAATGGTAATTTTTTTTCATTAGTGATTAATTCTTTAGAGTAATACAATTGATTTCCACAACTATATGTTGTGAATTCTTCAATCCATCTATGTTATAATTATAATAAATCAAGAGGTATCCACCATTTGATTAATGCATTAATATTGGGTTTTAAGTATTCCTTTCCATCTCTCATGCTCACAATATGAGTAGTCACTATCATTTTGTTTACTCTTGTTAAAATAAAAACATAAACTATTACTAAGAGCCATTATCTATATTGAAATAATTTTGCATTATTAATATATATATATATATATATATATATATATATATATATATATATATTTATATATATATATATATATATAT
>Ga0116231_10011794_pt1 | contig 13235 bp, 6 predicted proteins | sample S1TSphgellanicum_2_FD_89695 | JGI IMG/M metagenome (GOLD analysis project Ga0116231, IMG submission 89695) | Host-associated microbial communities from peat moss isolated from Minnesota, USA - S1T2_Fd - Sphagnum magellanicum MG | ecosystem: Host-associated > Plants > Peat moss > Unclassified... | reverse complement strand
CAGGCCGAGGGCGTTGGGGTCGGCGATAGGCGAGCGGTAGCGGTACTCGCTGGCATAGTCAACTTCGACGGGGATGCGGGCGAGGCGCTCGATCATGTATTTGCCGGCGGTGGCGGCGTGCCAACTGGTGCCGCAGGCGGCGATGTTGACGCTAGTGATCTGCGCGAGTTCGGCGGGGGTAAGGCCCATTTCATTCAGGAAAACCTGGCCGGAGTCGAGTGAGACGCGCCCCAGCGTGGTGTCGCGGATGGCGCGGGGCTGCTCAAAGATCTCCTTGAGCATGAAGTGCTTGTAGCCGCCTTTTTCCGCCTGGATCGGGTCCCACAAGATGCGTTGGACTTTGAGCGGACGGGGGTTGCCGTCAAAGTCGGTGAGTTGGATGCCGTCGAGAGTGAGGATGGCCATTTCGCCGTCGTTGAGGAAGACGATGTCGCGCGTGTGGTGCAGGATACCTGGGACGTCGGAAGCGACGAAGTACTCGCCCTCGCCGATGCCGATCACAACAGGGGGCCCGAAGCGGGCAGCGACGATTTTATTGGGCTCCTCAGAAAAGAGAACACCGATGGCGAATGCCCCGGTAAGGCGTTTGACGGCGAGGCGGACCGCAGCTTCGAGAGAGATGGGCAGGCCCTCAGCGGCCGCTCCCCTGAGAAAATCCTCGATCTCGTGGGCGATAACTTCGGTATCGGTCTCGGTGACGAAGACGTGGCCGAGTCCGACGAGTTCTTTCTTGAGTTCGAGGTAGTTTTCGACGATGCCGTTGTGGACGACGACGATGCGTCCGGTGCAGTCGCGGTGGGGATGGGCGTTTTCTTCGGTGGGTCGGCCGTGTGTAGCCCAGCGGGTGTGGCCGATGCCGTAGGTGCCGTGGAGCGGGTGGTCGCGCAGGACCTGCTCGATGTTCTTGAGTTTGCCTGGGGCGCGGCGGAGTTCTAGTTTGGCTCTTCCGGGGCGGCCGACGGCGATTCCGGCGGAGTCATAACCGCGGTATTCGAGGCGGCGCAGGCCTTCGAGGATGACTGGGACGACTTCTTTGGGGCCGACGTAACCGACGATTCCGCACATGGTTCGATTGTAGAGCCCTTGCAGGCGAAGCGGGTTGGCCGAAGGAGCGGAACTCACGTTTGGGTCCTTTCGCTGGCATGTTGCGTCCTTCGGTGAGAGTCTTCGAACTGAATAAGAGGAGCTGAAATGCGGAAAGCTGTTTGGACGCGGATGTTCTTGATTTCTTTCTTGTTGCCGGCGGTTGGCTGGGCGACGGCATGCACGGCGCATCTGCATATGTACCCGGTGTCAGGTCCGGTTGCGGCAGAGGTGCCTCCGCCGGTATTTCCGGCAAAGATCTCGCTTCACTTTGCGGCTGCGCGCGGCAGTATATCGATGACCCTGGCCGGCGGAGAGACCTTTGCGGGGACGTGGAAGATGCAGACGCCGGGGCCGGTGAATCCGAGCTCGCCGAGTGACTTGAGCGCCAGCTGGGACAAGGTGTATGGGCACGGTTTCTTTACGGCGCATGTGCTGGGAAATCGCAACTGCGGTATTTCGCAGATGACTGGCAGCCAGGGTACGCCGCTGGTGGTGCAGATTTGCGGCTCTCCGGATACGAAGGCCGTGGCCAGGGATGGCAAGGGAAATATCTACAAGTTGACGGTTGGATGAGCGACCGTTAGTCTTCGATGTCGAACCGGTAATCTTCAATGACCGGGTTGGTCAGGACTTCTTTGGCGACGCGCTCGACTGCGGCTTTGGCGTCGTCGTCGGTGAGGCCGTCGGCGAGGGTGAGCAGGAAGTATTTGCCCTGGCGGACACTTTCGACGCCGGGGAAGCGCATCTTGCGGAGGGCGTTCTGGATGGTCTGACCCTGAGGGTCGAGGACCGAGGTCTTTAAGGTGACGTAGACATGAGCCTTCATTTGCCGTAATTATATTAGTTCCGGTGCTGAACCGGCTCTGGTGTCGCGATTCAGTACGACTTGTGTTGGATTGGCATTTCTGCTCAGCCAGATAAAGAATGATGCAATGGTCCCCAACCGCCTAAGGAAAGAGTGAACGATGGTCAATTATCTGGAGTTGCCGGTGGGCGATCGCGCCCCGGAAGTATTTCGCGTGGTGATCGAGATCCCCAAGGACAACACGAACAAGTTTGAGTACGACAAGGAACTGCATGTCTTCAAGCTGGACCGGAATCTGCATTCGCCGGTGCATTATCCGGGAGATTACGGGTTCATTCCCTCGACGCTGAGCGACGATGGCGATCCGCTGGATGTGCTGGTGCTGGTGCCGAGCCCGACGTTCCCCGGGTGCATTCAGGAAGTGCGACCGATCGGCCTCTTGGAAATGCTGGATCAGGGTGTGCTGGATGAGAAGGTGCTGGCTGTGGGCAAGCACAATCCCCGCTACGCCAATGTGTGGAACCATACGGATGTGTATCCGCATATGCTGAAGGAAATTACGCACTTTTTCTCGGTGTATAAGGACTTGGAGGGCAAGCGCGTGGAGATCAAGGGCTGGCATGACGCTGCTTACGCGCGGGACCACATCATGAAGTCGATCAAGCAGTTTGACGATGCCAAGGCAGCGAAAGCCTAGAGCGACGTCTCTCCTTGAAGCAATTGGGAAAGCCCCTGCGGCGCAATCCGGCAAGAGGGGCTTTTGCCTGGGCGGATGCTTTCAATCGGCTGCGGTGGGGGCTAGTCGCCGGCGGTTTTGGCTCCAGGTGGTGAGCCAGTAGAGAAGAGGTCCGGCCAGGGCGACCAGAAAGGCTAAGAGCAGGGCCGAGAAGTGGCCAACTTGCTCGTCGCGCGAGGCATACAGAGCGTAGCCGATCAACGCGGTGGGGCCGACGCCCAGCGCGCAGGCGAAGGCGAAGTTTCCCGCCTTGAATGGGCGGACCATATTGGGTTCGCGCAGCCGCAGGACGACCAGGGCGACAAATTCAAGGATGAGGCTGGCGCCGTATAGGACCAGGTCGATGGAGATGAGGCGCTCGAACGGCAGCATCAGCGCCAGCGACCAGGCAACGGCGCAGAGGACCACGGAAATGTACGGAACGCCTCGGCTGTTGCGGCGGGTGACGATGCGAGGTAGCATGCGGTCCTCGGCCATGGCCACCGGCAGTCGGGTGTAGCTCATCATGAGCACGTTGAACATGCCGAAGCCATTGATGGCGCCGCCGGCGACAACGGCGGTAAAAAGAAGCGGTCCGCCGATGGTGCGCGCCGCGTCTGCCCAGGATCCGGTGGAGAAGTTCGCGACCGAGATGCCCATCAGCACAACAGCGACCAGCGGCAGAATGTAAGTGACGGCGACGAGCAGCGCGGACGAGACCATGGCGACAGGGTAGTTGCGCTGGGGATTTTCCACCTCCTGGGCCACGGTCGAGGCATTGTCCCAGCCCATATAGTTCCACATGGCCACGGTGATGGCGGTCTGGATGGATGCGCTGGTGGAAGCGGTATGCCACTGGATCGGTGGGTGAACGGTGAATCCGTGCCAGAAGCCGAGGACGATGAAGACGGCGAAAGGCGCGAGTAGCAGCACGAAGAGGCCGACGGAACCCTCGCCCACGGCAGGCGCGCCGCGCAGGTTCCAGGCGCAACAGACAACTACCACCAGCAGCGACCAGCAATAGCCACGCCAACCCGCGGTAAGGTCGGGCGCGAACCGGCTCAGGTAACTGACGAAGATGGTGGGGTAAATGGCCATGTCGAAGACGCTGGCAGAGAGCGAAAGCCAGCCTTCCTGATAGCCCCAGAAAGGGCCGAGGGCGCGTCGAACCCAGACATAGAAGCCGCCCTCGGCGGGGATGGAGCTGGCCAGTTCGCCGATCATCAGGGTGGTGGGCAGACTCCAGAGAAATGGCAGCAGGACAAGGATGAGGATGGCCTTGGCGAAGCCGGCGCCGCCGAGGATGTCTTCAATGCCGTAGGGGCCGCCGGAGACCATGAAATAAGTGGCCGCGATCAAGGGGATGATACGCAGCTTGCGGCGGGCGGGCGGCGCGGCGGCCTTTCCGATTCGTCCGATGGTTCCGATTTGTGCGGCAAAGCGCATAAATGTGAGATTAGCAACGATTGCCCCCCGGCCCAAGCAAAAAATACGGCAGGGCGGATGGGAAGTGCATCGCGGTTTCGCATGGCCGTTGCGCATTGGGAGCGCAGGTTCGGGTATAATCCGAGGATAGCCGGAGAGATGGCCGAGTGGCTGAAGGCGGCGGTTTGCTAAACCGTTATAGGGTCAAAAGCTCTATCGGGGGTTCGAATCCCCCTCTCTCCGCCATAAGTACCCCATTATCAATATTTTAGACGGCGACTAAATCACGCAACTTCGAGTTGTATTTTCTTCCTTCAGTGTCCGATTGGCGTCCGGTTGCGACAGGCCTGCTTCCGCAAACCGCTCTTCCAGTTTCGTCATTACGGTGCGAACATCGCACGCGGCCGCCTTGATGTAGTCGCTCGCAGTCGTGGACACGTTTGCGTGGGGAGGATTCGCGGAATCACCAGGGCCGGCACGCCGAGGCGCCATCTCCGCCACTTGCCTTCGCCGAAAAACTTCTCGGCTTCCATCTTCGATTACCCGAGCTTTCCGGCCTTGGAGCGCTTTTCGTACCACTGCCAGGTATCGACCATTCCATGCTGCCATCGACCATTGGGTCGCCCGTCGACCCCAACTCGAATTCCGTCTGCGCACGAATCGTTTCGGAGAGACGCCGATTTAAGGCGGTTCCCTTGATGACCGCGTCTGCCACCTGGATGCTTTGGGCTGCCAGTTCGGAAACGTCGCCGACCGGCGGTTGTCCAGCTTCGAAGAGGGTCTCGGATCGCTCGGTCGACCCAAAAAGGTGGCTTTCCCAAGGCAGAAAACGCTTCTTGCCGGGGTTCTGTCCCATATGCCATTCCGAATTCGCCAGTCCGTCTACGGCAATCCGCAATAAGCCTTCGGCTCCCGGCAGGTCCCCGCTGGCCGGCCGCAAAGTGTCGTGGAGCCGTTCGATACCCTACTCCGCACGAAGCTTTGTTGGCGTGCACTTGGAAGTGCTGGGGCCAGTCTTCTCGCAGAAGCAGTTGAATACCGTCTGTGATTTGCGAACTTGATGAAGAGAACTTAGCCTCGAAATTCGAGAATTCGAGAAGAGAATCGATTACTGTTCATCCACTCAGGCCGCTTATCGCCCTCATCCTTATCGAAGACTGCTGCCTTACCTCATCTTCGGTCACGGTCAGTGCCTGGAGGGTTCATCGCTCCACCACCAGAATGGGCCGGGGGTCTTCTGCTTTGGCCATATCTCGTTGAGCGTGTCTCCTTCAAGCAACTCGCCATTCTTCATCACGTAGCGGATGCTAATGGTGTTATGAATGTCCTGAAGCGGGTCCTTATCCAGCACAACTAAATCCGCCAGCTTGCCAGCTTCGATGCTGCCCAGATCCTGCGCGTGGCCCATCGCTTCGGCGCCATTCAGGGTCGCCGCGCGCAGTGCTTCCAGATTGCTCATGCCTCCCGATTGAAGCGACCAGAGTTCCCAATGAAAGCTGAGCCCCTGGAATTCACCGTGCCCACCGACGCAGAGTTTACCGCCGGCCTTGACGATTGCATTGGCGGACTTGGCGAAATCCGAATAAGCATATTCATCAGGCCGATACCACGTGAGGCGCGACGTCTTTTCATCCACTACATTATGCGGAACGAAGTGCCGCACTTTTGGATCGTTATGGATATCGGTTGTTTCAAAGTAATAGTTTTCCGAGGCTGGTCCACCGTAGCCGATGATAAAGGTCGGATCGTAGTAGACTCCCGATTTGGCGACCAGCTCGACCAGATCCTGATGCAGCGCCATGGGAAACTGATGCTCGGCGCCGCTGAATCCGTCGATGATATGGGTCATATCGAGCGCCAGATCGGCTGCACCTTCGGTGGTGGGCATCATGTGCAGCTCGTTGCTTGCTTCGACCATATACTCCCGCTGCTTCCGATTCCCGACCAAATACGACTTGATGGTTTCCGTGCGGTAATAATCTTGATAGCGGCGGATGACGTCTTTGGCCTCTTCTTCTGAATGAAAATCGTTGACCCAGAAGATTCCCGGTCCGGTCGAGTAAGCCCGCGGCCCAAGGATGTCGCCGGTATCGACAAGATCCTGGTAGGCGAAGATGTCGTTGGTAAAGGTCTGCGGATCGCGTCCAGCAGTAACACCATAGGCTAGGGTCGTGAGAAAGTCCCAGTTCTGCATATCGAGAACACCGCGCCGGATGTTGGTCCAGTGCGGATGCATATCGATAAAACCAGGTACGATTACCTTGCCTGCGAGATCAATGACCTTAGCTCCAGCAGGGAGTTGGATCGAACCTGTTGCACCGACGGCAACGATTCGATTGTCGTGGACGAGGATGTCTCCGGAGTCAATCACCAAGTCGCCCTGCATGGTGATGATCTTTGCGCCCTTGAGCAAGACCGTGCCAGAGGGTGTAGCGCGAGCTTCCTCAACTTTGACATGCAACTCCGAAGGATGCAGCGTTCGCGCTGCCGCTGTTGAATTAGCTTCGAGGAACTTGGGATCGTTTGCCGCGTCGGCAGGCCGCTCCGCCAATCCCGTCTCTGCTGCGACCAGGGGAAGGCGGAAGTAGCTTGCTCCCAGCGACCAGGAGATGGTCTTGCCGCCGTCGGCCCAACTTGCGAAGTCTGCGCCGATGTTGGTCAACCGCCTGACGGCAACCGAGGGAGCGCTGAGATCGACGGTCACAGGATCGCCTCCGACCTGCGGTAAATCGAAAAGATAGAGTTGGCTTCTGTATACGGCGAGGGCACGCGCGCCGTCGGGTGAAGGAAGTATTTGTACCCCGGAAGAAAATTCGGCGCCCCAGATTTCCTTCCCATGCAACACCAGCAATGTGCGCTTATCGCTGCCGTCGAGACGCATTGAAACCAGCGCGTACTCGTCGAACAAGGGATTCTTCTTGCGCGTCTCGGTGACAAATATACGGTCTCCTGCGGCATTGAAAAGCGGATAGCTGTCTTGCGCGGCAAACGCGATGGTGGATGCCGGCGAACCGTCGGCCGGGACTGAGATCAGTTCCAAGCCGCCCATCTGCTTGCCCCATTGGTCGATTTGCTCCATGGCCATCGTCCGAGAAGCACGCATGACCACGATCCTCGTGCCGTCAGGGGACCATGAAGGACTGGTGAAGTAGCCGGGAGCAGCGGTCAGTTTAACGGCAGCGCCGCTGCCATCGCTTGGCATCTTCCAAAGATAGCCTTTTTCATCGTCCCAAGTAACATAGGCAAGCCACTTTCCATCCGGCGACCATGCCGGCTGGAAGGCGCGCGTGTCTGGCTCGGTCAACCGCCGAGGACTTCCGTCAGGCAGATTGAGAACATAGAGATGCGTCAGAGCCGAGAACGTCAACTGCCTTCCATCCGGCGACTCCACTGCCCCCTGGATCAACCGCGACTGGACCGGCCCCTCATCCACGCGGCTGTTGAAGTCAAGCTTTGGCCCTAGTTCGCGACTGACCTTAGCTTGAAAAGGGATGACAGAATCCTCGCTCCCATCGATACTGAGACGATGAATCTTGCCCCCATACGCGACGACGAGGAACTTGCCATCCGGCGTGAAGGCGTAGCCGGGAAAGAGGTCGCGATTGGAGAAATAAGACTCCTGATCGTCACGCTGTACCGGATACTTGAGCCAGTGTTCTTCGCCGGTCGCTAGATCACGAATCCGCAGGGCCGTTCCGCTGTCGTAGCGGGTCGCATAGACCAGAGTATTGCCGTCGGGAGAAAGCAACGGGCGAATCGCGCTTCCCTGGCTTGAGGTGATCGTATCCTCCTCGCCGGTGCGCAGATCGCGCCGAGTGATCTGCCACAGCGGAAACTTGATATCGTCTGAAAAGTATCCGAACTTTGCAGCGTAGTAGAGCGAGCGTCCGTCGCGAGAAGCGACTGCACCAAGCGCATTGTGCCATGTTTCAGGAGATGCCTGATCGCTGGGCTTGGACTTGCTGACGATCACGCCATCGCCGCCCTTCAAGTCATACATCCATAACTCGAAGCCAGAGTCGTAATAGGATGGCTTTTTCTTTGAGAGCAGGACATAGTTGGAATCGGCCGTCCAACTCGGCGAGGTGAATGTGGAGTTCTCCTCGCCAGTCAATGGTCTCGCATTGGAGCCATCCGCATTGGCAACCCAAAGGTTGTCTGCGCCGGAGCGATCACTGATGTAGGCGAGCATCTTGCCGTCAGGGGAGAAGCGCGGCATCGAGTCGAACTCAAGGCCGGAAGTAATCGCCTTCGCTTCTCCTCCGGCAAGCAGCATCTCGTAAAGATGACCCACAAGATCGAAGACCAGCGTTTTGCCATCGGGAGAAAGATCAAGTGAGACCCAGGTTCCTTCCGTTGCCGTGTACTCGATCTTGCGGGTTGGAACCAGCGGCAGACGCGGTTCTTTGTCTGCATCCGCAGCATTCGGAGCCTCTTTCGCCGGCTGCGCGAACGCTCGGCGGCCACTGTTGAAGCATGCGACAGTGGCTAGCGTGACCAGACATGCCAGAACAATGGAATGGCCTGCCTTGATCTTCGACCTCGTCCTATATCTTGCGTAGATTCGCATTGCAAACCCTCCATTGTCCCAGTAAGTCCTACGAGTTCTATTTCAAGTGAGAGTCGTACCAAGCCAGGATGCGGCTCAGCGAGTCGATTTGGTGTTCGCGCTCGGTGAAGATATGCGGCTCACGCGGATAGCGGACCATGCGGACGTCGCGGCCCAGAAAGCGCAAGCCGTTGTAAAACTCTTCTCCCTGAGAGATGGGAACGCGTGGGTCAGCCTCTCCGTGGAGCACCAGGACCGGTGTATGGCAGTTGTCGATGTAGCGAACAGGCGAGTGCGCATCGTAGAGCTTGCGGCTTTCCGCGAATGGACCGAAGTATCCATTCTGAAAGCTGGGCGAGATGTCCGTCGTCGTTCCCATGCTCCACAGATCGGTAACTCCAGCGCCGACCATGCCTGCCTTGAAGCGGTTTGTATGCGTCACGACCCAGGAAGTCATGAAACCGCCAAAGCTCCAACCGCCGACACCCATGCGATCGGGGTCTGTATAGCCCTTCGCGATCAGAGAGTCGACGCCATCCATCACATCCTGATAGTCGCCGCCACCCCAGTCCTGATAATTCGCTTCGGCAAAGGAAGGCCCTTGTCCATCGGAGCCGCGCGGATCGGGCAGCAGCACGACATAGCCATGAGAAGCAATCATCGCCCCGTAGTTGTACCAGCTTCCATGCCAGCCCGTGACCCAAGCCTCTTCGGGACCTCCATGAACATGCACGATCGTCGGATACCGCTTGCCCTTTTCATAATCCGGCGGCAACATGAGAACTCCATGAATCGTCCTTCCATCCTTCGAACTCTTCCACTCGATCTCGCTTTCCGTGCCCAGCTTCCACCCATCCACCTGCGGGTTGGTATGCGTCAGCGCCCGCGCTTGGCCGTTGTGATAGACCCACACTTCCGCAGGTTGCCGCATGGACTCCTGAATGTAGGTGAACGTCGAACCGTCGGAACTGAGAGTTACGGAGCCATCCGAACCCTGAGACTCCGGCAGCGCCGTCACTGCGCCGGTCGTCGCGTCGACTCGCAAGAGTACTGTATGCGCGCCCTCGACTGCCTCTGCCAGAACACTCTTGCTGTCGGGCATCCAGAAAAGCTGCCGCACCGAACCGGGAAACTTGTCCTCCACCGTAAGAGTTTTTCCGGTTTCAAGATCGTAGATCCCGTGGTAGTCGGTGATGCCCTTGGCGGTTTCCCTTGAGAAGGCGATCTTGTGGCCATCGGGCGACCATCTGGGTTGAATATAGCCCGCATGCTCTTCCAGCGTCTTAACTGCGCCGCCAGTATTCGCGTCCAGAATCTCGATCTTCGAAATACGCCAATAGTCGTCCATGCGCGGTGTGGGAGAGACACGCGCGACAAATTTCCTACCATCCGGGGACCAATCGAAATCGTCAATGTTCATCGGCGGAGCGGTAACATCACGTGCCTGATGACTGGCCAGGTCGTAGATCCACAGCCGGTCGTACTTATAGTCCTCATCGACCTTGATCTGATCGATCTTTTTCTTTTTGTCTTCGCGCTCCGCCCTGGTGTCGTGGTCGCGGCGAACGAAGGCAATCGTCTTGCCATCAGGCGACCACTTGAAGCTCTTGATGCCGCCGGCGATGTCAGTCAATGGAGCAGCTTCGCCGCCATGCGTGGAGATGATCCACAGTTGCATGCCTGGATCGGCTTCGTCATCCGGCAACCAGTCCTCTTCCTTGGCGAGATCTGGCAGGCTGGCCGCGTTGGCGATCGAAAAATGAAAAGGCCGAGTCTTGGGATCGCTCAAGGGATTCTTGCGATCGGAGAGAAATGCGATCTGCGTTCCATCGGGCGACCAGCGCGGCGTGGTGTCTGCTCCGGCACTTAGAACAAAAGGAATGGCCTTCTCTGAACCATCTGTGGCAGCCAGCCAGATGCGCGCGTCCTTATGTTTGCCGGAGTCCACAGGCGTGTTGACAATATAAGCCACTTGTTTGCCGTCCGGCGAGATCTGCGGATCGCTGACGAGTTTCAAGTCGGCAATATCTGCTGGATCGACGACCTTCTGAGCTTGCGAGGCGAGAGAGCATGCGCAGAGCAGCGTTCCTGCAGCCGCGATAAAGATGGATTTCACGGTTGAACCTTTCTGTTCTTGCGATTCAAGAACCTTCCGTTTGAGGGAAAATCCGGCTGTCCGATTCGCGCCGGGAGGGATCGCTCCACTTGCATGTTGTAGTCAAACGACTCGGTCTATTCGATATATATCCGGGCATGCCTTCAGCTCTATGCATGCCGCGCAACGGGAAGGGAAGACTGGCGGCTAACCAGTCTTCCGCCCGGTTGATTAGTAGTGGAGCTTCAGTCCAAACTCGATCTGCCGCGAGGTGCCGAGGCCGATCGTCGAACCGAATGTGCTGAAGAATTTACCGAAAGCGGGGTCGTTTGGCCCGGTGTAGGTCGTGTCGGGCTGAGCGAAGTTGGGATGGTTGAACATGTTGAAGAACTCGGCGCGGAACTCGACGCTGCGGCCCTCCGAGAGTTCGGTACGCTTGACGAGGGACGAGTCGATCTGGGTGAACTGCGGCCCATAGACTCCGTTGCGCGGCGAGTTGCCAAAGGTTCCCGCAGCCGGAATCGACCAAGCGGCTACGTTGAAGTAGCCCTGGCTCCCTTTGTTGCGGACATATTGGGAGACGCCGGGAACGAAGTCGGGCCGCTGGTTGGTGTAGTCACCATTGCCGTAGGTATTTGTGTCGAGGCCGATGTTCTCGGCTACGCCACTGTGAACGATGCCCAGCGAATTGACTTCCCACCCGCTTGCGAGGAAGGAAACTGCCTTGGGAGCACTGCTCAAGAAGTCGTGTCCCTTGCCCATGGGGAGGTCGTAGAGCAGGTTGAAGGAAAGGTTGTTGCGCACGTCGCCGGAACCGTTTCCGCGCTCGGCTTTGATGTTGTTATTATCCTGCGGCTCGCTTGCGAACAGGCCCTGATCCTGGACGTTGTCGATGGCATGACCGTAGGTGTAGGCTCCCTCGGCGTGCAGACCCTTGGCGACGCGGCGAATGATGGAAATCTGCAGCGCGTTGTAGCCGCTGAATCCGCTGTTGGTCTCAAGGAAGATATCGCTGAAGTTCGAGTTGGGACGGATAGCGGTGAACTGCTTGACATAGTTGATGTCGATTTCACGCCACAGATTTACGCCGTGATTGCCGACATAAGCTACTTCAATGCCGGTGTTGGGCGCTATCTGATAGGCGACGCTGAAGCTGCGCTGGAGTGAGTAGATATCCGGCTTATGCACCGGGAAACCGAATACGGTGGGTGCGCCCGCAGTGTTGTCGCCGAGGTAGGGCGTATAAGGATAGGAAAGGTCTGGCACCGTATTCGAATTGAGAGAAACGTTGCCGGGAATGTTGTTCAAGGGAACATCGTAGGCGCCGAATCCGACCGGGTAGGCTTGATAGAAAATACCGAATGCGGCGTGGACAACCAACTTATCCTTCGGCTGCCAGGACAGTCCGAGGCGCGGTTGAAAATCGGCGTTGTTGACATTGAAGTAGGAGCCTCCCGGCGCGGCCAGTGCTCCGGTCGTTGGGTCGAAGGTCTGGGTGGCCCAATGCGAGTCATGCGGCACGGTTTCGATGTCGTAGCGGAGACCGTAGTCAAGGGTGAAGTTTGAAAGCAGTTGATAGGTATCCTGTCCGAAGAATCCGAGCTGCGTCGCGCGCGTTCCATGGCCCGGATCTCCCACCGTGACTCCCACCGAGGACAGCTTATCGGCAATGAAATCCGGAATGGAAGAGAACACCATGTCGTTGTAGTCTGTGCTGCTCCGGTTCACCTGAATTCTGTAAATCTGGGCGCCCGTCTTGATGGTGTGTTTGCCATGGATATAAGTGAGGGTGTCCCCGTACTGGTAACTTGTACCGGCTTGGTAATAGGTCCCCTCATTGCCGGGCGAAATCGTCAAACCGCCGATGATGGTGTCCGGCACCGGTTCATACGAGCCAATGGTGCTGACCCAGCGCTGCACACCGGCCAAAGCGTCGTTGACGAAGTGAATGTTGAAGATGTGTGATTCATGCACGGCGGCATTGGTGGTGCGGATAGGCACGGACTGATGATCGTTGACGCCGAATGCGCTGCTCTCGACGCCAAACAACGGGCCGGAGACGTCCGTGTCGTTAATGTTGAGGCGCGCGAAGGCGGCATCTTTGTCGGAGAAAATCTGGTCCACGCGGGCGCTCCCGGTGTCTTCGCGAACGGAAGAAACTGCGTTGGCTGTGTAGTCGTCGATCAAAGGATCGGAGGTAGTGGCAGTGCCGGCGGGCATTTGCGCAAGAATCGGCGCCAACTGAGGGGATGCAGCCTGCACTTCGGAAATCAGCAGCGGACTGGGAACGGTGCCATTCGCGGTGATGCCCACCAACTGCCGCGAACCCTCATAGTTGGCGAAGTAGAAGGTCTTGTCGTGCCGGACTGGGCCGGCAAGGTTGGCGCCGAAGTCGTTGTACCGGAACTCGGGCTTGGTTAGGGAGAAGAAGTTGGCAGCATCCAGCGCGTCGTTGCGGAAGAAGTCGTAGACTTCGCCGTGAATTTTATTCGAACCCGATTTGGTGACAATGTTCACTTCCGAGCCGGCGGCGCGGCCGTACTGCGCTTGGTAAGCGCTG
>Ga0116231_10011791_pt1 | contig 13236 bp, 15 predicted proteins | sample S1TSphgellanicum_2_FD_89695 | JGI IMG/M metagenome (GOLD analysis project Ga0116231, IMG submission 89695) | Host-associated microbial communities from peat moss isolated from Minnesota, USA - S1T2_Fd - Sphagnum magellanicum MG | ecosystem: Host-associated > Plants > Peat moss > Unclassified... | reverse complement strand
TAAATTTTTTAAAAAATTGAAATAAAAGTAAAAATTTGATTTTATTTTGTTTTTTTTTTTTTAAAATTTTGTAAATTTGTTTTTTTTTTTTTTTTTTTTTTTCAATGAACCCTATTTGAAATCTTTTCCATCAAGTTTTTGCTATAAATTGCTGTAAAAAATAATCCTAGTGATAGGTCATTGGTATAGACTATAGACCTTTCTGAGGCCACTAGGACTATAAATGGTTTTGGGTTCAAACCTAGTGATGTGCAGTTCAAACTCTTGTTGACCCTTTGTTAATGAACTTGATTTGGGGTGCCAAGAGCTTGTTAGGTTGGGTCTATTGTTGGGTTTCGAAAAAAAAGAAAAGAGGGAAATTGGAACTAGGTCTAGAACCCAAGGACTGGAACCAACTCAAAACTTTCAACAAAAACCAATTTTGATTCCATTCCATGATTTAGGGTTTACAATAAAGATTGTCTTCTTCCTTCTTATTGCTCTTTGTTTGTGGTTGGTGTTGTGTTCTTCACACTTTTTTGTTATCTAAAAAACAAACATGCATTGTTCAAATATTTTTCATGGGTTGTTGTTCTTCAAACACACATTTCTTGAATCGTTTTCATTGTTGCCATTATGGATCGTTTTTGTTGTCTCCATTCTTCATCAGGTGTGGCATGTGTGTTGTGTTTGTCTAGGTTTTCTTCATGAGTAAGTCTTTCCTTTCTTTCTTGAATAGGAAGAAAATGGATTTCACAATTATGTTTTTGACTTCTTTACTTTCTATTTCCCCTCCAATAAAATTTCAGAATTTTATTCCAATTGAATTGTTTGCTTGAGAATTTTAAGTGTTTCCACATGAAATCCTCCACGAATATTCTTGTGGAGTTCAATTTTTCAACTTGCAAATTTATAAGTTTAGGAAAACACCTCCATAAAAATTAAATTAAATTAAAAATAACTAATTGTTGGCTCCTTTGATATATTCATCTTTTTCATATATTTTTTCCAATTGCCAAAAAGATTATTGTGAAAATTTCGCTTGTTTGCATTGTTTCTGACGATCTTTTGGATTTTAGAACTAACCAAAAGATTACCCATAACTTGCTTTAACCTACCTTAGAACTAGGAACTAGTCAAGTTTTTAAAATAATAAAAGATCCAAAACCAAAATCCCCCTTGAATTAAAAAAAATTGAAACCAAAAAATGGGTCCCTTTTTATACATAAAGAAGAAAAGAACCAAAACTAAACTAGAATTGACCTCATGAAATTTTTTCAAAACCAAAACCCAAGATTCTTCCTAAAACCTAAGCACCACACAACAATGGGTTAGAGACATGGGGGTCCTTAAGAAGGGGAGGGATCTTACACCTATAAGTAAGTAGGCATAAAATTCCCTTCCACTCTCAAGGGAGTACCCAGAACATCCTCTTTTCTATGAAAGATATTGATGCATATAAGGTGCTCAGGATTTAGGGTTTAGGGGCCTTAGGACCCCTTTCCCCTTTTGGATTGGTTCATTTTACTCTAATAAAGTTGGACAAGGATCTCATCAACTTCCTCTGCACCTTCTTCCTTCCAGGCACCACTTTCAAGTGGTCCAGATCTCACCAGCATCTACCAATCCAACGCTCCAAATTCAACCACGACAGGATCTAACGGCTGGATTCAAATCCAGAATTAGTAGGTAGGTGGCCCCCCTCCAAAAATAGGAACAAATTTTTAGCAATACTGAAACAAATCCTCCTTCCGCTAAATTTAGAGAGACTTGTAAGTTTGTGCGTTCACACTTGCCGCTGTGCTTCGTAGTAGTTTGCAGCAACGAGAGAGACACAGAGAGAGAGGGAGAGAGGTGTGCGCTTTGTCGACAACTATGACTGAATCTTTCCTTTCTCTTTTCTCTTTTTTGGGATGTTTTTGGTGCGGGATTTGGGATTTTGGTGGTGGGAGTTTTTCAATTTTGGCAATGGAGACTTGGAAGTAGTAGTAAGCAGCAGCAGCAGCAGCAGCAGCAGAAACAGGCGTCAAAAGAGTGTCACAGAAATGCCAAAACACCGCCTTCTTTCTTTCTCCACAACTGCTGCAGACATATCAAATGGGTTTTTGATTATGCTTGAGTCTCAAGGACCTCGAGTTTGACATATGAGAGAGACAGAGACAGAGACAGAGAGTTTTTGGGTTAGAAGTGCGATTTTTTTTAAGAAGGAATGGAAAGGAGGATTTTCAAGTATGCGATTGGGGACAATCCCACCTGAATGGAATGACCTTCTTATTCCTGAGTTTTTTTTTGTGGGGGGGAAGAGACAGACTTTGGTTTCGTAGCTGCACAGCTCCAGTTTCCTTTCTTCCCCATGAAGAAGCTCCCTTCGAAAGAACTTGATGATGGGTTTTGCGAATTGGGTTTTTCACAGAGCTTGAAGAAGTTTGGAATTTGGAATTTTTGGTGTTGAGAGGAGCTGGAACTTGGAAGTTTTTTTTAAAAAAATTTCCCCACTATATCTGTAGTCAGTAGGATTTTGGAGTTGGAGGCTGCTGTTTTGCTGCTGCTGCTGCGTCACAGTCTATGGCTTGAGATTGGAATTTTGCTTCACATTTCCTGAGAAGAGTGAAAGAAATGGGGTCCAAGTGAAGCTTTTGAGATCGACAGTTTTTTTTTTGCTGGGTAGACTTTTGGACTGACGACGACATTGTTGCTTGACACATGATCCATGGACAACAGTAATCTTCAGAGAATTGTATCGCATTGAAAGTCCGTCCGTAGTTAGAGAGTTCAGGATCTACAGGTTGATTGTGTTTGGAGGCAGCAGTGAGAAGGTTCTTCTTGCTTCGAGCGAGCTTGACATTTTCCGATCCCCGTTTCCGGGAAGCTCATGGGTCTTCTTCTCTCGGGAGGAGTGTCGACAAGATCAGTTGCACGCTTTCTCTGCAAGCTTACTTGCTTGCTTTTGTATTGATGATGAAAACTACCGTGACCCAGTCAACTCTTTTATCCATGCTGCTGCATGAGTGATGAACACTCCATGTTCTCCTCTCTTCTTCCATGTCTAGTCTCTCGATCCACCCAGCGTCGGAATTAGAGAGAACTTCTTCTTTGAGAAAATTCTTCATATCGCGTTTGGAGGGATTCGGTTAGAATCGGTCTGAGGCTTGCAAGCGAAAGCAGCAGCAGCAGCAGGTTTGCTGTTTGGAGGACGAGGAATTGTAGAAAATTCTTCATATCGCGTTTGGAGGGATTCGGTTAGAATCGGTTTGAGGCTTGCAAGCGAAAGCAGCAGCAGCAGGTTTGCTGTTTGGAGGACGAGGAATTGTAAAACCAGCTGGAGGAGAAATGGTGGAGAAGCAAAGAACGCAAGGAGGGAGGTCGGGATTGGAGATCAGAAGGGGTCTAGAGCTTTTGAAGCTTGTGAAGAAGAAGCCTACAAAAAGAGCAGCTGCGTCGTCGTCGTTGTCGTCGTCTTCATCGTCTTCCTCAAGCCATCACGGAAAGTACAGAGGAGTGAGGATGCGAGCTTGGGGCAAATGGGTGTCAGAAATCAGAGAACCCAACAAAAGGTCTAGGATTTGGTTAGGATCGTTTCCGAATCCAGAGATGGCGGCACACGCATATGATGCTGCTGTTCTCTGTTTGCGAGGTCCCAAAGCTTTTCTCAACTTCCCGGAATCTGTTCCATCTTCTTCTCCTCCCCCTAGTCACTGCCTGTCGCCTAAAGAAATTCAAGCTTTCTCTGCTGCGCATGCGGTTTCTGCCTGCTCCCCAATCATCTCCCTCACCACCAGCTCCCATTTCCTTTGTGCGGACTCTCAACTCTCTGAAGAGAAGGATCTACACTCTGACCATGTTCCAGCTTCTCCAAGACTAGTGAAAGCAGAGGAGGAGGAGGAGGTTCAACTGCTGCAAGTGCACTTCACAGAACAAATTTCTGCTGCAATGGATCACAGAATTGTGACAACAAGGAAGGTGGAGGAGGAGGCTGCTCGTGAATGCACTGAAACCAGTTCGAAATGTTGTCGTCCTGAAGAAGAAGAAGAAGAAGAAGACGTCCAGAGTTTGTTGCAAAACTTGAAGGAGATTGAATTTCCGCCAGTAGTAGTGCCAGGGGACTTTCTTCACTCTGGAGATTCCACCAGCTTCTTTTTTGCAGACAATGCTGCTTATCCAAAAATGGATTCTGAAGACTTTTGGGAAGAGAATCTCTGGAGCTTCAGCAACTGAAGTTGAGTGCAGGGCATATGCACAGAAGAAGATGCTCCTCTCTCTGCTAATGAAGAAATGTTGTTGCAGATATTTATGGGTCAGGGGATCTAATCACAGGAGAAATCTCAATGCAAAATTCATGTTGGTACTTCAAGCAGTGGGACTTCAGAGATTACAACCTGAGCATTTCTTTGGTGACGGTGGTGCATTGTTGGTTCCCAATCATGCTTACAACACCAAAACAGGACATGAAACTGTAGGGACCATTGCACAGCAAGAGCAACATCTTAAACCAAAGAGAGAAAAGTGCCAAGCCCAAAGGACTGGAGAGAACAAGAGACTGCACGCACTCGCAAACACAATGTGAGTTTCAAACTCTCTTTTGTGTTAGGGATTTGTGGATCCTTGCAAGGGTTTTATTCAATTTAACAAATCCTAAGACTGGAGATCAAAAACAACTTGTGGAGGAACTGGGCCACAAAGAATGGAGAGGAGACACAGTTTCTTATGGGAAGAACTGTGCAAGCTTCATTCTGGTTTTACAGTTGGAAAACCCTACACAAATATGTACATGATTTTGTCTGTTTTTTAGATACATTGTGACCTAAAAAGTGTCAATGTTTTCTGTGGATGAAAGCAGAAAACCCTAATTCAGTTCTGTGGCTGAGCTGCTGGAGGCATGGAGTTTCAAGGATGTCGAAGAATTTATTTTTTTGTCTTTCTGTTTTTGGCTTGGTTTGTTGTTTTGTAGGTTATTGTGGAGTGATCTTGGTGAGCTGGTTTCGGTGATGGAGTGCGATCCTGGCTGCTCAATGGATACTCTTTATGAGTTGTGTGAATCACGATTCTGGTGATGGATTGGTGCAGAGCTTTTAGGGGAGTAAGGGGTTGTCGAGAAGAAATATATATATGAAGTTGGCTGAAATGAAGAAGGAGGATTTTTGGCAAGGGGATGAAGCTAAGTTCCTAGTTTTCTTTTTTAATGAGGTTTTATTGAGTTGATTTGGGAGTTGAATTGTAATCAGTTAGGGGTAGAAGTTGATTTGGACTTCTTCCTCTCATGAATCTTGACACTTGAGCTTTCACTGTGCCAAGATGAGATTAGGAGGTCTAACATTTTCTTTTTAAGGACCAACATAAGAGAAATGATGAGTGTGTCAAAGATTTCAGAAATGGTTGTTGTGGCAGCATAATCTTTGACAGTTTGGTGTCTTAATGTGAGTGTGCAATGTGTCCGTTCTGAGAAGAGAATACCTGTTGGATAGTGAGAGCTCTGGGGATTTTGAGAACAAGGGAGTACTATGAAATGTATAAGATCACACATCTATTCTGTTCTGAATCTCTATCTAATTTTGGAGAGAAAGCATGTGATGATGTCAAGATTATACTTGTGCACTTTCTGTTGTTGGAGTATGAGCTGCCACTCTCAATAAGCAAACCAGTTGACTCCTTGAGAGGAAATCAAGAGAGAATCTGATGTCCATAGAAATAAGATAAAGTTTAGTGTCTGTGTGAGGATATGGATATAGAAATAATAATTATATTAAAAAAAAATTCTATCACAAGAAGATTTCAGTAATTCCTATTGAGTCTATATATCCAACATCAGGGATTTCCACATCAGTAATCAACCCCTTCGTTTTGGTGACAATATCTCCAATTGGAAGCCCGAATGACATTCTTTGCAATGCAGTTTTTAGACTCCAATACAAATTAGGACTAAACCTGTAGTTACGGCCACTTTAGACTAGGAGCCAATAGTGGGGCAAATATTGGGAAATTTGAGCACTTCTTGGCTTCTTGTTTGTCCCCGGGCTATTAATAAAATACCATTTGTTTGCGGGCCAATGAATTTGCATAAAACCATTAAGGTCAAGAAGGGCCAAGGTTTCAACCCTTGTATGCTTCCACTCCTGGTAATCACTCCTAATCTTTGCTTCCTTCTCAAACTAAGCCCCAAAAGACAGACCCTCATGGATACTGTAGCCTAGAGCCAATTTCCACATTGACAAAACAAATAATTACTTTTTTCAGAATAGAAGTTAATTGTTACAGCTTTGACATAGAAGGCATAGTCTGTAATATATCTTTTCATACAAAAGTGGTCCAGGGAATCCATAATTTTGCATGAAAAGACATATTGTTCCCAGGGAATGCATGCAATCATAATGTGCAAATTCATAAATCCCTGGGACCAAATTGATACATGAAGATTCAGGTTTCAGATCCATCCATGTTCCTCAATCCCTCAAGTTCAAGTAGCTTATAAACACTATCTTGTGAATTGTAGCAAGGCATACCAAGCCAATGGATTCACTTGCAATTGCTCAAGCCCCAAGAAAATAATCTGGAGTGAGACAACTTTTGCACACCACCTGCAACACCACAAGAACTTTGCTGCAAACATGACAAGAGGAAGCAGCTTACACTGGGAACATCTCCAACTGAAAGGCCAAATAACAAGGGAACTTTCACTGTTCCTGGATATAAACTAACCATATACTCCACTTCAATTACCTCACATTGAGTGATGGCTTGTTGAGCACAAGCAAAAACAAAACCTCACCCTCCCACCCTAGCCAGTAAATAGGGTTTGCTGTTGACAGCCCACAGGCAAAGATTCTTCTGATGAAAACATCAATGACTTCCTAGCCACAAGAAACTCACATTGCTTTCAGGTTGCATATTTCACTTCCAAACTAAGAAAAAATTCAGTTCAGAACAAACGAGTGTTTGCAAGCATCTGACAAGGAAATGATGGGCTGCAATAACACAATAGGACTCAGGAATGAAAGGCCTCGTACTGTGGCTAAACTCCAGTGCGGCTTACCCAGCTTACAATGCACATCCATTTTTAGAACGGAATATCAAAAAACCACGACTCAGAGCCCCTGCTGTCACTAGCTATACATGAAAAAATACACCACCAAAGCGGAAGCAAGAGTGAACAATCTCACAGGAGAACGGTGGTGTTCAAAAACACCATTAAAAAAAGGCTAACAGGAGACAACCTCAACCCCCGAAGCCGTAAAGAGTGCGCCCTTGCCGCTTGAGTGCATACACCACATCCATAGCCGTCACAGTTTTACGCCTGGCGTGCTCGGTGTATGTCACGGCATCACGGATCACATTCTCCAAGAAAATCTTGAGCACACCGCGAGTTTCTTCATAGATCAAGCCACTGATTCTCTTCACACCTCCCCTCCTTGCCAACCTCCGAATAGCGGGCTTAGTAATACCCTGGATGTTATCCCTCAGCACTTTGCGGTGCCGCTTTGCTCCTCCCTTCCCCAAACCCTTGCCTCCCTTCCCACGGCCCGACATGATGATATCGAAGAAAATCTCGCACAGCGAAAATGAACCGCAATACAAAACCGGCAAAACAAATACCAAACAACACAAGCCAAAGGCACAAGCACGGTTACTGACTACTTTTGCAAATCTCAACTAGCGTGTTAGATCTCAAGCAGTAAAATGAAGAGGCAGAGAAGAAGAAGAAAACAGAACGATAGAAACTGAAAAGCTCAAACCCTAATATATACTCACTCTCACTAGTAACTTTCTCCCCTTCCGCCCTTTGTTCACGGTAACCACCCGATTTACCGAAGCCACAAGTTACATTTACCGAATTCCCCCCGTTCTTGTTTTCATCTTTGATTTTACCGTATTCATCGATCCGTGTGATTCACCAATAGGAGTCGTTGGATTCGGTTTGGGTGAAGGCTATCAGACGGTCCGATCGAGTGGGAGTCATGCTAGGACGCGGAAGGGACGACTGCGATCCGTCCGATACTGAGATCGAACGGGCTGAAATGTGGCCCGCGTTTCTGTGGAGGAGAAGTGGATATGGTAGCAAGTATGTGCAATATTTCATCTATTTTTTGGATGGTAAAAGTGGATGAAATATGGTGGGATTCTTCTTCGTTGTTGTTTTCATCATCTGCTTCTTCTTCGTCTTCTTGTTCTTCTTCAACGAGAGCAGCAGAACTTCTCGGCATGGCGGTTGTTTGGTTTGAATTTTTCGAGTTTCTGTATAGGAGAAGGGCTTGTACTCAGGTCCTTTTCCTACGTAAAGCAGAACTGGGATTTTCTCACTTTTTACAAACAGTGACAGGCTGGCTGGTACCTTCCGCTGGTAAGAAGATCCCGCTTGCTGAAAAGAGATTTCTTCAGGCAGGTAAGGGAGCTGAAAATATAAAGGAAAAATCTAGACAGTGCTATACGGCAAGAGAATCGTGCTGCTTTTTTTCTTCTCTTCTGCTAATCTTCCCTTTCATTGAAGGAAAGACCAGCATCAGAAACCTGGTTTGTTTCGTTTTAACTTGAAGAAAGTCTGAAGAGTAAGTAGATGGGTGGAGAATCGTAGACCCCCAAACCACCCCCAACAAGTCATCTGCAGCAGCAGGGATTTGTTGGGGTGGTTTCGAGTTCCGTGATTCTGATCCTAGAGCTTCACTGAGCTCGCCTTTGCAAACTGAACAGGAGTAAAATACCTATGATGCAGAAATGGAGGATGGGTTCTAGTCCTCTTGACTGCTGGCAATGAAATGCTTGACAGGAGCAAAAACAATTACCTGCTGTGATATGGTCAGAATCATATGTCTTCAGATGGTCAATCCACTTTCTTTAGCCATGGGAGATCACTTCCTTGAAAAAAGTGTTGTTACGTGAATGCTACTGAGAAAATTGCATAGCATAGTCGACAGCCTGATGTGTTGGAAGTGCGCATACAGAGAGGAACCAGCAGCTCTGACAACCAGGGCTTCGCTGTTGTTGGTTGCTCTTGGACAAGCCTGAGGCATGTTCCTTTTTCTCACTATTTTGGGTGACGCTTGTCTCTCTGACTCTGGCTTCAGCCTCACTTGATGTTCAATCTGGCTGTGGTTTCTATAGAAATTGTGGTGCCGAGTTTTCCTGTATGTTCTTCTGCATATGAATCTTTCCATCGTCCTTGTTGCTCTTGAAATTGTGATCCACTCATCACTCAATGAAATTTGTCTTAAACTTTTGATTTGAAGAGGTACATGGCTGGTGAGAATGGAATTTCAGTGCCTTGGTTGGTTGCAGCTAACCCTGTCAACAAATAAAATCATCCATACAAGCTCACATGTGTGGAGGCATGTGCACAAGCGCTCAACCAAGGAGAATTCCACCAGATTTCATCGGTGGCTGTGGCTTCCATAGAAATTGTGATGCCTAGTATAATATGGAATTTATATGTTTTTCCCATGTCTCTTCTTCCTCTCTTTTGTGCTGCTACTTGCAAGTCTGCCATTTTTCTGCAGGAGCTGTTGAGGGCATGTGGTGAAAAGTTAGTCTGACTGCTGTAGACAAGAGCTGTATAGACTGCCAAAATGGATGAGATGGCAAGTCAAACTTCATCAAAGGAAGATGGTGGAAGGGAGATGTGAGCATTGCAATTAGCACTTCTCTTAAGGGAATCCAGTTTTGAGATATTATCTTGATGTGGGGCTTACTGTGGGGAGCATGTGAGTGCTGAGTCCTGACCAACTCCCAGGGTAGTTTAAGTGGTCATGGATTCTTGTTCCTTAATAGGTATTTTCTTTACCCAAATCTAACATCATGGTTGTAAATATGTTCTGTATGTTTTACACCAGAGTTTGTCCAATTATTTGTCAGATGCATTGAAATCTTTGGTGTTTCTCTCGACTGGTTCTTCTGCACCCCTCTTGGTGAAAACCAACATGAGAAAGAATTAAATGAGAACAGAGACAAAATTGATCCTCTGCTGGTGGATTTCTTGGAGGTAAAACTGCCTCAAAACTATTGTTAAATTTTGAAGGGCTATGAGATCTGGATGCATATGCAAGGATTGTGCTGAGATTATAGCTGTGCAAAAGTAGTAACTGGCTAACAACCCCCCAGACTTGAATGCTCCTTTCGGTGTGGGAGGCAAGCATCATCACTCATGCTCATGGCAGATGTAGCAGAGGGATTACATTTTCCTTGTTCACCTCAATAATTCGCCATTTTTTTTTTCCTCAATCCATCACTAGGGCATGAAAACTTGGGTGGTATTGGTGTTTTTGCATTTATGTTCTCACACTTTCAGGTGAAGATGTTAGCATAGATGATGGATTGCCACTTCTAGCACATGATCTCAATTGGGTGATGAAGATAATTTCAGTAACTCTGGAGAGTCTTGTGGGGGAGAAGAGGATGAAGATTGTGAAGGGAAACCTTTAAATGATAGAGCTGGCTACAATGAGCATGAGCTTGGAGTTGATAATCCTATAGATCAATCATATGCTTAAGTTCAGTTCGAGTCAACATCTTTGAGATTGTGACAGATCACTGTACCACTTGTGGCAGATGAAGTTGGGAGTCAAACATGGTGAGTTTTGTGGGCGAAAAACTAGGATTTGTACAAAACTCTTCTATGTACAGGTGCACTTTTTTGCCTGTTTCAGGGAACAGGGGTTGAGCCAATTTTTTATTGAAGTGGATGAAGAGTAAAGACACGAGCAAGGAAAAGGCAAGATGGTGGGTGCTGGTATGTATCAAACTCAATTCACTGTCAATAGTTAAAACATTTCTGTTTGGATTTCCTCATGAGAAGTTTCATGGCTACTGTTTTCAACAGGATGACAACTTGTGGTTGTGCTGAAACATGCTGATTGATAAAAAAATTTATGGTATAGTGCAGAAACCCAACATTCAATGATTGTATGTTGTGAGTGAAGATGAGGTCTTGACTTGATATCAGCAGATAGTGTGACTTGAATTAAGGCATTTAAAGTAAAGGCTTAAAAAGGTACATATTGTTGATGATGGATTGAGTATTCTTTTAATTTTATTGCATATTCTAGATAAATAAATTCATAGTTTTATTATTTAAAAAAAATTGGATGTAAATAGTTGGAAAGCCTTTGGACATGTTGTAATGATCCATACATAAAACAAGTTTGGTTAGCTACTATGGATTTTGTGATAGTAACAAGTGATAAACCAAAATGCACTACCCAAAAACTTTTGTATTGGATTTTTTTGTTTCCTTCTTCCTAATGTGTTTTCATCATGTTCCCAAGTTGTCCCCAATTTCACCTTAGTTTTATCCCATATGGATTGCTCAAAGTTCTAACCCCTATGTATATAAACTCCCATGAATATGGCCCCTTCCCCAAAAAAAAGAAAAAGAAGCGCAAATGCACCTGTGAACTAATGAATATGAATCACACCATGCACACCAGAGGATGGTGCATGGGCATTACGGTAGTAATGTACCATACCCATGATTAATTAATTTTTTGAACAATGGTGCAATGGCCTCATTTTTTAGTTTTCTGAATTTTGACAGTTGATGTTAAGTACAAGAGATGCACAAAATTTGAGGTACTACTTTGTATGCAAAAAATGAAGCAAAATTGAAACCATTGCATTTCCTCAAATCAAAAACTCACCCATGTGAATTAGATGTCCTTAAACCCTACAATCAAAGTGAAGGGTCACAAATGTGCTTGCGCATGGCTTATAAGTAGACAGAAGAATTGTAATGTCGTTTAAATTTTGCAAGTTTGAAATAGGTACAATGGCAACCAAGACACTTTTTTACAAATATCTCAAGGATGACTGACTGCTGGGAAGCAAATCTGAAGATGTGACTGATTTTGCACAACCAAATACTATGCTATCAGGGGGCGTCTTTTTGTGTGTCAAATAAAAGTTAAGGATGGTCATCTATGACAAACCTCTTTTAGGATATACTCAAGAAGAATTATCGTCGCTGTGTATGGGAGATTCAAAATTGTTGTTCGAGTTCGATCAGCTATCTTTGAGAAGCGATCAAGGTCTCGTAGAAATTGAGTCCATCGAATTGCGGCGCCATCCTTGGAGAGGATTTTTTGCGAGCAGGCTTGTTTGTGTCCTCTTCATGGTTTGAATATTCTTGGCCTGCAGTTTTTAGCTCCTGACATTGGCAGTTCTGCAAAAATTGAGTAACCAGAGCGTGAGATAACTGAACAGACTTCTACAGCAAAATCTTCTCCATCTCATATCGATCGACTAAATTGGAAGAGGATCCGAGCATCGAAGACAGGGAGAAAATATTATATAAACACTACAATTGTAAACACGATAACGTCGAATCGCGCGGCGTTTTTTCAAATATCCAATACCTTTCGACATTCTGAGGCGCCGTCGTTGCGAGAGTAGAAGACGTTAGCCTCCATGCTCACTAAAGCTGCGGATCCTGCCAAAATTCCGATGCGTGCAAGGTTGGCCATGCTGCTCATCATGCTCGAAACTACGGAAACAAAACTCCGAAGAAAAAGGACAAGAAAACCGCCGCTCAAGAACTCCGACAGAAGTGGACACTTCTTACACGGATTGTTATTGTTCTCCTCGAACGAAATCGGAGCACAAAAATCTCGTAAAATCCGCCTTGGAAGAAGACTTCAAGGACTCTTGAAAACGGTAATTTTCTGATCCAAACAAAAGCCAAAAAAGAGAAGTAACAATAACAAAAGAAAAAACACGAGTACAATCAAAGAGTAATTGAAAAGAGCAAACTAGAATAGCTCCAACGTTCAAAAGCAGAGAGAATGTCACTTATTATACGTGACAAAAAATGACACCAAGAAACAAACAAGAAGTGCTGCAAGAGAATTAAGGACGTACAAAGTAACTAAGCAAGAGAGCAGAGTTAGTTTAGAGAAAAGGAAAGTACTGGAGGAATAAATGAATGAAGAAGATGGAGAGATAGAAAGATATAAAGATCGTGAGACAGAGAGAGAGAGAGAAAGAGAGCGACGATGGTAGCGGTCACGGGAGACATAGAAAAACACGGAATTGACGCAAACTCAGGAGCAGCAACACCAGGCATGCGCTAAACAAGTTTTTCGTGCTTTCTGCAGTCACATGTATTCCATGCTGATTTTTGCCTCGTCTTCCTTCCTTCCTTCCTTTTTGTCGCCCTCCCTTATTTTCCTTTTTTTTTTTTTTTTTTTTGGGGGGGGGGGGGGGGGGGGTTTTTTTTTGTCTAGTTGTAGGGTGACCCCTTCCGTCCGGCCCTGATTTCCACATAAAACTGGGCCTGGACCT
>Ga0116231_10011790_pt1 | contig 13241 bp, 13 predicted proteins | sample S1TSphgellanicum_2_FD_89695 | JGI IMG/M metagenome (GOLD analysis project Ga0116231, IMG submission 89695) | Host-associated microbial communities from peat moss isolated from Minnesota, USA - S1T2_Fd - Sphagnum magellanicum MG | ecosystem: Host-associated > Plants > Peat moss > Unclassified... | reverse complement strand
TTTTTAAAACCAAAAAATAAAAAAAATAAAAAAAAATTTAAAAAAATATTTAAAAACTTTTTCCAAAAAAATTAAAAAAAATTTCCCCCCCCCCCCCCCCCCAGTAGTCACCTAAAGGGGCGTTAATGGCTCCTATTAACCTGTTTGCACCCAATTACCTTCAATAATGTCACACGCATTTTCTACATCCCAATTATCTATAGTCATTTTCACTTCCTCATATAATTCTTGTAGGCGTTTTGCCATTTTGTTACACCCTTTATAAACATCTTCACATTCATGATTTGAAATGAAAATTTGCACCAAAAATAACACATATTACTTGTACATATTCACCATATAAGTTGATTGGATAACCATTATGATTATTGACATTTCATAATTTGAATATCATGTATCTCTTACCCAAAGACCCTTACAACCAATGAGTCACCAATTGTTGTCACAACATAGCTATTGCATTTTTTGCACATGATCTTACATACATTATAGTAGTTTTCCATATCACCATTAATTGATATGGCAACAAAAACATCATTGTAAACTGAGCTTTGCTTTCAAAACTCCTAGACTTTGGCTACACTTGCAAACTTGTTGTCAAATCACATGCAACTTGTTATTGCTATTTTTTGAGTTCACAAAAACTATGAGGATAGGTAGTTCACCTTCAAAAGTTTCAAGAGGTTGCAGAACATTTCATCATAAGACTACAACAATCCTTAAACTTTTGGCATTTCAAGAGTGGGAGGGGGAAAGACTTATATTGCCAACTTGGGAGATTTTTCTTTTCCAATAACTTCAAAATCCTCACAAAGGATGTGAGGGGTTTGCTTCCCCCCTTCATTATGTGGGGTTCATTAACTCATAGAAGAAACGTTCAACCAACCATTGATACCTTCCATAGAACCTTCGAATGTTTGCTACCATTTGCAACATCACAACAATAAATGCAAGACAACAAACTATAACCTTTCATAAACTTTGCATGAAGTGCACTAAAATGAAAAAGAGATGCCCAAATGAAAAATTTCACCCCTTCGCCACATTCACAATATGTACCCAACAATAAATTAAACTTAAAACATCAAAAAGCTTGTGAATAATGCTTTGTATTGCCTACCACACCATGCCCACCTAACTAGATGCTTTTGCACACTACACACAATGCAAAAAATTGTAGCATCAAAGGTTCAACAAATCCACATCCTCACCAATGTTTATAATTAAAAAAACTCACAAACTTTGCATCAATTACACCAAACATGTGGTTGTTGCAATGATGCCACCCATCAACACCCTATGACCATACCCATTACACATCCACTCAAACAAAAAGACACATAACATGCAACTATTACAACATTGTTGTCATTAAGCAACTCATTCCCTATCCTTTGTTCCATGGTACTTGCAAAAGATAATATATTGGAATATCCACTGGATCTTGTAACAAAGTAGTTTTCTTACACCTTTATGCGTGAAAGTGTATGGTGCATCCATTTATTGTAATAATAATTTAAAGGGATTCAATGTAATGATTCTAACTATGTTCACTTTCGAAGAAAATAAATTTAAAAATAAATAAATAAATAAATAAATAAATAAATAAATAAATATATATATATATATATATATATATATATAAACATTTCAAATGGGGTAGATTTTAATTTTATGACATGAAATGTAACAATACAAAAAAGGTGTGCATATGGACTCACAATTTCAAAATTTGTAATGATGAACTCATTTATTAATCAAAATTAATAATAAATTGGTAACCCCTGCAAGTGTCATAAGCAATTCAAAATAAGTGTCTCCAAACCATTTTCAAGATGACATGGAAGTATAATTTTATTATTATTTTTTTTTTTATGAAATCATTTTGGACATGAATTTTTAAAAATTTAGATAAATATGGGTGGAAACACACTAGGGTGTCCCATTTTTGGTAGACCAAAGTCCATATTTAGTGTAGTTGGAAATTACTTTAAAATATGGATATTTACATGTTATTGAAATTAATATCTTTTCGAATTTCAAGTCATGATGTTATAAGACATTTAAAAAGGTTCCAAAGGATAGTTCAAGAAAATAATTAATTTTTATGATTCTTTTTTTTCAAAAGCAAGTGTAGTTAAAATGTAACTATAGTTTTTGGAACCTTGAAAAGTTCATAACACAATAAATTTAACTCATATTCCATTCATTCAATGTGTCTTTAAACATCAATCATGCAATATCCCAAAGTTTCAAATACATGGGACTAAATACATTAGAAAATAAAAGTTCATATTTGTGACTTTTACAAGTGTGATGAAGATTGTTACCAAAATTCGAAAGTTAATTACTTATTATATATCCATAATTTAGATGTGTTCTTTGCATTCTTGAAAACCTAATTGCCTTAGCTTTACATAAGTGAGTCTTGGTTTATATATATATACCTAAAAAATACATGAAAAATTGCCAATGTGATATATCCATATAAGGTCATTGTAGTGCGCTTTCACCCATTTGTTCAGAAATCTTTTACCCTATAATGTTTACCAAGTGCTAAATTAGTTTTTTTTTTGGGGGGAAAAATGATTATTTCCACCCTAAATACAAAAATAAAAAATTGAACATTTTTTAAATTTGTCAAAATATATTGCAAAAATACCATTTAAAAATCCTTGTGTGCCATTTTTGGTCTTAAGGTGTTTTTGCCACATGTTATACAATGAGTGGTAAAGCAAATCTACTACCACCTTAGTAGTTCAAGAAAAAGTGACCTTAACACGAGAAAAATCTAACATGAACCCCCTCAAAATTTAGTGAAAAAATCACCCCCACTTTAGTAATCCCTCTCCCAAGGGGTAGAGCACAAAAATGAACTCCTTAATGTATTAAAAAATAATATTATATTAAACAATATTTTTTTGTTAGTTTGAAATGTAAAATTCCTAATGCCCAAGTATGCAACAACATTTTTCTTTATACATCAAACCATAATAGTTACTATTCACATAAAAAACCACATTTGAAATTTTTTCAAAGAGAAACTTAAAAGGAGTAGTACCCAAATTATGAAGATAAATTCCTTTTTTTCCCCCCATGGTTTAATGGTTCCGTCCTTTAAAAGATATCATACCATTTTTACTAAGTACTATTTAAGTTACGTATTACATTGTGTTTATTACAAATTTGACATGCATTACTTTCTATTCAAGTTGTGTGAAGTTTTTTTAGAAAAATAAAAATAAAAATTTCCAAATTGAAAATCTATGGATACATATTCTTAAGAACACAAGACACACTACTAAAATGTACAATGATTTTACCCTCATTTTTATTGCTCTTTGTGCTCATGAATAAGTGATTCGAAATGGTTGCAAGTCCAAGTTTGGTTGAATTAGTATCAAATATTAAAGTGTGGAGATGCTCGAAACACATATCTAATGTATGCATTTGGGAATGCCTTCATTTTTGAAAAAGCAAAGGATAATTTAGAATAGGCAAACCAACATTGAAAACAAAGTCATAAGGGAACTGCAAGTTTCCATTATGAATGAGCTAACAAATATGTTCTTCTCTGCACCATTGGATAATCCTCCAAAGATCTAGACTATGGGAGAAAAATAAAACATTCATTTGCATTCCTTTGATTACCGTCTTCTGGGAACCTCTTTTGGTGATGCTGACAAAAACCTAAACATGATGGAAATCAAACCCAATTCTGGGACAGAACAGAGCACACACAGCATCCTATGTTTATTGAATTATTATGGTTTCTTTGAGAACACAAACATGCAGCCCTTCTTCCTGCAGGGCCCTTAGAATGATGAGCTCAAACGTGAGAGTCAACGTAGCTGAAATTTGACAGTTGATGTTGCATTTTCCACAGGTGGTGTGCTATGGTAGTAATTTGTCCTCCAGAAGCCAAAACCAAGGCCATGTATCCATCAATATTGGAGCAGGTCACAGTAGTTTTTGGAGCCTCAACAGCAATGTCCCTGGTGTCACACACATGTCAAGTTCATGAGCAATGAAGAAATATTGAAAGTGCTATTGAGTGAAGTAACAACAGTTCCTATGCATTGGGTCCTATCCTAAGTTGCGGAGAACCCAAAAAGTACTGAGCAGTATATGAGGCTTGTAAAGACAACTCAAGAGTTATCTACTCTCAGTGCAGGTCCTGCTTCTGGTAGGGTTGCCAGGCCAAGCCTGCTCTGTACTTTTCCAATGGGCACCTTAGATAAGTACACTTGAGAGCAAAGTGCTGCTTGTGCCAGGTGCATGTGTGACCCCCCTGGACCAGCCAAGGTGCTTGATCACATTTCCTCTTTGTGACAAGTGTAGCAGTGATCTGCTAGCTTAGGTGCAAGGAAATGATCATGACTGTCAAAACAGCCATGTCCCTAAACAAGCACTTTGTAATGGATGCAATAGCTTGGATCCTCTTATTCCATATAGATGGAAAGCAGCTTACAGATTGTTGATTTGTCTCTCAGAGTTGGTTTCACATTTGGTATTGAAAGAGGTTGGGTAGGCACAGCAATGTTAGAACAAGCCAGGAAAAACTTTTGTAAATGCCAAAACTTGGCATGATTCTAAGAGGATCTTGAAACCTGCTCTTTCACTAGTTCACTGCCTAAATGAGAACAGGTCTTTACATTACACATAATAGTCCACTCCCATTTGGTTTTCAGCTTTCCAGAAAGGGAGAACCTAGTCAAACACAGTGCTTCCATCAGCAATTCTGCAGAGGCAAAGACTCAGAGATCATTGTACTTGTACCTTTTCCTTCCTTGTACTCAGGACGTCAACAAGCCAAGGATCCTTCAGGTCTTCTGGCCAATTATATTTCTGCCCACATACAAAGAGTAAAATCAACATGCATTAGGAATACCTTTCAAAATTACCACCTGGTTCAGGAGGCACAAACCATGACTAGGGAACCTTTTTGAATGTCCAAATGAAGAGTTTCTCCTGACTCATGATTTTGTCCTCAGAGTAAACTTATACCCTAAAGGTGCTGGTCATTGACTACCATTTGTCTCTTCACAATGATCACACATTCACTTCTCATATATGTAAACTTTTCTCTAGCAGGATACTGATGGCAGAATGCAAAATGTTGGACTCTGCATTCGAGCACATAGCCATGTGAAAGGAGAACCGAAGATCTTACTTTAAGATGCTCACACAGAGTCAAAACAAAGTGGTTTTTGGTAGTCCCTGATGATGAAAGAACTAGACGCTCAAACCGTCCCTGCGATGATGGAACTATGCGAGCTCTTATTGGGTGATGACCTGGCCGTCCAGGTTGCTTATATACAAAGTGGCAGATTTTTCCTGGTGGATATAAGCGACGAGGATCATCTGAATGTGTTATTAGGAATGCCTGCTTTACCCAGAGGATAAAAACAACCACCCCTGTCCTGCACAAAAGAGCATACCCATCGCCTGCTCTGAATACATTCATTTCAGCTCACTTCACCCAACAGAAAATCAACCCATGAACATAAATGTACATAGACAAGAGACAACAATTGTACAGTGGTGGTGATTGTTTTGTATAGAGAGGTATCATCAGGTAAGGAGCAGCATCTTGAGAATCTTGATGTATACAAACTCACAAGGCAAATGTGGCGATGAATAATTTCTTCATAGACTCTGTTGAAACCCTTGGAAAAAAGTCATCCTGCAGTGTCCAAATCCAAAAGAACACAAAAGCATGTCTTTTCAAACTCTGAACTGAGGAAAATGGCATGGAACTGGATTACTACATGAGCATATTTGAAGGCCAGCCAGTGTAAAAAAGGAGGATGATAAATAAACCCCCCCAGATTCAGTGTCAAAAGCTGGAAAGAAGATCCACATGCACTTGCCTGGTAGACACAGCTGGTGATATAAGGGGCATACTTGATGGAAAGATCCAGGGACATTACTCGAGGTGGTGCAAATCCATAGCTATGAATCAGTTCTGGACTGATCCCACCAATGAGCTCTGGATTCTTGACAAGCAAAATTGTGAACAAGGGAGCAACTCCTGCCCCTAATGAATGCCCTACATTGGTAAACCGATACCTGTCCAATCATACCAAGTGTGTACAAAAATACAGATTACCTATAGAAAAAAAACCGCATACTGAATTACAGCATATTTCTGGAAGACCAGGAAAACTCAGTTATTTCAGGTTGCACAAATCTATGATTCTTTGTCTTTGTCCTCCTACTGTCCTCAGCTTCATGGAGAATTGAGAAACTGCTAAAATCTAACAGCTTAAATCCCTCCAGATACATAGCTGAAATCTATGATTCTGTGTCTTTGTCCTCCGACTGTCCTTGGCTTCATTGAGAATCAAGAAACTGCAAATCTAACAGCTAAACTCAAACCCCAACTTAATATAACAAGTTAAAGGCATGGTTTCAAATGAGCAGTGCAATCCTGCTCCTCAGTATGTGAACAAGGGTCTGATGAAATTGCAAGGAAACCTAAATGAACGTACAAGCAGATCATGTTACACAACTATGGATTTTTCTTTATCCAATCAATTTGAATTTTCACATGTGCATAGTTGGAATGCATACCCCTTATTAGCTAATAGAAGCTCTTTGAGCTTCGGAGTGATATGCTTGGCACTCCACTCTGCAGGTTGATACATTCCATGATGCACATAGCCTCCATCAAATGGCTACAACAACCATATGCCACCATGAATTGATTCCATCAGAGAGAGGATCATCCTTCTAACAGCCACCAGTTCAAGATTCTGATTCTGGCAGTAGTGCTCAATATAAGAACAAAATCAAAACAATAGGGGAAAAAGGGTTTTAGTTAGAAAAAAAAGAAGAAGAACCTGCACACCTGCTCATCCTTACGGTTATTCATGAGGGTGACATAATCCTGCCGATGTAAAAGTTGTAGGCCACGGATGTACAATGCCAGCTCCTTCCTCTCATGGCTTAGGTATATAAAGTATGGTGGGCATGCTCCACGTTCCTGTGGATGCTGAAACTCAACCACCCCATGCGGATCGAAAGTTGGGTGGTGTTCTCTAATTAGCTTTGTCAATTCTTCAAGGTTCTTTGCATAAGCTCCCAGAATCTGCAGTTACCCAAAATGATATACATTCAAAAAAACCAACAAGATCAACCAACAATCACCTCCTCCTCACCCCATAACTGCTGAAGCTCAGATTCCTATTGTACTTATCTGCAGGTGGGTGTAGAGTAACTGACAAGTAGATCTATGGAATTGCTGCAGAGAAAATCTCCACAGCAACAATGTGAAGGTGTTGTTGAGCTCTCACTCACAGATCTCAGACCTTCATCATCATCATCATCATCATCATCATCATCACCTTGTTGATCAGGAATAGAACAGTGATACTAATCAAGCTGCTACCATGATATTTATTACCGAAGGAAAGTACTAGGCAGAGTAGTATAGAGTTCAAAAGACCGACCATGAAGCTGTGATAAAAGATCTCTTTGATTTCCTCAGTTGAGGCAGGTGGACATCCCTGCGAGTCCAACGATCCCTTCCAGAAAATTCTCTTTGGCAGGCAGCAACAACCATGCACATCTCCTAACAAATCTTCATCTCCTACCTGCTGCTCCCAGTTGCTGGGATCCTTGTTTGCCTTTTTGTTCTTGTTCTTGTTCTTGTTGCTGCTGCTGATGAAATTCCTTCTCCACGACTGATCCCTTTTGCATTTCACAGATAGACTTGGTTGAATCCCTGGAGGAGTCGTCACCTGACTTCCTGCTGCAACTGGAGTCTCCTCCCCCTCCTCCTCTTCTTTCCCCTTGTCGTCATTATTGTCGCTGGTGCTGGTGCTGGTGCTGTGGCTTTCCATTCCAACAACTTGAGGAGGAGTTGTGGCGGCAACAAAAGTGTTCATCCTTCTTCTCTTGCAGGTTCAGCAGCAGCAGATTCACCACCAGTCTCCTAGATTCATCTGTTGCTGCTGCTCCGAGATGCAACACATGGAAAACAGCAACCAGTCCATGCAAGTGACGAAAGAGAAGAAGACGAAGAAGAAACAGTGCTGCTGCACCTGTCGCCTTTCCCTGACACATCTTCGCAGATCATGCAATGCAAATCCTTGCCGAAACTGCTGCTTACAAGGAAAGCTTGCTTTTCCCCACAAGGTGCTTTCTCTCCTGGCCTCCCCTCGAGTCCCGTCCCCGTCTTCATCGTCCAACACACAACAAGACAAACGACACTTCGCTCTCTCCCTCTCTCTCTCTTACACACACACACCTCATCTCTTTTGCTCGCTGGGGGCCATACATGTGTCGCTTCTTCATGTCGGCGCGTTGCCTGTGGAGCTTGTCTGGAAGGTAACTTTCTTCCACTTTCTGCAGCACTTCCTTCATACCCCTAGACCTCTCCTGCAACGCCATGTAGGTACCTCGTATGCGCGGCTCATCAGACAACAGCGGCCACACACCCACACACACACAGAGTTGCAATCATCTTTAGAGCTACCACTCTAGTGTTCACAGAAAGAAGAATTTGACCGTTTCGTGTGTCTGTTACATGCGAAACACCGAGAGAGAGAGACAGAAGAGAGACAGAGACAGACCTCTTCGGATACAGAGCTTTTGCAGAATTGTCGTTCTTGCCTCTGCATGTTGATGATGAAGATGGACTTCATCAACAACATATGCCGTGTTGTTGTGATGCAAGCTTGTTCCATGCATTTCTCTCCATCCTCAGACAGATGATGTAACAAAACAAAGGGCAGCAGCAAGCAAGCGAAGAAGCAAAAAGCTCTTGAAAGCACACCTGCCGGCCTGATCCCTCCAGGAATGCAGTTTGGAGCAAGTCTATTTTGTTGTGGTGAATGAGACCATAATGCCTGCTGTTGGTTTCCTTGCCATTTCAGGACATGGAGCCAATCTCAGAGAACAAAGTTGTTGTTGATCAATCAAGGTTGTTGAGAGGAATCAATCACAACAGATTGAGAAAAACAGCAGGAACCTCAGACACAATGGCATCAAGAAATCATGTATGAGACAAGAAACAAAAGCCTATATCACATTCCTCAAATGTCATCATGATGAATCACAAGACAGACAAACAAACAAACATGTATGCATGAATTGAGGAGGAGTTTTGCATGAATTGTGCAAGGTATGGAGTTACAGCCATCTGTCTTGGACATGTCTTGGAAGAATGCCAAACTTCCATCAAGCAAGTGGCAGCAAACTTGGGGTATGTTTGAATTGAAGTCAAGGAAAGCTTCAATTTTGCAAACTTGGGGTACGTTTGGATTGAAGTCAAGGAAAGCTTTAATTTTGCAAACTTGGGTATGTTTGGATTGAAGTCAAGGAAAGTTTTTTCACAAACATGGGTGTGTTTGGATTGAAGTCAAGGAAGCTTGAAAAAGTGACAGAAACTCAATCTTTCTACCTGATGACCATCATTTCTAGTGTAATAAGCTAGAAACAAACACTCAGCTAAAAATTGACATAGGAATCATGGCAGTTCTTGGTATGTACTAGCCAGAAACTACTGCACTCACTTCCCAGGCTTGCAAAACAGCAAACCTCAATATACCTGTCTCAAGGAATCTCAAACAGCTGATGTCTTCTTGATGGATAAAGACATGTATGTAAGTCAATGCCTTGATGCATCAAGACACGTATGTAAGTCAGTGCCTTGATGCATCAAAATGTGTTGTGAAGATGAGAGAGTTTCACAGATACAATCCTTGTAAAGCAATCTCTCTGTGTAGGAAGAAGAAAATATCGTTGTCACAGAATGTGACAGAACAAAAAATGGAATGTTATTAAAAGAGTAAGAGCAAGCTAAATGGACTGCTGCTGCAGTCTTGCCTTGAGCTCTGCCTGAATCTATCCTTCAGGACAAGGCCGACAAAGCACAGTTTAATCTGAGACAAACAACTGCAAGTTGGAGAATTTTAGTCCTAGAAACTTTGGGGGAGCTTCAACACTTGAACTTCATAAAAATGCTATTTTGCTGGGTTTGAATCTGATATGCAACTCAATTAATAATATGTGTAGCCAAAAATAAATAAAAAATTGTTTTCATGGGCACGAGACTTCTTCTTCTAAATGTACAAAAATAAATTTGAGGAATTCTCAGGGAATAATTCTCAACTTTATGTTAATTGTAGATTGTGCTTGAAATCTTTTAGAATCCTGCAATGTGTTATGAGCCACATTTTTGTAAGTGAGCCACCTGATCAGCTTAAAAGACTGATCAATATCAATCAATCCTTGGTTCAGTTCTGGGGGCAGGTTTTCAGGAAATTGAGGATGATGCGGTTATACTCCTTGGGATTCTCCATTTGAGGTACGTGCCCACAATTCTTCATCACAACCAACTCTGCTCTGCTTGTACCTAAGTGTCTGCATCCCCACAAAACAAATGACAATGATCAATCACTTGCTCAGATTCTAAACTCCCAGTTTGACAAAGTATACAACAACTATCCTTGCTTTGAACTCCACAGTTAACCCTAAACGATTCACATGGGTACCAAGACCATGGGCTCAAATTTGGTGTATAAAAGAATTGTGGAGAGTCTCTCCACCACGGAATGGATTTCTTTTCAAGAAAAAATTGAGATCTGCAGTTGAGGAAGAGCAGAAAGAAAGAGGCCCAGTGAATCACTTTTGAAGCTCGTATGCCAAATTTATGTTGAAGATCTCATCGTGCTCCCCCCACACAATTAAGAACTTCTCCTGCAACACTCAAGCAAACAAAAGGAAATCACAGAAACATGATCAGAACCCTCTGTGGGCAATGATGGGCAGGAGAAAACAGTCTTGACATAAAATGGGGATTGAATAAAATGGGTTTTGCACAGGCTATTTTGAGAGAGAGAGAGAGAGAGAGAGAGAGAGAGAGAGACAGTGGAGTTGAAAGCTTGAAAACCAAAATCAGGAAGGTTGATTCTTTTCTCCAGCTTTCAGAACTGGTAATTTTCAAGCTGTTTTTTTGTTGCCCCAACAAATTTCTTCACTCAGCCAGGCAAGAACTTATAGCTTCAGTGTGGAGGAAAAGCTTACAAACCTGTGACAATTGTGGAAGAGGCAATGCATCTTTGGTGCCAAAGATCATGTGGTCCAATAATTGTTTTCGCTCTTCTCGATTCTCTTCATACAGCACCTGTCATCATCTCATAGAGGAAGACTTACAGACATGTTTGAGATTCCAGATGTTTGAAATGGAGATGTGGTCCAAAGATTTTTTTTGGGATTACTGTTGTCGCAAAAGATACATACGTACTATGTACATGATGATGATGATGATGACTCCAGGAAAGTTCAAAGTCTTGAAACAACCAATTCTCTCAATTGGATTTTTCAGGTTTGTGATAATGCATGATGATGAGTTAAACTCACTTGGAGCATATCGTGAAGAATGAAATTCGGGAGCCACATTGCTTTGTATGTCACATTCGCAAGGAAGACCTTCATTCCCTTGACTGAAGATGGCAACAGGAGCTCTGATATGCTGGACAGATTGCTCCTGGCAAGAAGAACGTCCAAGCTAGTCGACATGAAACCCACCCCTGAGCTGGAAATCACCACTTTCTTCACAAAATTTGGATACATCTCCGCCATCCGGAATGCCACCATGCCACCATAGCTGGTTCCCACCAATTGTATCCGGTTCTGAACCCCGACTAGCTGCAGCATCTGCATCAAGCACTCAGCTTGGAAGGACTCGGTCCATCGCTTCTCTGTCAGCTTGGTGGTGGAATTCCCAAAGAACAAGAGGTCTGGAATGTAGACATCAAACTCCTTTGTTAATGTGCCAACCTGATTCTCCCAGCAAAGCAATGCGTTTGGTGCAAAGCCATGGATGAGCATCAAAGCTGGTTTCGTCTCCAGCTTCTCTGATGCAGCAGCAACTGATGAGGACTTACAGCCCACTTGACCATTCTGTGATGTCAGGGTGGATGCAGGCACCCAGCAATGAATTGCAGTATCATTATCAAGATTTACAAGCTGTGATCTAAGCCCACAAGCTCTGAATCGATGCTCCAGTTGCTTGAGCTTAAATTCTATGAAACTGAATTGCAGACATGATAATGATCCCATTGAATTCCCAGCTCCTCCACACCCTATAGACTTCCCACCAACCCACAAACAAAATTCTTCTCAAAGCTCAGGAATTTCAATCAGCTATTGGGGGGTGGCTAGAGGGGATATCAATCAGCTTTTTTGGTTGCTTAACAGCTCCTTGAACCTTACGATATGTATATGTATATGTATATGTGTGTGTGTGTAGATATATCTTGTGCAACAAAGCTAGCTTGTTTGCACAGACACCCAAAGAAATATGTATTATCAAACAGATCACAAGCTACCCAAATTTATGACAAAGTGCAATAGAAAAAAGCAAGCTTGCAACAACAACAACAACAACAAAAAATGGGCGCACAAACTCCTCCTCCTCACTTTCTCTTAAAGCTCTAATCCCTAGGACATTGATGATTTGGTAATGAGAAAGAAACAACAAGACACTGGTGCTCTTATAGTTACCACAACTCTCTCTCTCTCTCTCTCTAGCTGGTGTTTCTGTAGTCACCAAGACCTAAGATCTCTCTCATATGAGTCTATGTAGTAGATCCTTAGGTATCATCATCAGCTTGCAACTCTTATGAGAAAACTATTGAATCTAATGACAAAGTGCCAAAGAGCAAGAGCAAGAGAGAGGAGAGAGAGAGAGAGAGATAAACACACACACACACAAAAGAAGCAACACTGCACCTATCAAACAAAAAAACACACAAAAAAAGTGGTTTTTTTGTGGGGAGGCCAGAGCCAAGTTTGTCTTGACAAATTTTGTGAGCCAACTTGTCTTGACCCGAAGGCAAAGCCCGAGGGCCCGTGGGCATTACTGGAATAAGGGCTTATGCCAGGTGGAGCTGAGCGGGGCCCAAGTCTGGTACCGAGGGCAAAAATGGACCAATGTTTTCCCTCTGCCCCATTGTTTTTCCTTGTGATACCCGGCGGGTATCTCGTGGGTACCCACCGGGTAACATTGTGTTTAGATTCATTGGAGAGTATTATAGTAGCTTAAGGGATTTTGGCTTGACCCCTAGGTAGTAATAATAATAATAATAATAATAGGGTCTATTTTTATTATATGAGGATTTTTATTTTTTTGAAAGATGATATTTTGGCTTGTGTTGAGAAAACTTGAGATTAGTTTATAGTGTTATGATATCTTGAAGGATTTTTGGTTTCTTTTGAAGGATTTTTTT
>Ga0116231_10011787_pt1 | contig 13242 bp, 6 predicted proteins | sample S1TSphgellanicum_2_FD_89695 | JGI IMG/M metagenome (GOLD analysis project Ga0116231, IMG submission 89695) | Host-associated microbial communities from peat moss isolated from Minnesota, USA - S1T2_Fd - Sphagnum magellanicum MG | ecosystem: Host-associated > Plants > Peat moss > Unclassified... | reverse complement strand
CAATATCCCAATGATCTGCTCTTCCGTAAAACGGCTCTTCTTCATACCAACTTCCTCCCGTTCAGATTACGAGAGAATCCTGGTTTTCAGTGGCTGAGATTTTCGGGAGCAGGTCACTTGGGCAAGAAATTGGACGATTGAGCCTTGGTCAGCCGAACTTTCAGGCTCGCTGTGACTTTTTCGATCACTTCTGGCGTGACGCGCCCCGGCCTGCCCAATTGGGAATAGATCCCGTTCAGGTCAGCCTCCAGCTTGTCGCGTTTCCCGGCCAAGAACGCATCGACATTCCCCTTGAGGAGATCTTTGATCAGGTTCAGGCCGTCATCATTCGCCCGTTTTAGTTCCGCCTCGAACAGCGTCCGAGCGGCATTCGGCATCCAGCGCATGTTGTCGGCGAGTCCAAAGGTAAATTTTGTCAGTAGTGTCCGCAGCGCATTCTTGCGCTTGTCGATCTCCTTCAGTGTGTCTTCGTCGATGACGGAAACCCGCATGTTCACCTTGCGGGTGACGCTCCCGCTGCGTAGTTCCGATGCGTCGCCAAACAGACTCGGGTCCACAGGTGTATCTAACGGCGGAATCTTGCTGAGCTTGTCGATGCTAACCAGCGATCCCTTTTCGTAGAGCCTGGACATGAAATCCGCTAGCGGGTCCAGCCCTTTGACTCCAATACGGTCGGTCGGTGACTGCGGCAATTCTTCTGTCGGCGGCTCAGACGGTGCCTCAGCTAGAGGGAGAACTCCTTGATGATCGCCGTTAATTGCAACATCTTCGGCTTCAGCCTGGGCACTGCGGACCCTGTTCTGGTAGGACTGCCAGAGCAGAGCGGCATCTTGCGACCCCTCGGGAAGAACAAGATCCGGTATGTCGATGGCACCGTGAAGGCTGACATCGCAAGCCGTTCCCCACACCCAGTCGAAATAGCCTTTGAAGCTTTCAACCAGCGACGGGCCTGCCTGGAAAACAAGATTCAGTTGTCCATCCCTCCACGGCCCGATTCCAACGTCTTCCGTTGGGCCGACCACCATAGTCACAACGTCAGAACCCTGGGAGGAGAAGCAGAACGCATTGATGGACTGGCCTGTGACTTGTTCCACGGGCAGGATACGAGCAGACAGCCTATCTGGGTATAGTCCAACAAGTCCGCGCAGCTCCCCAAGATCAGGGCGACTCACACCGCAAGCCGGATAGACAACGATCACAACTGAAATCTTCAGTACCGCGTTAATATCCAGCCATCGAGCAAGAAGTCGAACGCCTCTGTACGTCAGTCCTGGCATGATTCCAAACAGCCAATCGGCACAGGAGACCATATCAGCGAAAGGCGGGACGTATTCGTAGGTGCTAAGCCCTTGCGAAACCTCGGGCGCGGGCCAAACAAAGGGAATCTCCGGTTTAAGAACGTTCACGATGGTTCTCCGGTCTCTGCGTCAGGTCTGCGCTTGTTCTGGTAGATGCTGCGACGTTTGGGTCATGGACGAGCCGGTACGTTGCGGGGTAGAGCTTGATTTCACCGCTGTCCTTCTTGGCTTGCAGTTGGGTTCCGGCGAGTTCAACCGGATCATCTTGCACGCCCGATAGGATTAGCGCGGTGGTATCAGGGAATTTATCAAACAGCCCCCACACATCCGCTTCAATTTGGAGAGGCGCCTTTTCCAGACAGTGATCTACTGCCCAATAGCGCATTAAGACTTCGCCGCGGGAAGTCCGTCGCTCCCAGAAGCGGCTGCCGGTTGCTTTCGAGATCGAGCTCCCGTCGGCATGATAGTAGCGATCCATTCCGTCTTTCAAGAAGCCTTGAGTGAGTGCGAAGCGCTCAAGCATACTCAGTTTGGCCGGTTTGAATTGATGACGCTCGCGCCTGACTTCCAAGATGTCGGGCGCATTGTCGATCTCGTCACTCTGGTCCGATCGGAGCAACGGATTCGTAGCAAGGTGCTGCGCGGTCGCTTGCTCAGCGACTGCCAAACTTCCGTCAACTCGTTCCTCAATCGCAGGAGGGAGGAATTCTGGAACGTCGGAGTCCTGAGTAGTGACAATGACTGATGCAGCAGACACCGGGGGTTCTTGAGTGGGCTCCTCCCAACGTGGGATCAGATTGAAGTTTTCTTCCATATATTCACTGACAAATTCAGGCGGCCTCTCGAAACAAAACTTGATTGCTTCTGCGATTTCCTGACTCCCAAATGCGCGTCCCAGCTCTAACGAGACTGGCCGTGCGAGCTTGGTCAGAGTGCGATCTTGCACGTAGAGCACCCTGTCGGACCAGATGGCTTCTGCGGTCTTCGGCGTACCTGCGGGAATGCCACCGATGTAAGGTATGAGCTGGAGGCTTTGTGCCTTCTGCCATACTGAAACCGCCAAATCAGCCGCCTGAGTTCGGACATAGGCCGTCTCTAACTCGTCTTTCATCACTATTCGTCTCAGATCAGAACCAAGTTGGTTCAACCATTCGCGACGTGTCGGGGCTTCCGTAAGCAGCGGAGCATGATCAAACCTCTCCTCAATGAGAGTCGCCAAGCGTGGGATGTTCGCAAACGGTAGAGCTTCGAGGATGTCAACAGAAAGACGTTGCAGGTCCGCAGTCTTCTGCTTCACCCATTCATGCAGATGGCCCCACGCTACGAGAGACTGCATGGTAAGCCCATAATCAAGCTCTGACGTTGGTGCCCATTCACCTGCGAGACTAAGCCAGTGCCTGCATTCGTCCCAAATCTGGACGGCATACCGCGCGAGTAAGGCGCGAACTCGACGGGCATCGTTCTGCGAGAGAAGAGCTCTGGAAGGCAAACTCTTTAGCCATTGCATAGCGAGCACTGCCGTGGGACGATCAGGAATCTCTAGTTTTCGCCAAAGTGCCAATTCTCTTATTGACGAGCGGACAATCTCTGCTCCTGGTACATCTTCCTCGTCGGAGGACAGGAAGACTCCGTTAGAGCTTGTCCATACGAAATTCTCGGTAAGAATGATCTTCTCTTCTCGGAATGCCCTTTTGATGTGAGCCAGATCGGTTGTCGAACACGAATCCATCATTTGATCGAGGCGTTGGTACCACTTCTCGACTTCGAGTACGGGCGGCTTTTCGGCTTTGGACAGAGACCGTAAGCAGTCGAGTAAACGACTGGGATTAGTGGGCGTTTCGCGTGAGCCCAGGAGCACTAGCAGTGGTCTTACTTTCTCGCGATCAATCCGGCCGTGGACGAATGGCTCCACCCCTATGAACGGCTCAGTTTCCGATGTTCTCACCAGAAGCTCTGAAGGCTTATGGAAGAAGCCGCGTGTGTCGGGTAGACATGGCAATTCCCTCAAACGCAACACCCACCTAGGCAAAATTGGTTCATGGGTAATTTGTTGAGATCGGCCTGTTGTGGCCGTCTGAAGCGCTCGTGCGCTCGTCGCACCCGACCAGAAACTGTCCGGTTGGGAGAATATGTACTCAACTAGTCGGCCCCAGAGGCCCGAATCGCTCTGAGCAAGCGTGACCCAATGCTTCCAATGGTGTTCGTCGAAGTCCCAATCCTCAATAGAGAACTGACCCGTGCTGTACGGGTAATGAAATGGGTCAGCAATTCCGCGCCGACCAAGTTCTGCCTCAATCTGATGCCGGCCCCAAAACTGGGATTGCTGTCGAGATAGAGGGACGAATCCTTTTATACCTGCCCGACCTGTTGAGATCCACTGAAGCCATTCTTCTCTTGTGCAGGAAGTGAAAGGTCCACTATAGCCAGGATGGAGCAAGTGATTAAGACGCCAGTCTGCTGCCAAAAACTCATCGAGGCTACCATCGTGACCGGAAAGAATAACGCTGAGAGTGTCACGAAGCACGCGGTCCTGAGTGACAAAGCGGAAAGACTCATTAGCAGTCGCACCTAGCTTGGCTGCGATTTGCGCAAGTCGAATGCAATCCGCGACGTTGCGCGGTGTTTGCCGGAAGAATTCTGCGGAGACTTTTGCGACGACCTTACTAATTTCGCTAGTTTCATTGAGCCCAATTAGATCCAAGACGCCAAGCACCGCAGCAACTTCTGTCTTTGTCCCCTCGGAGGTCCACTCCTCTACCGAGCGGCGCTGTTCAGCAAGAAATCTTGGCCAATTCTGATTTAGAACCAGAAGGTGTGAGGCAAGAAACTCCCAATCATCGTCCGACTGGAGCAGCCTCTTCTCGCCAAGTCGAATAACTTCATCCGCGGCATAGAGAACCTCCTTCCCCTGCACCGGAACTATGCGCAGTCTGGAGTTGTTGACGCGACGGGGATAGCCTGTGATCTCGGGCGCAATAAATGCCCACAACTTCAGTAATGCTCCCCATGTTTCGGGCTTCGGCAGATGTTTTGACTGAAGTATGTTCAAGACTTCGGTTTTGCTTATCTGGTCGACTATTTGCCAATTGATGAGCTTTTGCCGATCTTGAAAGGCGACGTACCGAGAGAGAGGAGGTCGATTCTCAGTGTCCAGAAGCGAGCTTACTTGCTGCCCGGACCAAACTTCCAGAAGCTGCTCAGGAATCACTACACTTCCCTTGGACGGCCTAAGCTCTCCATCGTCTGCTAGAAGGAACAACCGCTTCTCAATTTGATTCGAGAACTCAATCTCGACGATTGCTGCGCACATTCCTTCAATCGAGGGATCGTCTCTGTTCACGTCAGGCAGGAGTGCATAAGCGCGAGCGCGATCGGCGACACTAACTGATTCTTGACCAAGCCAATGAAGCATTGTTGAGGCTGCCAGTTTACCCGCTCTCTGAAGGAGCCAACGATTAGTTGGTGAAGTCTCTGGGTCTTTGATTTTGAGCCTTGCGGGATCTTGTATGAAAGGAGCATTACACGCGAACGGGAGTTTCGTTTCTACCCCGGTGGGTAATACGACGTGCAGTCTTCCCTTTGCACCTAGAACGATTTCCACACTGCATGGAGGAAAGCCGGTTCCTTCATCAGCACTCAGCAACCGCTCCTGTCTGATTTCTGCTAGCGCGTCATCGGTGAACTCTTCGTTATCCGAACTAACTAATAGGAAGGGTTCATCTGCATTTCCATTGAGGGCTACCCATTCACTCGATGGGACTGGACCAGGCCCAAGACTCTCCCAACATACTTCGCGATCTCCTATCTTCATCTTACGGATATGCTTGAAAAACAGTAGCGAAAGAGGACTTTTAACCCACTCGACTAAGTTCTTTCCGAGTTCTTCTTCTCGAAGTCTGTCGCTTATGTCTACATGAATCTCCGTCGCGCCAGTGTGATTCGCATCGCAATTAATCCACTTCGGCTCTGTGAACCTTGACTGCTCAAATTCCACTGAGAGCGTTGGTGTCAAAAGCTGGACCCTTTTGCCAAGACTGAACACGCTCTTAAATCCAATACCCCTAAAGCCGATCGTATGAAGTGATCGTTTGTTTGAATAGCCGAATCGGCAGAGCGAAGAGAAGTGCTCTTCAATGAAGTCCTCACCATTATGGCTAAAGACAAATTGTCCCCTCTCGATCCGCACAAATATTTCGGTGGCTGCGGCATCATCTGCATTCTGAAGGAGCTCTGACAGAACATGTCTCGGACTCTGGACCTGCTTGAATAGCTGATGCCAAGGGCCTGCGAGCTCTGGATCATTCTCGAGCTGATCCCAACGTTTTACCGCCTTCTGTCGAATGCGCTCGAAGTACTCGGGTTGGGGCATCATGTTGGCGGAGCCCCTTTTGCCAGGAGCTCAGCAAAGTCGTAGTTCACACTCGTGACACCGAAATCCGGCTCTCGCTGGAAAGGCTGCCGGACGTAGTGTAGGCGATGGTCATCTTCATTCAGGAACTCGACTATGGCGAGGATAAAGTCGTCCGGCTTGTTGAGCGAGTAGAGTATCTCGTTCTTTGTCACCGTGATCGTCGCAGCTCCTGAGATGCGGCCCTTCACTTCAAGGAATCGCAACCGACCGCTCGTTCTGTCACGGCTCTCGATGTCATAGCCGAGCTTGTCGGATTCACGGTCTACCGGCTCAAAGCCCAGTGCCTGCTCCACTTCCATGACAATGGCCCTCGCACGGGCGGCAGATGCTTGGGTGTTCATTGCCTGCGCAGATTCCGGCAACGGCTGCCCGGTCATTTGCGTTAGGAGTCCGGCAGGCAACACTACGAGTCCGCCTAATGCGACAGGCGGCAGAGCTGATACCTGAGCTTCGAGATCAAGCTGCTCCATTCTCTTTTGCAAACGTCCCTGCAAGTCATCGGCCCTGCGGCGTGCTTCCTGAGAGTTGAGCCGTGCATTTGTCTTGCCAGCATGTTCTTGCAACTTAAGTTCCTCAGCGCGATGGTCCCAATATCCAATTTCCTTGGTGAGACGGTCTTTGACGGCGGCACGCGCCTTTTCGATCCAAGCGTTCCGACGATCCCGAACTTCTTTAAGGTGCTCAGGAACTACTTCAGCGATTGCGTGACCCAGCGCCTTTTGTTCCAAATCTCGGTTGATCCAGCTACACTCCGGGCGAGCGAAGAGCGCGTCAACAGAGGGTTCACCATCCCGAAGTGGGCGATAGTCCAAATAGGGCGCGTACTGGAGATGCCGGGAGGCACCAGTAGCGTCAAGCTCCACGTAGAGCATTTGTTTCGAAATCGTGCGTCGGTCACCGTTCTTGAGCAGGCTCGCATCCTGTATCGCGTGCTCCAAATAAAAGAGAACTCTCGGTAACACCCCCGGGTCCTGCTCATCGACGAGCACAGTACCGCGCCGTAGGAGGTCGCGATGGCGTTCCAGGGTTAGGTCAAGGGTGGCATCAAGTAAGGGGTGGCCAGGGCAAATGAACGCCGCTAGTGCCTCGCCTTGCGGTGCGATCAATGATTTCTCAAAAGCAATTCGCTCGTAACGAGCGAGCACGGGCTCGCCCATTCCGATGAGTCGATCCCTATGTCGCACCGGTGCCGGCACATGCGTGACTTCATAGCGACGTGACTCGCGCTGGCGAGCGGTGCCGCCTAACTGACTGAAGGCTTCGAGGAAAAATGATTCAACGTAGTGAGGTTGCAGTCGGCGTGCTGCCGCTCGCTCCATATCTTCGCGTACGCGCGCAACACGACTCACGTCCATTACGTCGTGTGCTAAAGATCGTTCCTCCAGGAGGCTCTGAAGCTGCGACCTATCCACAGCGTTGGCGATGGCTTGGGATAGTTTGGCACGGATTTCTGGTAACTCGCCGTACCGAATTGCCTGAATTAAAAGGTCTCTCAGGGATCGACCTTCGAATTGAATCTTCCCAAGTACGTCGAAAACCTGACCACCCAGGGCCTGTCGAGCCTGCTCCAGCTTCTTTAACAAAGTGTGGTAGACATCGCCTTCGCGAGTTTCCTCAGCTACAAGATTCCAGAGGTGGCAGACCTCAGTCTGCCCGATGCGGTGGATACGGCCAAAGCGCTGCTCGATTCGATTCGGGTTCCACGGCAGGTCGTAGTTGACCATGAGGTGTGCGCGCTGAAGGTTGATTCCCTCGCCTGCCGCATCCGTAGCGAGTAGGACTTGGACATCTGGATCGTGTTTGAAGGACTCTTGCGCCTTCATTCTTTCTTCACGCCCCATACCCCCGTGTATGACGACCACTGCATCACTTCGTCCAAGCAAAGTGGCCACACGGGATTCAAGGTAGGTTAAGGTATCGCGATGTTCAGTAAAGATAACGAGTTTCTGGTGCGGCGATGGTTTCGGGGGCGGGATAGTGGTAGCCGCAGAGGGGATTTGGGTCGCACCTGGCGTCGAAGTGAAAATTTCACCGAGGAGGCTGGCAAGTTCTCGCCATTTGCGATCTTCGCCACTTCGCCGCACAGAGTTCGCCAAGGATTCAAGCCGACCCAAGGTAGCAATCTCAGCCTTCAGTTCATCAATAGTCCGTGCAGCCGTTGCCTGATCGAGAATTTGCTCTTCGGCTGCCTCGACCTCGTTATCAGGGGCCTCTTCAAGGTCTTCAACATCGTCTGTGTCAAGTGCGGGCGTCGTCGCTTCAATGGCGGCGTACGCACTCCCGCCTCTGTGCAGAACCTCAAGTTCCCTAAGACGTTTTTGAAGGCGATCACTCCGCCTGTGTAGCGACTGATAGATCGCTTCCGGGGACGATGCGAGTCGCCTTTGCAGAATTGTGAGGGCAAAACCAACCGTCCCAGCGCGCTTGTCATTCGCGAGCGCCTCAGCACGATTGAACTCTTCGCGTACATAGTCAGTGACTTCTTTGTACAGCCGCGCTTCCGCGTCGGAAAGCCTATAGGGCACTGTGTAGGCGATTCGCTCTGGAAAAAGTGGTGTGCCATCGAACTTCAACAAGTTCTCCTTGACCATCCGGCGCATCAGATCCGAGACTTCCACCTGGTGAACCCCATCTCGGAATCGACCCTCGAAGCGGTCGCCGTCAAGAAGCGCAAGAAAAAGCTGAAAGTCTTCCTCTTTTCCGTTATGTGGGGTGGCCGTCATGAGAAGAAAGTGCCTCGTGAGTCCAGAAAGAAGCTGCCCGAGGTGATATCGCTTGGTGTATTTAATTTCGCCACCAAATATCGTGGCCGAGAGCTTATGAGCCTCGTCGCAAACGATGAGGTCCCACTGACAGTCGGGAGCCTGGAGCTTTTGCTGTACGTCTTCATTGCGAGATAGCTTGTCCAGCCGAGCAATCACTAGATTGTTCTCAAGGAACCAATTACCGGTTCGGGCAGCTTCCAGCTTGTCATTCGTCAGAATCTCAAAGGAAAGCTGAAAACGACGGTAAAGTTCATCCTGCCACTGCTCGGCGAGGCTTCCGGGACAGACGACCAAACATCTTTGCAGATCACCACGCGCGATCAATTCCTTAATGAATAGACCGGCCATAATCGTCTTGCCGGCGCCTGGGTCATCGGCTAATAGAAACCGAAGCGGCTGACGCGGAAGCATTGCCTCGTAAACTGCTGTGATCTGATGCGGAAGCGGCTCAACCAGTGAAGTGTGAACGGCGAGAACAGGATCGAACAGATGCGCCAATCGGATGCGATTCGCCTCCGAAACCAGCCGAAATTGTCGCCCGTCCCCGTCAAAACTCCACGGACGACCTTGCTCGACAACTTGAATGCGATGTTCGTCATGACGATAAAGCAATTCGTTTGAAACGCGCCCATTGACTGCTTTATACGTCAACTCCAGAGCTTCAGAGCCAAACCATTGGACGCCGACAACCGTGACCAATTGATCGGGAAGAATCCCCCGGACTGCCGCGTTAGGCTTCAGTTCTTCGAGCTGAGTCATTTACCTTCTGTGTCCCCTATGGCCGAATGCTTTTACACGCAAGTTTAGCGCATTGAAGCAGATTCGCATGCGCAGTCGATTCCCCAACGAATCGCCGCCGATTCCGACATCGATACGGCACCTTGCGCACATGCGTGGACGATTCTGAATCTCAAAATGAGTCCAGGCTGAGATGTCTATCAAATTGAATGTCCAGGAATTTGCTCGTGATTCTGAAGGAGAAGATGAATTCGTCATTCGTCCATTCGTGATTCCGATTTTAGCTCGGTTGGCTTGCCAAACGCGGCAGACTTGATTAATCAGATTCTCCGGCCAATAGGCGTCCAACAGGGGGCAGTTTAGTCAGTTCGCGGCCCGTCGGGTGGGCAGAACATGGCGCTCCGATTCCGAGGAGCGTCCTTCAGGGTGGGAAGACGGGCGCACGAGAAAATGGGGCCTGCCGATGCAGACCCCAGAATTGACTCCAGACCTTAAGCCGATTTTCTGATCTTCGACGCGACTACCTTTGTTGCTGGCTTAGGTGCCAGCTTGGCCTTCTCCTTCGCGGCGAACTCCTGTTTCACCTTGAGAGCGATAGCATCGGTGTCCACGTTGTAGGTTTGGGCTGCGTTGCGGAGAGTCTTGCCGCTGTCTGCCGGAGTCTTGGCGGAAATCAGGATAACGGCTTCGACAATCAGCTTTCCGATCACTCCTTCGTCGGCTTTGCGGAGAAACTCGGTCAGTAGCTTGGGGGCGGACTCGCCTTCCTTTGGTTTGATGCCGCGGTTCCGGGCGACAACTTCCAATCGCCTTTCGTCGAGTAAGGGAAGCATCTGTTCGGCGATGAAGAGAAGATCACGCTTCATCAGCCGGACTGGAACTGCGGCAACAATGGCGTTGAGGACGCGGATTCCGGTTGCGTTGGCGAGTGCTTCTTCGCGGCGGCGTTTCTCTTCCTCCGCTTTGAAGCTGGCGTTGGCCTTCGACGGCTGCTTCTTTGGATGGTGGATGGGGCAAGTTGGCTCCGTGCAAACCTTCCGTAGTTCGCCCTTGTCGATGCCATCCGCGACGATAGCTTCGGTGGTGTACTTGCACGTTTTGAACTCTGGCCACTTCGCCTTTTCCGGGGTGTCGGGCTTCTCCTCTCTGATTTCGACATACTTGTTACGGGGAATGGCTTTCTCTCCCTCTGACTGTTGCCGGTAGGCCGTGCTGATCTGGACAAGTTCGGGCTTGGCCGCCACCTGCTTCTGAACGTGCGCCTCCAGCTTTACCGCGTAGCAGGTTGGGTCGGTGCAAGCATCCTCGCGCACATCCGCGAAGAGTAGCTTGTTGTGGCCTGTCCGCTTCGGGCAATCGACGCAACTCCCGGCTGCGGTGACGAGTTGGGCATCGCGCTTGTTGAACGGGGCTTGCTTCAAGAGAAGCAAGACGTTTTGTTCAATCCAGTGCTGGAGTTGGCGAACTGGAAGCAAGATGCGCTTCGCCTTGTTCCCGGCTCCGCTCCATTCTTCGCGGAAGCAGTTGGCAAGTGCCTGTTCCTGTTGTGCTGGTTGCAACTTCGCCAAAAGCAGGGCGTGTCCGACGCCGATTTCCTCGGCGTAGAAGGCTTCGACTACGGACGGGGTAAGCTCCGTCAATCGGACGCGCTGGGCGACATACGAAGGTGCCTTTCCCACCTTGGCCGCGATCTGCTCAACGCTGTACTTCGGTTCCTCCAAGATGAGAAGGGCTTTGAATCCCTGGGCTTCCTCCAGCGGGTGAACATCCCGGCGTTGCAGGTTTTCGATAAGCTGGGCCTCCAGTGCCTCAGCATCGGTGAGAGTGACGATGCGAACCGGAACGGTTTCAGCCTCGGCCATCTGAGCGGCACGATAGCGCCGCGCTCCTGCGACAATCTCAAAGCTCTGGTCAGTGAGTGGCCGCACGAGCAAAGGCGAAAGCACTCCCTGAGTGCGAATGCTTTCGGCAAGCTCTTTCAGAGCGGAATCCTCAAAAACCCGGCGCGGGTTGGTGGATGACTCGGTGAGGACGGCGAGGGGAAGGTTGCGGTATTCGGTTGCGGTGTTCATGTTCATGGCTGCTCTCCTTGAGCGGTTGGGTGTACCGTTGGCGGTTGAGCGGACGACGCGAAGCCATCCGCCCAGACAGAGCGGGTTAGCTGGCTTGCGCCAGTTCGGGTTCGACTTCTGTTTCGTTCGTGGCTTCCGTTGCGGGTGTTTCCAATGCGGAAAGGATGACGGCGGAGGTCTTCTGAATGACTTCCAAGCTCTCTGCCAAGAGTGCGGCGTTGCCGTGGTACAGGTGGATATAGTCCGCCGATGCCCTGCCAGTGTTCAGGCCGATGGTTTTTCCGACAACAAAGGCGATTGCCTCGGCTTCGGTTTCCTTCACCGTCTTGGTTGTTGCGGTGCGCCGTTCGGCCTTGTGCAACATCTCGTGTGCGAGTTCATGCACAAGAGTTGAGAACTCCTCGGCGGGAGACTGGCCCGGAAGCAAAGCGATCTTTCCTCCGTAGCTCACGCCCATCGCGGGGGCAATGCTTTCCTTGAACTCCAGCGCGATCCCCTGGCCGATGACAAAATCCACAAGCCGTTCGCGGTACTCGCCCACGCTGCCTGAGACTCGCTCGGTGAATTCGGGAAGCTCCTTGCCTTCGGTCTGGCTCACATCGAAGACGTAGGCAGAGCGGAAGCCACAAACGACGGCTTTATTCTGAGTGCGGATGTCCTTCTCGGCTTCCTCGTCTTTCTTGCGTCGAACGCCGATAACCGGGGCCAAAATGCGGATTCCGCGCTCTCCCTTCTTGACCCTACGTCCAAGCTGATTCCACGCATAGAGGCCAGCGACGCGGGTAGCGTCCGGCTTCTGCCGTGCAATCTCCAAGATGTTTCCAAAGCTGTACTGGTGAAACCTGCCCATTGCGGTGAGATAGGCGGTGAGCGCGTCTGAGTGTCCCTGCTCCAACTGCTCGATAAGGGCTTGGACATTGGCCGCGATTGCTTCTTTCGCGGTCTGCTTGTGCTGATTGTTGTTCTGGGTGAACGGTGAAACGGGGGTGGTGGTGGTTGTGGTTTTCATGGGTGCTTCCTCCTTGGGTTTTTGCCGTTGCTTTTACATGCCGCGCGGCATGTACCTATATGCCGAACGCCTCCTGGCGAAGGCGGGGGTAGCAAGGCGCAATGGGGAGGGGGATCGCCCACCCTTGGAATGAAGCGAAGCGAGAATGGAAAGGGCGAAGCGAAGCGGAGGGCTGCACAAGCGCAGTCGGGTCCCTGGCGGGTGTTCTTTACCCGCTGGGGTGACAAGCGCGGAAGCCTGGGGAAACCCCTTGCGCCGCGCGATCGGGGCAGAGCCCCTTAGCAGCTTTTGTTGTTGTTTTTGTTTTTCAGGAAATCAGGGCCGGCGTTGCGGGCAGGAACAGGCCCGCTGAGGTGGGTGGCGTAGGACCATCGGGCCGAAGACAGGGAGGAAACCTCCTTCCTGTCAGATGAGTGTCGAAGCTCTTTTGCAGATCAGAAAGAGACGGCTTTACTGTGGCTCTCAGATGTAATCCGCGGCTTGCGTTGTCGGGCTGAAGTCCATGCCTGGGGGACATCATTAATTCTCGGGCGAACGTAGAGATCGAAGCCGTATTATAGATTGCATGAATCCCAGACCCTACATGAATCTACGAGGACAATCCCTTGTGGAGCTATATCAACGGTCTTTAGACGATGCGACGGTGCTTCTCGCTCTTTCTGACGAACTCTCGAACAGGAATGTTCCGAGGATGCGTAGTCTAAAACTCGATGTAGATGCAGCACTGGCGAAACTCGTCCGTAAGAGACCGCGGCGATCGGCGGTGCCGGATTCTCCTTCGCAGCCCGACAGCATTGCCAAAGCGCGACTTCCTGGCATAGATGGTGAAGCAGTTGAGGCGGACTCGGGCAGCTTCTGCGATGAAAGGGACAACTTCGGACGCACCGATAACGATGTCGATCAAACGTCCGCCGCAGAAAAGCTCGATGGGTTACTAGGTGGCATGATT
>Ga0116231_10011786_pt1 | contig 13242 bp, 13 predicted proteins | sample S1TSphgellanicum_2_FD_89695 | JGI IMG/M metagenome (GOLD analysis project Ga0116231, IMG submission 89695) | Host-associated microbial communities from peat moss isolated from Minnesota, USA - S1T2_Fd - Sphagnum magellanicum MG | ecosystem: Host-associated > Plants > Peat moss > Unclassified... | reverse complement strand
TCTCGACGATTCGGTGGCCCTCAGTCTTGGGATCAATTGGCCCGCCCCGATACCGAACAATGCCAGCGATTCCTGGCCGAATCGCTGTCCCTGTTACTCGCCGACATCTTGCGTTCGGTTTTGTCCGACGCAAGTCCCGCCTTGCCGGCGGATGAGTCGGCCGTGGAGCGTTATCGTCAATTGACGGACTCGCTCGCCGATGGCGAGCCCGGGCGGCGCACGAGCATTGGCATTACACGCGCTGGACTTGCAAAGCGCTGCGTCACCTGGCTAAAACTCTTGCTGAGCGCACCACCCAATGTGACGGCGACCGCCGCACTGCGTGAATTCGTCGATGCCTTGGGATTGTTTCCGGCGCTGTTCGACAGTGAGCCTTCGGCGCGCTCGCGTCGTGCCCGCCTGACCTGGCTCCTGACTCACGATCGCCGGCTCGATGCGAGCACGCGAGAGGCGGCTGCCGCCTTGATTGAGGCCTGCGAGCATCTGGGCGTCCTGCTCTGGCCTGACGCCGAAACGGCCTAGCGAGGAATATCGCCAGCCGTGGATGGGGCTCCATGTGGGTCCTTTTTGAACTAATTCAAGGTTTGTGATAGATAACCGACCCGTCGGTCGAATAACCATAATCCGCGCGTATAATGCGGGGTTTAATCACAAGAGTCCCTGTTGGGAGTTTCAATGCAAGCACCCGCTGAAATCGAACTGGTCAAACCGCAGCAAGCCGCCGCGGTCAGTGTCCGCCGCAAATTCACCAAGCTGTTGCAACCGTTCACGGTTGAGCGCGGCACAGTGGCGCCCGTGATCTGGTTTTTTCTCGACTGGTTGGTGCTCGGCGCCGCGATCGCAACCTTGCTGATCGTCGAGTCCTGGTGGATGAAGATCTTGGCGTCCATGGTCGCCGGCTTGTGGATCGCGCGCTTGTTCGTGATCGGTCACGATGCTTGTCACGGTTCGTATACGCCCAACGCGACTTTGAACAAATGGATTGGGCGGATCGCATTTCTGCCGTCCCTGACCCCCTACAGCCTCTGGGAAATCGGCCACAATCTGGCGCACCATGGCTTCACGAATCTGAAGGGCCGCGATTACGTTTGGACGCCCTATTCGCCGAGCGAATTCGCGCGCCTGCCGTGGATCCGTCGGCAACTCGAGCGCGTCTATCGCAGCGGCTTCGGGCAAGGCGTCTACTACATGATCGAAATGTGGTGGAAGAAACTCTTTTTCCCGGGCCGCAAGCATGTCAGTTCGCGCCGCACCAGCTACACCGTCGATAGCTTCCTGGTTGCCGGATTCGCAGCGCTTTGGATTGGCGGCTTGGTCGCCTGGGGCCTGCACAGCGGCCGCTCCATCGTATCGCTCCTGATGTTCGCTTTCGCGTTGCCGTTCTTTCTGTGGAACTGTCTGATGGGCTTCGTCGTGTACGTGCAGCACACGCATCCGCGCGTCGCCTGGTACGAACGCCGCGACGAATGGAGCGCGAATGCCGGGTACGCGACGACCACCGTGCACATCAAGCTCATGCGTCCGCTCGACGGCCTGATTCACTACATCCTGGAACACGGTGCGCATCACGTGAACATGGGCATTCCGCTGTATCGCCTCAAGGAGGCGCAGTCCCGCCTCACCGCGACGCTCGACGAGCGCCTGAACTCGGAAGTATTCACCTGGCGGTATTACTGGAATACCGTGCGCCGCTGCAAGCTGTATGACTTTGCGACGCACGTTTGGACGGACTTCGACGGCCGCATCACGTCGGAGCCGGCGATCAACTCCCGCTAGACGGCTGCGTTCTCGAGCAGTTGGCGGGCATGATGTCGCAGGTGGTCGGCCATGAACGTCTGAATGAAGTAATAGCCATGGTCGTAGCCCGGCTGCATGCGCAAATCGAGGCGCTGGCCCGAGCGCGTCGCCGCGGCGGCGAAGTGTTCCGGAAGCAGCTGTTCGCCAAGAAACTTATCTGCCGTGCCTTGATCGATCAGTATGGTTCCAGGGAACGGCCGTTGCGCAACCAGCGCGCTCGCATCGTAGTTCTGCCAGCTCGCAGTGTCGGCCCCTAGGTAATTCGTAAACGCCTTCTGACCCCAAGGGCATAGGGAAGGCGCTGCGATCGGTGCGAACGCCGATACCGAACGATATTGGGACGGGTTGCGCAGCGCGCAGATCAGCGCGCCGTGTCCACCCATGGAATGACCGAAAATTCCGCTGCGTCCCGCCAACGCAGGCAGATTCGCCGCGACCAGCGCCGGCAATTCGCGCGTGACATAACCGTACATTCGATAGTTCGCGCTCCAGGGCGGCATCGTCGCATCGACGTAGAAGCCGGCGGATTGCCCGAAATCCCAACTGTCCGCATCGCCCGGCAAGCGTGGTTCACGCGGACTCGTATCCGGCGAGACCAAGATCAAGCCCAGCTCGGCGGCCAGAGCCTGTGCGTGACTCTTGACCGGAAACGTTTCCTCGGTGCAGGTGAGCCCCGACAGGAAATACAGCACAGGCACGCTGCGGGTCTTCGCCTGTGGCGGCAAGAACGCGGAGAACTTCATCGGGCCGGCGGTCTCGCTCGACGCATGCCGATAGAAGCGCTGCACGCCGCCATAACAAGCGTGCTCGGAGACCAGTTCGACCCCGCTCATCAATACACCACGACGCTGCGAATCGATTCACCCGAGTGCATCAAAGCGAACGCGTCGTTGATCTTTTCCAACGGGAGTCGATGCGTGATCAAATCATCGATGTTGATCTTGCCGTCCATATACCAATCGACGATTTTGGGCACATCGGTGCGGCCACGCGCGCCGCCGAAGGCGGTGCCCTTCCAAACCCGGCCCGTGACCAGTTGAAACGGCCGCGTGCTGATTTCCCGGCCTGCTCCGGCGACACCGATGATGACCGACACGCCCCACCCTCGGTGGCAGCATTCGAGCGCTTGGCGCATGAGCTCGACGTTGCCGACGCACTCGAAGCTGTAATCCGCGCCGCCGTCCGTCAGTGCGACCAAGTGCGCGACCAAGTCCCCACCGACTTCCTTGGGGTTGACGAAATGCGTCAAGCCGAATTTCTCGGCCAAGGGCTTGCGCGCCGGATTCAAATCGACGCCGATGATCTTGTTTGCGCCGACCATTCTTGCGCCCTGAATGACGTTGAGCCCGATCCCACCGAGACCGAATACGACGACGTTCGCCCCCGCTTCGACCTTCGCCGTGTTGATGACCGCGCCGATGCCCGTCGTGACGCCGCAGCCGATGTAACAAACCTTGTCGAACGGCGCATCCTCGCGAATCTTGGCAACTGCGATTTCCGGCAACACGGTGAAATTCGAGAACGTCGAGCAGCCCATGTAGTGGTGCACCAAATCCTTGCCGATGGAAAATCGACTGGTGCCGTCCGGCATCAACCCCTTACCCTGCGTCGCGCGGATGGCCGTACACAGATTGGTCTTCTGCGACGTGCACGACTTGCATTGCCGGCACTCGGGCGTGTAGAGCGGGATGACATGGTCGCCCTTGCGTAAAGAGCTCACGCCGGGTCCGACGTCGACGACGATGCCGGCGCCCTCATGACCGAGGATCGCGGGAAACAAGCCTTCGGGGTCGGCGCCGGAGCGCGTAAACTCGTCCGTGTGGCAGACTCCGGTCGCCTTGATCTCGATCAGCACTTCGCCCGCCTTCGGCCCCGCAAGATCCACGGTGACGATTTCGAGCGGTTTGCCGGCGGCATAGGCGACGGCGGCTTGGGTCTTCATTGGCGGACATCCTCACGGGTAAACCGCTACCCTAAAACAACCGGCTGCGACTTGGAAGGTGGATATGAATATCGAGCTCTCGCCAGTGGAGGCACGCGTGATCGGGTGCCTGATCGAGAAAGAGATCACGACCCCCGATCAGTATCCTCTGTCGGTGAACGCGCTGCTGAACGCGTGCAATCAAAAAACCAATCGCGACCCCGTCATGGATCTGACGGAGAGCGCCGTGCAAACGGCATTGGACGGTCTCCTCAAGAAATATCTGGTCAGCGACAAATCCGCGGGCTACGGCGGACGCGTGACGAAGTACAAACACCGATTCTGCAATACCGAATTCGGCTCCTTGAAATTCGCGAAGCAGGAGCTCGGGATCATCTGCGTGTTGCTGCTGCGCGGTCCACAGACGCCGGGCGAGTTGCGTTCGCGCACCAATCGACTCTGTGAGTTCGCCGATACCGACGAGGTCGAGACGGCTTTGAAGGCTCTGATGTCGCGAGAGGACGGCCCGTTCGTCGCACGCCTGAGCCGCGCGCCCGGCGCACGCGAGTCCCGCTATGTGCACCTGTTCAGCGGCATGATCGAATCGGTCGCGGAACCGGAATCTGAGCCGGCATCCGAGGCGATGTCGGGATCATGCGCGGCCGCCCCGAGTCTGGCGGCGCGCGTCCTTCGTTTGGAAACACTGGTCGAGCAGCTGCGCGCGGAACTCGATGCGCTCAAAGAGCGGGCCGGCTAATTCGCCGCCTGCTTCGCGATCGTTGCGCGCTCTTGTACCCAGGCGTCGAAGGCATCGATTTGCGCGGGACGCATGCCGTTGGCGTCGGCGCGATGCGTGGTGATCCAATATTGCATCGAGGTCATGAGCTCATCGGCATTGGCGCGGGAATGATTGAATAGATCCATGTAAGCGCTCTGCGCGTCCTCGAGCCGATCGAGGTGCAAATACGCCTGCGCACGGTGCATGATCCCTTCCGGATTGTCCGGCTGCAAATTGAGCGCATGATCGTAATCGTCGACCGACTCGCGAAAAGCGCCCAAGCGCAGATGCACGAAGCCGACCTGATTCCAGGCGTCCGCCATGTCCGCTTTGTAACTCAAGGCTTCGGTAAACATATCCAGCGCCCGATAATATTGATCGTTGGCCTTTTCGAGTTCACTGGCGCGCTTCTCGGGCGAAGTTGCTTTGACCGCGTCCTTGTCGTAATCCTTGCCCTTGTTGAGTGCCTTGATCGCTTGCTTGTACCATTTCTGCGCCGCGACCTCGGGCTTTTCCTCGCCCGGCGTGCTCTCGATGGCGGGAGCGCCCTGCGGCCCCTGGGGTCTACCCCCGGCGCCAGGCATCTGCGCCCATGTCATGGCCGCCGCCAGCAGCACCGCAGCGCCTGCCAGGATCGCGACACTCATTCCCCGCATGCTGCCCTCCGTTCCGACCGCCGATAAAACTATGGGATACTCGCGAGATGCATTCTAACCCGAAGCTGGCCCTGATCTTGAGTCTCGGTGTGTTCCTGAGCGGCGTCGCGGCACGCGCCATCGCGGCGGCGCCTGCCGCACACACGCTGGCGGAGTTGCTTGCGGCGTCGACCGAGCGCGACTGGCGGCCACTCGACCCCGAGCAGACCCTTTATCTCGAACTGGCGAGCGGACGTGTCGTGATAGAGCTCGCGCCGCAATTCGCGCCTCTGCACGTGGCCAACATCAAATCCTTGGTGCACGCGGGATATTTCAATGGCCTCGCGATCGTTCGCGTCCAGGACAACTATGTCGTGCAGTGGGCCGATCCGAACGAGAAGGAACCGCGCCCCGTGCCGCCGGACGTGCATGACGTGGCGGCCGAATTCGATTCGCCCACCCGTGCGCAGACACCCTTCACACGCTTGCCCGACGGCGATGTCTATGCACCCATGGTGGGTTTCTCGGACGGATTTCCAGTCGCACGGGATCCGAAGCTCAAACTCACCTGGCTCGTGCATTGCTATGGCATGGTCGGCGTGGGCCGTGATAACGACCCGCAGAGCAGCGGCACGGAACTGTACGCCGTGATCGGCCATGCCCCCCGGCACCTGGACCGCAACGTCGCCTTGGTGGGACGTGTGGTCAAAGGCATGGAACTCTTGTCGAGCCTACCGCGGGGCAGCGGCGAAATCGGCTTCTATGCCAAGAACGAGGCGCCGGTGCCGATCCGCGCGATCACGCTGGCCAGCGACTTGCCGGCAGCCGAACGCTCCCACCTGGAAATCATCCGGACGGATTCGCCGTTGTTTACGCAGCTGATCGAGGCCCGCCGCAATCGCCCGGAAGCCTGGTTCCTGCATAAGGCGGGACATATCGAGGTCTGCAACGTGCCGCTTCCGGTGCGTGAGCAGAACGCGGTCGCGGTTCAGCCCCCGCGCTGACGCGACGCGGCGTCGATGCCGATGCGCAGCGCATTGGTCGCGATGCGTACCTCGACCAGAAACGACGTAAGGGCCGCCCCGAGCGACGCCATGGACAAGATAAAGGAGATGGCGATGAAAGCGGACAGATCCCAGCGCAAGAACGCGTTGACGAACAACATCACGACGACCAGCGAAATCAAGAGCGCCGAGATCGTGATCAGCGTAATCGCAAAATTGATGTGCCGTGCACGCCGCGCCAGAACTTGCAGCATGATCTGTAAAGACTGATCGTCACCCGGCGAATCGGTCGCCGACTCGCTTTCCCCGCGAAGGCGACTCTCCATATTGCGTGCCCGATCGACGATGCGGGCCAGGCGGCTGGTCAGCACGCTCAAGATGACGCCAATCGCGGAAATCAAGAATATTGGCGTCAGCGCGACCTGGATCAGGTGCGCAATGTCCACGGTTTCGGGGGATAAAACGTTCATCAAATGAGTATACAAGCCGCCCGGCGGCGCAGTGCGCGCTTGCGGGAGCAGTCAAGGCAAGCAGTCCCGGCCGCCTTGCGGCGGCCGGGACGAAATCCACGCGCTTACTTCGTGGTGGCGGGAGCGGCCGCCGCGGTCTTCTTGGACTTCTTGTGCTTCTTGGTCTTCTTCGCAGGTGCATCGGCAGCCGGCGCAGTGGTCGACGCCGTATCGGCAGCGACAGGCGCAGCGGCCTTCGGCGCATCAGCAGCCGTCGCAGCGGCGGCGAGGCCCAAAGTCAGCAACGCAGAAGTAATCAGTGTTCCAGCTTTATTCATAAACAACTCCAACAGGTGTAGGTTAAATCCCGCTCCAGAATACGCCCACGGACCAAATATCCACCGAGATGAAGATCATTTCACCTCGGGCGCCGAGTCCACCGGGCGAGAGGTTCGCAACTGAATAATGAGATACCAAACGATCGCCAAATTCAGGATCAAAACCGTGGCCTTACCCCAGCTTGGGCGCACCACCAGTTCGTAAAGCTCCAAGGGAATCAATGAGCCCGTGATCACGGTCGTGAGCCATTCGGCCCAACGCTTGCGCAACCACAAACCGACACCCTCGATCGCGAAGATCGCCGCATACGCAAGCGTGACCCAGCCAAGAGCGTCGATGCGCGAGGGTTTGAGGCCGCTGAACCAGGCGAGGCCCTTCTTGACCCAGTCCTGTTCGAGACCGTAGGGCAGCGTCGATGCCCACGAATAGACGCGCGCGAGAAACGAGGCATCCCGCATGCGCAAAACACCATAAGCCGCAGCCAGCATCAGCAAGACCTTGCCGATTTTGTAGACGGCGATCAGACGCAACAGCCCAAAGCGCTTTGGCGCAGCGCCAGCCGAGGTTTGCATAGTGGCTAAACCCGCCCCGGACTCTGAAACAGCGCCGCCCCGGCTGCCGCGATCGTCATGTCGGATTTTCTAAACTAAACATGGAGTTATCGTCCTGGTAAGCATACGCCTCGGCGTATCGCCCCCACTGTATCACTGCGCGCAGTGTCTGCTCGGCGGCATCTTCGTTCATAAAATCTTCCAACTCGTCGATGAACCGGCTCTTGCGTGCCGAATGCGACGCACGCTCATCGAGCACCCGCCGGATATGCCCGGCGAGCGGTACATAGGTCAACAAGTGGCGCAAGAAAATACGCTTGCGATCGTCGATCTCCGCTTGCGCAAACGCCAATCCCTCTTCGGTCAGCTTCAAGTCGCCGCCCTCGAGTTCCGCGAAGCGCAGCATCTGCAGCGTCTCGGCGACAGGAAACAACTCGTCGATTTCCATTTGCAAATCCGAGGCGATTTCAGGCAGATCGGCCGTGCCGTTGAACGGCTTGGCCGCGACGGCTTCCATCAAGCCGGACAGCAGGTTCGAGGAAACACCGGGTAGCACACTGCCGATGCCGAGCCCCGGAAAACGTTCTTGACGACCGACCGCGGCCGCGCCTTTCGGTCGCGCGGTCATTTCGACGTAGATGCTCTCCACCAATTCGCGAAAGCTCGGATCCAGACGATTTCGCGGCTGGGGCAAGGTCACCTTGATTTCGGAGAGGATTCGGCCCGGATTGCTGCCGAACACGAGAATGCGATCGCACATGAGCACGGCCTCCTCGATGTTGTGAGTCACGAGTATGACCCCCTTGATCGGCATTCGGCCCTCGGACCAGAGATCCAGAAAATCGGTGCGCAGCGTCTCGGCGGTGAGCACGTCCAGCGCGGAAAACGGTTCATCCATGAGCAAGATGTTCGGATGCACGACGAGGGCGCGGGCGAAGCCGACGCGCTGGCGCATGCCTCCCGAGAGCTCACGCGGATAGGCAGACTCGAAACCGTCGAGGCCGATCAAGTCGATCGCCTGCAGCGAACGCTTGCGGATTTCGGCCTTCGGCATGCGTTGCGCCTCGAGTCCGAGCGCGACGTTTTCGAATACGGTGAGCCAGGGAAACAAGGCAAAACTCTGGAACACCATCGCGATGCCGGCGGCCGGCCCGAAAATCGGCTGCCCCAAATAATTGAGCTGTCCGGCACTCGGCTCCGACAGGCCAGCGATTAGCCGCAAGAGTGTCGACTTTCCTGATCCGGAGCGCCCAAGGAGACCTACGATCTGACCCGCATTGACCTCGAGGTTCATTCCCTCCAGGACCAGGAGTTCCCCGCCGTCTGGCTTCGGGAACGCCTTGCGGACATCCGTGCATTGCAAGAGTGGACTGCCATTCATCGCGAGGACTCCTCAAGTGAGTCTATATTTGCGTTCTGCGTAGTAATACAAGGGGCGCCAGAATACTCTGTTGATCAAGACGACGAACAAGCTCATGGTGCCTATCCCGAGGACGATCCGATGAAAATCTCCGGCAGTCGTCGCCGTGGCGATGTACGCGCCCAAGCCATGTGCCTCGATCGTGGTGTTCCCCCAGGTCGCAATCTCGGCGACGATTGCGGCGTTCCAGGAGCCGCCCGAAGCCGTGATCGCCCCGGTCACGTAGAAAGGCAGCACACCCGGCAAGGCAACTTTACGCCACCACAGCCAGCCCTTGACCCCGAAGTTATCGGAAGCGTAGCGCAATTCCGCGGGCAGCGCGGAAGCTCCCGCAATCACGTTGAACAAGATGTACCACTGTGTCCCGAGAATCATCAGCGGACTCAGCCAGATGTCGGGGTTCAATCGCCAGGAAACGATGCCGTAGACGAACAGCGGAAACAATAAATTGGCCGGAAATGCCGCCATGAACTGAGCTACGGGTTGCACGATTTGCGCTGCGCTCGGCCGCAGGCCAACCCAAACACCGATCGGCACCCAGACCAGGCTCGCCAACGCAATCAGGAAAAATACTCGAAACATCGTGATGCAGGCCAGTGCGCCAACGTGCAAGGCCTCATGCAGGGGTGTATGCACGATCACGACGGCCGCGATATGCCACAGGCCCAGGCCGACGGCGGCAACGATCAGCAAGATCCAGAGCCAACCGAAACCGGGGCGCGCCCGGCGTTGAGCGGCTTCGTAAACCGCGGCATCACGGCGCGGCACGGCACGGCTGGTCCATAGCACGAACGACTGGAACGCCACTTTGCCGCCCTGAATCAAGCGCGAACGGCGCATCATGGTCAGAGCCCAAGACTGCGGCACGCGCAAGCCGGGTTCCTGTTCGACACGAAACCTATCGACCCAAGCGACCAAGGGACGGAACAGCAACTGGTCATAGAGCAGGATGACCAGCAGCATCGTGCCGATTGCCCAGCAGATCGCGGTCAAGTTCTTTTGTTCGATCGCGAGCGCGATATACGAACCAACGCCCGGCAAGGCCACCGTCGTATGGCCGACGCTGATCGACTCGGAAGCCACCACGAAGAACCAACCACCCGACATGGACATCATCATGTTCCAAACCAGGGCCGGCATTCCGAACGGAACCTCCAACTGCCAAAAGCGCATCCACGGCGAAAGTCGGAACGACTCAGCCGCCTCGGACAGTTCGTGCGGTATGGTTCGCAGAGACTGATAAAAGCTGAAGGCCATGTTCCAAGCCTGGCTCGTGAAAATCGCAAAAATTGACGCAAATTCGGCACCGAGCACGCGGCCGGGCGCGAGCGACATGAAGAACACGACCGTGATCGAGATGAATCCCAGAATTGGCACGGACTGCAGGATGTCGAGCAGCGGCACCAAGAGTTTCCCGGCGCGTTCGCTCTTCGCGGCCCAGGTCGCATAAGTCAGCGTAAAGACCATCGACAGCGCGAGCGCGGCAAGCATGCGCAAAGTCGTTCGCGCCGCGTATTCCGGCAAGTGAATCGGATCGAGCGAAAGCGGCGTGACGTCGAGCTGCGTCAGGGGAATGAACACGCCGCGAGCGGCTTCGCCGAGAAAGGCAATCAAACCGATCACGACGATGAACGCGATGACATCCCAGCGCGTCACGAGATCGCGCAGGAAACCAAACGGTTCGAAACGCCGGACGGGGGTATCGCTCAAGAAGATGGTCCTTTGGAGTCCAAGTGCCGCCAAATCCTTTATTTTGGCAGGTCAGCCCGCGTAGGGTATAGAGTTTTGTCGACGGCCGGTGGCCGTCTTGGCATGCCGGATTGTCACACTTGGGTGCTATGCGCGCAGCCCCACCAGTGGGCGGAGGCCATCCGGGTTATGATCCAGCGCATACAGGCGGAGGCGACACGCATTGGACCCATCATCGAATCCACACCATGTGGTCATCGTCGGCGCCGGTTTTGGCGGACTATCCGTCGCCGCCGGGCTCGCGGGCGCGCCGGTGAAGATCACGATCATCGATCAGCGTAATCATCACCTGTTCCAGCCGCTGCTCTATCAGGTCGGCACCGCCACGCTCGCGACCTCGGAGATCGCGTGGCCCGTGCGCCATCTATTGCGCAAACGGCCGGAGGTGACGACTCTGCTCGGCATCGTTTCCGGTGTCGATACGGCGAATCGCAAAGTTTTTTTCGATGACGGCGGCGAACAGTCTTACGACACCCTCGTGATCGCAACCGGGGCCACGCATGCGTATTTTGGCCACGATGAATGGGAGCGCTACGCGCCGGGCCTGAAAACGCTGGAAGACGCCACCTCGATCAGGCGGCGTATTCTGCTCGCGTTGGAACACGCTGAGCGCGAGACCAATCCGGAGGTTCGCGCCGCGCTGCTCACGTTCGTGATCGTGGGCGGCGGACCAACCGGGGTCGAACTCGCCGGCGCAATCGCAGAGCTCGCGCATCAGAATTTGCCGCGCGACTTTCGCAATATCGACACGCGCAAGGCACGCGTCATACTCATCGAAGCGGGTCCGCGGATCCTGCCGAGTTTCACGCCCGAGTTATCCGAATACGCGAAAACCGCGCTCGAGAAATTGGGCGTGACCGTGGAGCTCGGGCGAGCGGTGCGGCACTGTGATGCCAACGGCGTCTTGTTTGGCGACGAGCCGCTGCCCGCGAAAGTGATTTTATGGGCTGCCGGCGTACGCGCTTCCGCCGCGGCAAGTTGGCTCGGCGTCGCGGCCGACAATGCCAACCGAGTCAAGGTCGAGGCAGACCTGACCATCCCCGGGCATCCGGAGGTCTTCACGATCGGAGATACCGCGACCATCTCCGCGTGGCACGGCAAGCCGGTGCCGGGCATCGCGCCCGCGGCCAAGCAGCAGGGATTGCATGTCGCGAAGACAATCCGTCTGCGTTTACAGGGCGACAGCGAAACGCGCCCGTTTCGCTACCGTCACTCGGGCAATCTCGCGACGATCGGCAAGCGTTCGGCGGTCATCGACTTCGGCTGGATCAGCTTACGCGGCCATACCGCCTGGTGGATTTGGGGACTCGCTCACATTTATTTCTTGATCGGCGTCAGAAACCGGCTTGCCGTCGCGCTCAGCTGGCTTTGGATCTACACCACCGGCAATCGCAGCTCCTGCTTGATCACGCAGGGAGAGAAAAAGTCGATGGGACGCCGCAAGACCGACCTCGTGCAGTAGGCGGAAAGCGCAGACTCAAGCTTTTCCGGTAACGGCCGACAAGGATCGTATCGGCTCGTGCGCTCCTGGCGACGATGCCTGGGAGCGACGTGGCGCAAACGGACAATCTGACGCAAATGCCTAATCGCGCTGCAATTTGCACGGACTTGCAGCAGATCATCGACCGCAACACCGGCGCAAGCGGGGATCGATTCGCCGTACTCTTTCTGAGTTGCGACCGTTTTCGCCAGATCAACGATACGCTTGGACACGCCGTCGGCGATCTCGTCCTGTCGTCCATCGCCACGCGCTTACGCGCGGCCCTCCGGCCCTACGACTGCTACGGAGAGGCCAATGAATCCTTCTCTGCACGCATCAATGGGGACGAATTCGTGGTCGTGGTCGATCATCTGCAGCGCGCCGGCGACGTGCACGGTATCGCCGAACGACTCCTCGAGCTACTGAGCAAACCTTATACGGTCGGTAAACACCTGATCCACTGCGGCGTGAGCATGGGTATCGCACAGAGACCCGAGGCGGTCGGCAACGCAGATGCACTCATTCAGAAGGCGAGCATTGCCATGGCGGAAGCGAAGCGGACGGGCGGTGCCCGATATGTCGTGTTCGAGGCGACCGCGCGCGTCGCCGACAGCCTCGGCATGAGCACGGTCGCCGAAGGCATCGAGACCGAGGCGCAGGCTGCCGTCATCCAGCAGCTCGGATGCCAACGAGGACAAGGGTACTTGTTCAGCAAGCCGCTCGACGCCGCCGACATTCCGGCCTGGCTTACGCACGCCGCCTCGATACCGGCGTAGACCGGCGCCGAGGGGATGGGCCACGTTGCCTGGGTCGCCCGGTCGGCGGATCCCAGCAACCGTCTTTGCGGTCAGGAAAACGACATTCGCCTCAACAGCGACGACTCGGTGCACGTGCACGCAGACCAGGTTTGTTCCGGGTCCTAGGCACGCGAGCGCCTCCGGTATAGCGTCCGACCACGGTCAGGCCGCCAAGCAGCAGCAACGAAAGTCCATCGAGACCTCCGCCGCCACCGCCCGAGCTCGGCTTCGCCGAGACGGTCAAAGTAACCGAGGCCTGCGCTGAACTGCCCGAGGAATTCGCGCAGGTCAGAACATAGGTGTCGGTGCCGGTCGTCGTCGG
>Ga0116231_10011784_pt1 | contig 13242 bp, 9 predicted proteins | sample S1TSphgellanicum_2_FD_89695 | JGI IMG/M metagenome (GOLD analysis project Ga0116231, IMG submission 89695) | Host-associated microbial communities from peat moss isolated from Minnesota, USA - S1T2_Fd - Sphagnum magellanicum MG | ecosystem: Host-associated > Plants > Peat moss > Unclassified... | reverse complement strand
GCCCGCTCCACATGAACAGAGCGCTCTTGGGTTTACTAACCCGAAAGCGTTTTTCTAACGCCAGCGGTCGCCGGGTGCGGTAACGTAGGTCTTCCACATATAGCCCCACGGAAGAAGGAGCGGTACGATCACGATCGCTGAGGAGATGGAGAGAACGCTGTCGGCGGTATCCGGATCCACGCGGTGGCCGAGGTACAGCGGAAGAGCGATGGCCAGCGTCCAGATCAGCTTCCACGTGAACTCGTACACGAGAAGCGGCATCATGCGGACGGGATAGCGAAGCCCGATAAGACTCAGCACGGTGAGCGCGCCGAAGAAGCTGCGGCCCACGCCTTCCCAAAACTCCCACGGGCCAGTGTGGCGCACGATCGCGGACCAGGTATGATAGCCTTGAGCGAACGCGAGAACCGCGTACATCGCGCGCAAGAGATAGAGCCGATAAAGCGGCAACTCCGGCCGCGGGATGGCCTGCATACGATCGTCCTTGCTAACCTGCGCGTCCGTAGCGTTCGGCCGCGCGGGCCTTTGCTTTGGCCACCCAGGCGTCGCGGTCGTGGGGCGCCGCGTTCGTGACGAGCGATGCGAGCAGCGTGGAGGCTGACCGGCTGATCTCGTCGACGGCACGGTCGAACGCAGCGGCATTCGCCGCCGATGGCCGCGTGAAGCCGGAGATTTTGCGCACGAACTGCAGCGCTGCGGCCTGCACGTCGTCCGCCGTTGCCGGGGGTTCGAAGTTATAGAGCGCGCGGATGTTACGGCACATCGACGCCACTTCGACAGACGGCTCGCGGGCGCTTGCGCAGCGGTCGCGACACACCGGGGCGTGCACCCGAGAACGCTCTGGTCTGAAAAAGCGACCATCGCATGCATAACGACGTTCGGGGTTCTGGGATCCTCGGTGATCGTGTTGTACTTTGCCGTAGCGTTGCGATCAGGTGCCTGAAATGCGCATGTCCGATCCGTTTGGCTGGTTCGCCTGTGGCGCGGAAGGAGGCCGGCCGGTTTAGTGATGCAAGTGCGCGGCGATCTCCGGCCAGTGCTGGCTCACCCATAGCCCGCCGCGCCAGAGCAGACCGCCGCCGACGAGTGTGCCCAATCCGCCGCGCACGAGCCGAAGTGGGAGCGGGCGGAGGCGCTCTCGCGACTCGTTGGCGTCATCCGCCAAATGGCGAACCGCATCCTCGCGGCCGTTTTCGTACGCGCGCACGACCGCCGCATGCGTGCGCTGCATCGTCGCCGCGGGATCGTCCCAACGAGCAGCCACCATCGCGACCGCGTTGATGCATGATGCCGTCTCGCCGGCGACGAGGCGGTCGAAGAGCGCCTCGAGATCGGTCGCGCTCGCGACGGCCCCGGGGCGGGCCTCGAGCGCTTCGCCGATGGCCTTGCGTGCCGCTTCGCAGCGCGCGTCCAGGCTCTTGGCGGCCGCTCGCGTGGCGCGCCCGGTGGTGGTCGCGGCCGCGAGCCGGGCGTCGAGACGGACCGTAAGTGCCGCGCGGCGCGTCTGGTAGTCTGCCTTGACGCGCTCCGCGAACCCCGGCTCCAGCATGGACGCCCACGTTCGCGACGACGACGCCAAATTCAGGTTACCGCGCGGGTTCGCCGGTCAGCGTTGAGCGCGAGCGACGAGCAGCGGGTGAACGATCAGTGCGTGCGCTTCGAGAAGTTCGACACGCTCGCAGAGCGCAGCGACGATCTCCCGAAGGACGCGCACGTCGTCGTGCGCACGCTCGCCGGCTACGACACTGAGGAGGGGCTGGGTGTCCGGCGCGTGACGGATCGAACGGATCATGTGATACCTGGGCGCTCGGAGCCGCGGGGCGCCGAGGCCATCTTTCTGCCCCCAGGTTCTCATGGTGGACCCGGGCGCGCTGCGACCTGGGTCACGGAAGGCTCGTCCTTTCCGAATTTCCTGACGGACGCCGCGTGGCTGCCCGATCCAGCGCAGCTCGGCACTTCAGACGCTCGTGTGGATCTGGAGCCGTTCGAGGAGTTGCTCGAACGGCTCGGGTCGGGCAATCAAATAGCCCTGGCCGAATCGGCAACCATGCGAGAGTAGCCACGAGAGCTGTTCTTCGGTTTCGATGCCCTCGGCGAGTGCGGCATATCCGAACCGCGACGTCATCCGCAAGAGCATCTCGGTGATCGCACAATCGCGCTCGTCGCCGGGCAAGCCCATGACGAACGAACGATCGAGTTTGATGATGTCGACGGTCAACCGTTTGAGGTACGAGAGCGAGGAGTACCCCGTTCCGAAATCGTCGATCGCGACCTTCAGTCCCCAGCGCCGGAAGAGATCCAGCGTGCTCATCGAGCGTTCGATGCTCTCCATGACCACCGTTTCGGTTACCTCGATCCCAATGTGCTCCATCAACCTCGGATTGGACTGCAGCCGCTCGCGTAGATGAGAAATGAACTCCACGTCATCGAGCTGCTGCGCCGCAAGGTTGAAGTAGGCACGGAATCCGGCCGGCAGCAAGCTGATGCTGGACAAATCGCGCACGATTCGATCGCAGACCCAACGCGAGAGCGGTGCGATCAACCCGGTCCGCTCGGCGAGCTCGATAAATTCTGCCGGCGGCAGGCGGCCGCGCACCGGATGATCCCAGCGCACGAGCGCTTCTGCACCGATGATCGCTCGGGTCGCCAAATCGAACGTCGGTTGATAGACGAGCGCGAGCTGATCGCCTGCGATCGCTTGGGTAAGCTCAGCTACGCGCGTGCGTGCTCGCTCGGCCATCGATTCCATCGCTAAGTCGAACACTGCCGTGGTCGCGGGACCGCGCGTTTTTGCAACATCCAGAGCGACGTCGGCTCGTCGCAAGAGATCTTCCGGCGAGTTCCCATCTTCCGGGAAGCGAGCGGCCCCGACCGAGGCGTCGATCGTCATGCGCTGCGATCCGGGCCGGTGCCCCGCGTTCAGCGGTTGGCGGAATACCTGGGCGTAGCTCGCGATACGCGCCTCTAAGGTGGCGAGCGATACGGCCCCGTAGACGATGATGCCGAATTCATCCGCACTCATCCGCGCGATCGCATCGCCGTTCGCGACGCCGCTCAGCGCGGTCCCGATCTCGACGAGGAGCTCGTCGCCGATCTCATGCCCGGCTTGTTCGTTGACGTGCCGGAAGCCGTCGAGATCGAGGAGAACGATTGCGAACGGCTTCCCGCGTCGAATCGCATCGCGCGCGGCCGTTCGAAAGTGAAGCCGGTTCATGAGACCCGTCAAGGCGTCGTGATGAAGGTGGAACTGAATCCGGTCGACGTTATCTTGTTGCTGAAACCGCCTGGCGAAAAACGATGCAACCACCTCGACATACGCGAGATCGTCTTCCTCGTACGGCTCGTCCACCGTCGAATCTGGCGAAGTAAACGTGACAAAGTAGCGGCGGTCTGCAGTTTCAATCGGTGCACCGATAAAGCTTCGAAAGCCGAGCGTTTCCGCGACCATACTCGATAGTGCCGTCGAGGTGAAATCGTCCCACGCTCGCGCGTGCTCCTCGCCGCGTAAGAGATGTGCCATGGTTCGCTCTGCCGGAAAGGTGGCTCCGGGTTGCAACGCGTGTGCCGCTGCGGGTGCGGACGAGTCGAACGCACTTGACGACGTGGCATCGATGAACAACAGGCCGTTTTCCAGATGGCAGAGCAGGCCCACGAATGGCTTGCCGGGTCGCAAGGCTAATGCCGCAATCTCGAGGATTGCTCCGAAATCCTCGGTGTCCGATTTCTCCGGAAATGATGCGATCTGCCACACGGCACGAACGCGACCCGCACGCTTCAGCGATTCCCCCTCGACGCGCCCGAGCGTCCATTCCATCTCGACCATCCGCAGGCGTGAGGCCATCAAGCCCCGCTCGGCGGCGATGAGGACGAACGTTGCACCGATCAGGACGAGGATCCGGCCGCAATAGAATGCGATATCGTAGCGCCGCGGATGGAGCGACAAGAACGTTAGCTCGAGGCAGAGACAAAGAATCGATAGTGCGTACGCACGGTCGATGGGTGTGGGCTCGCGGATTCGAAACGCGAGCACTGCCGCGACAGCCAGTGCAATCGCGAGTGCCGGGCCGATGCCGGTCGTTGCGAGCCCGGCGAGCGACCGGCCGCTGGCGAGCGGCGGCAGGCGGTCGATGAAGACGAAAACGGCGACGTACGCGCATGCGACCAATCCGAATGCCGTACATGCGGCGGTAATGGCAAAGCTGCGCGACACGATCCGATCGCCGGTCTGACGTGCCGCCACGTAGGCGATCGCCCCGACCGCGACGCTGCCGTGCCAGAACAGAAAAAGCCAAACGCCCGACTGCATGGGTGAGGCAAGGACGGGCGGCACGACGGGAAGCAGCGGTAGAAGGAGCATGGCGCCGAGCAGCATCACGGCGTTTGAAAGAAACGCTAAGCCGAGCACGAGCGTCGATCGAAGGACATGCGCCCGCCGCCACGTTGCGAGCAGCACGATCGCCGTCGCAACGTCGGCAAGGATCGCGACGAAGTACGCGATCGGCGCGATGATCGCAAGTCGCACGATCGGCCCCGTCGGCAGCGCGAAAGCCGCGAATGCGAGGCCCGCGATGAGGGCGAGCACGATCAAGCTCGTCGCGCGTCTTCCCATGTGATGATGCCCCTTCCGGACATATTTCGTGAAGTAGCCTATTCCGCATATTGCAAGAGGCCAACCGGGAAGACGTAACCCAGGCACGGGCGGCACACGCATCCTTGGTTCTTGATAAACAGTAGGCTGCGACTTTGCCGATGTACGGCGGTGTGCGCGGGGCCGTGATCGCCACCTTGATGTTTGAACGGAGAACGTGCGGTGGGCGTCGGCACGGCGACGATTACCATTCACGGAAACGGTTACCAGACCACGACCGTGACGGCAACGGTACAATAAGCAACGTTGCTTGATGTGTCGAGTATCTTCACATCACGCGGATAACTTAAGAATCTAAGCGTTATCCATTCGGTAAATCGTATCGGCTTAACCCAGGAATAAGAATTGACGTGCGGTACGTCCACGGCACAATCTCTCAGTTCCGATTGAGGTATCGACCGTGTTCAACCCACTGTGGTCGACGCAGCGTGTCGTTTGCATTGGCGGACGCGACATTTCGAGGATGGCGTCTGCTGCTGCGAACATCGCACACGCCGGGTCACTCTTGCTGACCAGCCGCGCGTTGCTCTCGCAGGCGGCGGCTGCCGTCATCGCCTGCGCGCTCATCGCGGGGATGCTCACGACGCCGGCCTTCGCCCAATCGCAACAGACCGGTCAAATCAGCGGCACGATTACCGACGCGACCGGCAAGCCGGTCCCGGGGCTGACCGTGCGCGCAGCGGCCCCGTCGGCATCGTATTCGGCCACGACCGACGCGCGTGGCTTTTTTGCTATCGCCGGCGTGACACCCGACACCTACGTCGTTTCGTTTTCGAAGACCGGACTGCAGCCGTCGTACGTCGAGGGCGTCAGCGTCGTCCCCGGCCAGACCAGCGACGTTTCGCAAAAACTCGCGCAGGCGATACGCACGATCGGCCGGACGCGATCGGCGAGCGGAGCGTTCAATCCCTCTGCGTCTTCGGATACGTACACGGTGACGGAGAGCCAGATCGACCAGATCCTTGGCAAAGCGAACAACACGAGTGAGACCGATTTGCTCGCTTCGCTGCCGGGTGTGACGATCGACTCGAGCGGCTATCCGGTCCTGCGCGGTGGACGCGAGAACGAAGAAGGCTTTCAGTTCGAGGGCATGGATTACACGGACGCCTTCACGCACCAATTCGTGAACTCGCTGGAGCTCAACGGCACGCAGGCCCTGCAACTGACGCCCGGTACGGGCGACGCCTCGACCGGTAATGCCGGCACCGGCGCGATCAACATCATCGCGAAGCGCGGGACGTACCCGCCGAACGGCATGCTCGAATATACGAACGGGTCGCCGGGGGCGCAGGATCAATACAGCCTCGAGTACGGGATCGCGACGCCCAGCGGCAATCTCTCGAACTATGTCTCGTACACCTATCAGAACAAGAATTACATCTACGGGACCGGTCAACAGAACGTTCTCACGAGCGGAAATTTCTTTAACGAGAACGCCTTACACGCGACGAATTTCGTCGATAATCTGATCTATAAATTCGGCACGGGACAGAACCAATCGCTGCAGTTCTTCATCCAAGCGCAGGACGATCGGTTTTATCTCGACGAGGGCGGCAACGCCGGGCTCTATTTTCCGACGAACGATCCGACGTATCTGTATTTCGATGAAGCGTTCACGGGATTGACGCAGAGCCAACTCCAGGCGATTTCACCGCTTGCGAAAGGGCAGACGTCTGAAGTTCAGGTCCTCGATCGCGCGCCCGAGACCTACTATCAGCCGAACAACTCCTACAAACTGCAGTACTCGATCAACCTCAATTCGACCACCTACCTAACGGCGAAGTACTATCAGGTCAACTCGGTCACGGATTTTGATTTCCCGTACTATGCTGGCTACGTTGGCCTCTACAGTCCGTTCATCGTTCCCAACCTCGATGCGCTCCAAGGCGGCCAGCAGACGACCTTCGCGCTCGACGGCTCGAAGCAACTCGGCGACAAAAATCTGTTGACCTTCGGCTTTCAGTACAAGTGGCTGCATCCGGTCTATAGTGAGCAGATCTACGATACCGGTCCGGGTATCCTCGCGCTCACCGGCTACTCCGTCTACGATTTCGTCAATAGCGGCACGTGCCCGCTCACGGGCGGCCCGGCGACGTTCGGCGGAGCGTTCACCTGCGGCTATCTCGCGAGCCAGGGGATTACGAATGCTCAGGTCCCGATCTTCGATGAATACGCGGCTAACGCGAACCGTCAGGATACGGCATACTACATCAACGACGCGTTCTCGCCCACGAGCAAGCTCAAAATCACGGCCGGTGTCCGCTTGGATGGTGCGCACTATCAGCTGCCGGCGTGCAATATCAACACGTGTTTGCCCACGAACACGGTCACGAACGCGGACGGGTCGTATACCTATACGTTCGCACAAGAGAATAACCAGACGCTGCGTCCGCTCATCACGGAGCCGCGTCTCGCGGTCAACTACTCACTCACCAGTCGGGACGCCATCCGGCTGCAGTACGGCCGTTCGGTGCAATTTGCGCCGCTGGGCGACGTCGACGTTCAAGTGAATCCCGCATATTTTGCGAAGTATGCAAACATTCCAGCCTATTCAGCGCTCGCCGGCGAGACCAACGGGGTTCCGAATCCGGTCGTCGCCTGCGGGACCAACGGCCTGCGGACGTGCACGAGCTATGCCGACCAGCTCTTCTGGGTCTACCAGGACAACCTCGGCGGCATCCCGATCGAGCCCGTCGCGCCGGCGACCTTCACCAACTACGAAGGGTCGTACTCGCACGATTTTGGCCGCGGACTCGCCGTGAAAGTGACGCCGTTCTATCGCGCGTCGACGGACGATATCGTCGACGTTGCGACGCCGCTGCTCTCGAACGGCAAACCCGTCATCGGTCCGACCGGGGCGATCGTCTACAACCCGCCGACCGCGTCGAACCTCGGCACGAGCAAAACGACCGGCGTCGAGTTCTATCTCACCAAAACGCCGGCCGAAGCCAACGCTCCCGGCTTCTCGGGCCAGCTCTCGATGACGTACATCAACGAGCTATCGAACGTGATTCCGGACTCGCCGGATGAGGATTTCTTCCCGTCGATTCCGACGCAATCGCTCGCGCTCGGCAACATCTACCGGGTCGGGTTCCTCTCACCGCTCAGCGTGAGTTTGGCGACGACGTACCGCACCAAGGGGGGCCTGCGGATCAATCCCATCGTGCGGTACAATCACGGCTATCCCTACGGGCAAGGCGTCAATACGGCCTACTACGTCGGTGCGACGCCTGAGAACGTTCCAAATACGAACATCACCAATCCGAACGGCTCCTCGTCGGCGACGCAGTACGTCGATCCGCAGAATCCGGGATCGCTTCAGGATCCGAATATCGCCGCCACGCGCGGCACGGGTGAGACGTCCTCGGCCGGCGGCCTGCTCACGCAAGCACAGTTCCGGACGGATCTCGATATCGAGTACACAACGCCCCGCATCCACGGGACGTTCGGTCTCTTCATTACGAATCTGTTCAACAACACATACGGGAACCCGACGATCAATCAGCTCTATCAGCCGATCGCAACCGGCATCGCCGGGCCGCAGTCCGGGATCAGTCCGTACACCGCGCTGTTCGGTTCGCCATATACCAACTACACCGCGTTCGGCGGGAACGATGCGTACTTGCTGCAGCAAGGCAACGTTCCGCTGACGTTCAACCTCTACTATCAGTTGAAAATTTAAGGACGGCTGCGTGAGAAAATCGTTCAATCGGCTTGCGGCGCTCGGTGCCGCTTGCGCACTCGCCGCGTGTACGAACGGACAAACGGTCGCGCCGGTGCAACACGCGGTTAATCCCGCCACGACGGGCAAACTCGAGTTCGCCGTCGGGACGGCGAATTTTCAAGGCACGTCGACGGGGCTCAACACCGTTGTCACGCTGCGACAATCGAATGGCCTCTCGGCGTTCCTCGCCGATTCGCCGACGATCACCGGGCCGGCGGGCTTCACTGTCCCCGCTGCGGCCGTCGGCGCGAACGCCGATGCGGGCACGAATACGATCTCGAGCAATTCGCAAACGGCGACGAGCTCGACCACGACGTTCGGCACCGCGGGCGGCGCGTTCGGCTATGGTTTCGCGCCTGCGAATTCCAACAACAGCGGCACGGCAAACTATCCCCAAAATGGCGGCGGCTTCGCGTCTGCGATTCAAGGCGACAGCGGGAGCCCGATCATCGTGGGACCGGGCGCGGGCTCGGTTTCGGCGGGCGGCTATTATTATTCCGGCGAGGGGTTCGCGAACGTGTATCCCGAGCCGATCTATGCGGCCTCGAACGCCGAGTTACCCTATCTCGTTGGTCCACCGGCGGTCACTGACTTCCATACGTCGTCGTATCCGACCGGCTTCCTCGGCTATCCGTCGGGCTTCACCGCGTTCGCCGCTGCGCCCGTTGCCGGCGCGTATTCGCTCTCCGTATCCATCCCGTCGACGAAGGCGGTCTACACGGCGACCGGAACGCTCACGACGACGACACCGCTGCCCACCTTCGCGACGCCGGTTTTTGCGGACGATGCGGCTGCGGACGGCGGCGCGACCGTGACGTACGTGCTGCCCGCCGGCGTCACCAATGCGATCGTCTTTGCGGTGGATATCTCATCGTCCAGCGGCGCGATCACGATCTACTCCCAGACGGCGACCGCGAGCGGGACGTGGACGATTTCGGCGACCCAGGGACCGAGCGGCGGCGCGCCGTTTAGCGCCGGCGATTCGGTGTTCGTCTACGCGGCCGGCTTCGATTACAATCCGCTTGCGACCGGACTCGGCGGCCCCAGCGCTCTCGTGCAGAGTCCGGCGCTACCGGCCCAGGCCGACGTCACGCTCTCGCGCGCGTACGAAGCCGTGTACTAGCCGTTCGCGTTCGCTTGCACGCGCGCGTTGATCGCCGCAACGGCCAAACGCGCCGACTCGAGCGCGCCGGCCTGCCAGCCGGTGAGATAGCTGATGTGCTCGCCGGCGAGATAGATCGGTCCATCGGGCCGGGTTAGCACCGGATAGGCGCTCTTGCGCAACGCTTCGGTGTAGGTAGCCCAACCGCCGTGATTGTGCGGGATGTTCTGCCATGCGACCGCAAACGCGCGGACGAACTCGTGCGGATATTGCGGATGGATCTTCGCACCTTGCTCGAGCGCCGCGCGCAGACGTTCCGCGGGCGCTACCTTCCCCATCGCAAGCGCCTGCGGTCCGAAGTTGTAGGTTCCGGTGAGGATCCCGCGCTTGCCGAGATAGCCCCAGGCGGGATACCAGATCTGCGTGATCGGCTGATCGGTCCACGAGATGCCGCCGAAGATGCGGTCGTCCTCTTCCCAGAACCGGCGTTTGAATTCGAGCCCGATCTTCGTCACGTCGGCGTACGGAACGGCCGCGATCGCGGCATGCATCGCCGGCGAGAAGTCCGCCGGGATCGATCGGAGGACGGAGAGCGGGATCGTGCAAATCGCGAAATCAGCATCGAGCGCGCGCTCCGCGCCGCGCGCATCGCGGTAGGCGATCCGCACGCCCGTCCCGCGCTTGCGGATCGCTTGCACCTGCGCGCCGTAGGCGATCGTGCCCGGCAGTCGCGCGGCGAACGCATGCGGCAGCGCGTCGATACCGCCGACGGGCTGGAACATCGCCGGCTGCTGGTCGTATTCGCTTGCAAATCCGGTCTCGCGGCTCAAGCCCGACTCGATGAGCGCCGTAAGACCGAGCGGATCGTGCTCGGTCCCGGGCTGGTTACCGCCGCCCGGATTTACGACATACCCGAGCCGTCCGTCGCGGGGCGCTTTGAGGGAAAACGAGCGATCGAGGCCGCCGTCGTCGCGCAGATACGCGAGCAATTTGTCGCGGTCGTCTTTGGTGACCGCGACGTCGAGTGCATCGCTCGCGACGGCCTTCGCCAGCAGTTCATCGACATGTCCGCGCATGCCGTAGGCAGCATCGCGCATCCGAACCCGAGCCGGGCGGCCCCGCCCGGCATACACGTACGCGTTTTCGTTCACGTTCGTAAACACTTCCATCGGCACGCCCAGCTCGCGGTAGTAGTCGAGCGTGATGTGCTGTTGCGGGACACGCGAGGGGCCCGGGTTCCAGTACAGGCCTTCGCTAAACGCGGCCGTTTGCGGCGCACCACCGAGCTCCGTTTCGGTCGTGCCGTTGCGCACCGTCCAAGCACGTCCGCCGGGGCGCGTGCGCGCTTCGAGGATCGTGCATGTGTAGCCGCGTTTGCGCAACTCGTAGGCGGCGCACAGTCCGGCGACGCCCGCGCCGAGGATCGCGACGTGGGTTCCGCGCCCGTGCCCGTCGAGTGCGAACGCCGCTGCGCGCGGCGTGCCGAGCAGCTCGAGCGCGATCATCGCGCCGTAGGCATTGCCGCCGCGGGCGGCGACGGCGCGGAGAAACGAACGGCGCGAGATGGTCATCATGGCGACTTGCACGATCGCGGTGCGGCTCCCGTGCCGAGCGACGGGCCATTTGGCCGATCCCTGCGCCGGGCGTTAATGCGCCGCTGCGGGCTCGGCCGCCGGCGCTTCCGGCGCGGGCGCGTACCAGACGCAATTGCGTCCAGCGGCCTTGGCGCAAAAGAGCGCCGCATCGGCGAGCTCGACGAGTTCCTCGAACCGTTCGATCGCCGGATCGTCGAAGGTCGATGCGATCCCGATGCTCACGGAAAGGATCGGATGCGTGGCACCGGCGTCGTGATCGATGTCCATCTCGATCACCCGCTCGCGAATCCGCTCGGCGACCGCAAGCGCGCCGCGCGCATCCGTGTCGCACAGCAGGACGGCAAATTCTTCACCGCCCCAGCGCGCGGCGACGTCGTTCGCCCGCGTCACGGCCATTTCGACCGCGCGCGCAACCGCTTGCAGCGCGGCGTCGCCCGCGCTATGGCCGAAGCAGTCGTTGTAGCGTTTGAATTCGTCGATGTCGATCATCAAGAGCGAGGCGTTGCAATCGTTGCGGCGGCGGCCGCCGAACGTGGCTTCGATGGCCGCGTTGAACCCGCGCCGGTTCGCGAGCTGCGTGAGCTCGTCGGTTGCGGCTTGCGAGCCGAGCCGGCGATTGTCGCGGACGAGCGCGATCACGACGGCGTACATCTTCGCTTGCATCTGCAGGAGCACGGCGATCGTGCTGCCGGCCCACAGCGCGCGTCCGGCAACCCAGCCGGCCGATGCGCGCGAACCGCCGTGAATCGTGAGCATGACGTCGAGGCCGAGCGCGACGATCGCTACGGCGATCCACACGTCGATCGCGTGCCGCAGCCGCGTGACGCGCAGCCACAGGATAAGAACGGCGATCGGTGCGGCGAGCACGATCGGTGCGAGCGCGAATGCGTGGGAGGTGAGGTACGGCCCCGCGACGAGCGCGGGCGCGAGATCGGCGAGCCGAAAGGCGAAGATCGCGCAGGCGATCGTCAGCGCGCCGAAGAGTGCGCCGACGGCGACCATCGCGCGCGGCGTGCGCAAGATGCGCGCCGCCGGGCCCGCAATGCAGCCGATCACGGCAAGCATCGCGATCAGGAAGCCGCAGCGGGCGAAGGCATAAAGCCAGGCCGCGCTTTGCGAAGCGGCCGGTGCGAACGGATCGCCGTTGAAGAGCTCCGGCAACGTGAACCACGAGAGGGCGTTGAGGAGCGTCCCGATTGCGTAGGCGAGCGCGCAGTAGAAAAGCGGCGGATGGCGGCTGATCGCAAAATTGGTGGTGAAGATGATCGTCGCCATCACTTGCGAGATCAAGACGATCGTGCCGATCGGGGGCGCCACCGACCCGATCCGCGCGACCGGCAGCGACGCAACCGGATAGACGATCGCCGCAGCGAGAAGAAAAACGCACACGATCGTGCCGCCAAGAACCAGATCTTGTCGCCGTGCCGGTGAGTAGGCAAAGACGTCGGCGTATCCGTCCGTCGTCTCGATCATCCTGTTTGGTTGGCTCCCGTGATACGTGCCCTGGCAAGCTCGGGTGTTCGAGTAACGCAAGCGGTGGTCATCCCTGCGGTTGTGACTATCGTGCAAGCAACTCGCGGACGACGGCGGATGCGGTGCGGTACGCGTTCTCGACGGCAACCGGTACGCCGGCGGAAAGCGCGCGCAGCGATGCGAGCGGCGTTTGGCCGCGATACGGTTGATCGAAGTCCGACGCGGTGCGCAGCACGAGAAAATGATCCCACTGCGCACGACCGGCGGCTGCGAGTTGCCGCTCGGCCGCTGCGAAGCCCGAGTCTTCCATCTCGGAGGTGCAATAGCGGCCGCGTCCGCCGGTTTGCTTGGTGGTCCACCATGTCGCGAAGGCGGAATCCTCCCGGCCTTGCCAATAGGTGTCGCCCGCCATCGTATCGCACGCGGTAACTGCTGGAACGCGGGCGTCGTCGTAGTGACGGCGATACCTTACGATCGCGGGATCGTCGAGCAGTGCCGCATGGCGCGACGTCGCGTAGGCGCGCGCGACCAGCGCGGGATCGAGCTGAAACACTTCGTTACCGCTCACCCACGCCTGCGCACACCACGGCGACCCGCAGCCAAGCCGGAAGCGCTCGAACCGGAACCCGGGCGGGAGTTCGCGCGCATCGATGTGGTGCGCGAGGTCGCCGTCGACGATCCAATGCGCCCATGCCGCACT
>Ga0116231_10011783_pt1 | contig 13242 bp, 9 predicted proteins | sample S1TSphgellanicum_2_FD_89695 | JGI IMG/M metagenome (GOLD analysis project Ga0116231, IMG submission 89695) | Host-associated microbial communities from peat moss isolated from Minnesota, USA - S1T2_Fd - Sphagnum magellanicum MG | ecosystem: Host-associated > Plants > Peat moss > Unclassified... | reverse complement strand
AAAAAACAATACTCTATTCCCCCCCCCCCCCCCCCCCCCCTCAAAACACAACATTAAGAACCTATAGTTTTCTAATTCTTTCCATATTTTGTGTTTTAAGGTTCCTTATAGAATTGATTTGTTCAAACCAAAAACTAGTAGATATATGCAATGGTTCTTTAGTTTCAAGAACCTTTCCAGGAGTTGCATGAGGATTATTCCAATGATGATGATTCATGTGAATAGGTTTAGGTAGAATAACTTTAAGTTTCATAATTCGTAAGGTGTCACCCAAACAATTTCAAGTTAGAATATGTTTAGCCCATTCTCAAGTGAGGCATGAAAAGGTGTCTTTTCGAATTTGCATCCTTTTCAAAAAATAAATTCTTGCCATATTCATAAGCAAATTTTCAATGTCTTCTCCAATAATTTGCATCCCATTTCTTTTCAATTGAATTGAATCGAATTTTAATCCAATTGCTAAATTGAATTTCAATTCAAATTCAATTCAATCAAGTTACATCCAATGTCATTCAATATTTTCATTTGAATAGAACTTTATTTTCACAAAATCAATTCTTTTTTTTCCTAGTTGCTTGATTCTAGTAATGTGCAACAACATGGAGCCTAAGTTTAGTTCTTTGAATTTGATTATGTAGACAAATGTTTAGTGCCAAATGAGAAAAAAACAATACCAAATGCAATCAAAAAAGATTCATAGAAAATGTATAAAAATGACATAAACATTCCAAGTTCCAAACCCAAAATGCTTGCTACAAGATTTTCACCTTTCAACTTTTTCCTACATGCAGTGTGGGATGCTAATGGATGGAACTTTTGAATTCAAGGTCTCCTTATCCTAAACTTGTTCAAAACATCTTGCAAGAGATTTGCAAATTACATTCAATGCTACCAAGAATTAGAAGTAATCGTCAAAATGTATACTCATGCTCTTAGAAAACTTGTCTCATAAAGCTTAGTAGAATGTCAAAATTCATGAAAATAATTCACTAAACTGGTCTAGATGGGAAACACTACCCTTCGTGAATTCAATATGAAGAAGCATAATTACAATTCTCATACTCCACCAAAGTTTGTGAGAAGGTTGTGATCACCCAACCTATCACTAGCTTGAACTCTAGCTCCAAGGGAGCTCCAACTCTAGCTCCAACTCCCTTGGAGTGGAACTAGACATCCACTCTCAAACAACAAAAAGAGTGCTACAGTTTGTTGGGCAACTTTGGGGGTTACTTGTGAGGGTATTTGAGGATAGAATTAAGGGGTGTGTTGAGAAAAAATTAAGACAAATTTCAAGATGTTTTAAGATTGAGCTCAAGGGAGACAAATGGCCATATTTCACGACGATAGATACAATTGCATGAAACTTTAAACATGAAATATGGCAATGAAAAAGATGGTTCTACTCCTTAAAAAACTTATTCGTCTAATTTAAAAACTAAAAAATAGGCTACTTTGTATAAGCTTTGACATTTTCAAACCATTGTAATAATATTTTTTTCTTTTTGGAATAAAAGTTTGGGTTTTTAACATGGTGAATTTTAATATTTTGAAACTTGAAATTAGAACCAAAGGTTATCCAAATCGAAGGTTATGAAATCAAGAACTGAAAGCAGTCTAATTTGAAAATAAAAGAAGAATCAAAACTAAAACTACCCCTTACATTAGAAAATTGAAACCAGGACCAAGTCTCATTTTGGGGGGAGAAAAATGGGAATCAAACTTGAATTAATTTCTTGAAGATTTTAAAGATCGGAATTAGATGTCCTTCCTAGGACCTAGGAATTGCCCAACATTAATATTTAATCCCTTGGCCACTAATTGTCACTCTAGCCACTTCTCACACTATATTTTTTATTTAATAGAAATAAAATCTATTAGTATTAACAATTATAACAAAAAGATATTGATTGGAACAATATGTGCACAACAAATTAAACAACTTGCTTTAATAGCCTTTTATGCATTGAATTTTTTACATAAGGATTCATTTTGAAACCATCCAAACATACTAGGTGAGCAATAAACTCTAATTTGGTTATTTTGAATTATACAACATTATAAACCATCATGCACAAATATAAGAGCATCTCCAATAGTCTTCAATATGTGACCCTCCAAATATTTCTCACATCCAAGTTTAGTTATTTAAGTTTTTCCAACCTCACCCATAAAATTAAAACTAGGACTACAAGTAGGTAAAAAACTACTAATTGCAAACCACTTGGACCAATCATTATGATGGGTCAATAAAAAATATGGAGTAGCATTCAAATTATATTTATTACACTTTTATCTAACAAGTGTTATCTAAGGGCATTTCCACCAATGTTTAGTAGGGTAGCATAACCCATCATCGAACACAAGCTGGTGATTGATCGGTGCAAAAGTTCATATGCTAGTCAATGCAACTTGATTACATTAGCTAGTGTGCATTTCAAACCCCATGGCCAAACATGTGCAAAATTTTTGTGTCCAATTTTTTTATAACTTCTATTCAAAAAGATTGTTTTGTGTTTGGCCATAGGACAAATTGAAATCATTTGGGTATAATATGCATCCTAATTAAAATAGATATGTGTCTAACAATGGGGGTCATTCTTTGCATTTCTAAAAAACTCATTGCCCAACCTTCCCAACCTTGCATGGAAGGTGTTTGGTCATAAGTGTAAAGTAGCACATGAAGGAGAAACTTTCAAACCATTTCATAGAAAAAATTGTTTGATAATGAGAGAAGAAAACACTTTTACCAAACTTATGCCCAAGGACACAACATAAATGTTTAATATAAGGTGTAAAACAATATAGACTTAGAACAATATTTTAATTCACATTTCAGATATGTTTGATAATGGGGGTGGTTTAATGTTGGATTTAAACAAAACTTAAGGTTTCCTATTCAAACCTTTTAAGTGCACAAAAAGGATTTCGACCTTCAATGTACAACAACATTTTTTCATGAAAACACAAAACACATTAATGACCTTAAAGAACATGTGACTTCCCTTCATTGTAAACACATTGGATTCCCGCCAAAGCATGCATTTGAATCACTAATTCAATGAAAATTTTTACATGGACTTGAATTACCTTTTATCTTTCTCAAGATCCCTTATAATTACTTTAAGAATGTTATAACATCTAGATGAACTTCAATGGTTTTTTTAAATTCTCTGTCTTAAGGCAATTTCTATCCTAAAGCTAAAGTGTTGTGAAAGAGTGTAAACTAAGAAAGGAAAAAAAATGTTCAATTAGGAGAAAGGGAAGGACATGTCAATGTAGGCGCTAACTCGCAAGATTGTGAAGTACAAGGTAATAAGCCTACACAAGCATTAGTTGCAAAAATAAAAAATAATAATATAAATCAACTCTACCAAGAGAAGTGCAACAAGTATCTACATTACTATTGGATTCAAGGACTTCCAATCCCAAGAGTAACAAGGTGTTCATGTAGATATATTTCTAACAAATTCAACACATACCATTAATTTATCTTTCAAATCATTTAAATGGCAAGATAAATTCAAGGAAGGTAGTAAGCCCACAAGGTGTGTTAATAGATGAGGAGGACAAAACACTCATGGATTGGGTTTTGCATATGCAACAACTAAAAACAAAGGTTGTAAAATTTACTCAAACTAGACCTACCCTTTCCAAAGATGGACTACTTGGAAATAACTAGTGGTATTGGTTTAAGAACCAACATCTAGAACTCAACATTGAATGACTTGTAAAAGGACTTGAAATTTTTAAGGCACAAGATTTGACAAGTTAATCATATAATGGATTTTACCAAAGTTGCAAACATTCTACATTAAATACAAATGTAAAGATAACTATATTTGGAACATAAACAAAACAAGGATTTGAATAAGGCATAGTCTCAAGCAAGAGTTCTAGCAAGAAGGGGTTCACACCAAATTTGTAACACCATTCTTAAATCTAAGGAATGGTTAACAATAAACTATGTTGTGAACATAGCAAAGGGTTCTTTTCCTATATTTTACATATTCAAGGGTGAAAGGATTAGACATGATGACATCAAACATTCCAAATCAAGGACATGCATGGTGATGCAAACAATAACATGGATAACAACTTTCCTATTCAAGGAATTCCTATCAGTTTTGAAAAGGACAATTCCAAGGGGCATCTTTCCATCAAATTAGCATCTATTGATTCTAAACATGCATGGTTCACATGTTACATTAGAAGCCATAGAATTAGCACAACAATTTGAGCTAAATATAGTCACTTCACCTTTACACATTTCCCATACTCTATAACCCCTAAATGTGAATTGTTTGAAGCCTTTCAAAATTACTTTCAAGAAAAAAAAAAGACAATCCTATGGTTAGAGACAATCATTATGAACCAAACAAATCCACACTAGTTGGTTGGGTGGACAAGGCTTTAAATGAAACATTATCCAAGAAAAAACATCATGAGTAGGTTTAAGGCAACATGAATCTAACCATTCAATCCCAAGGCCATGGATCATAGGACAACACTAAGTGATGCATACACAACAAAACATGTTTACATTTAAATTGAAAACAATGATGAATTTGATGGAGTAATTAATGAAAGTTAACAATGTGGAGAAGATGGAACTACCACACAATTAATGAAATAACATACGTTCAAGATGATGGAAGAATAAAATTTGAATCAACTGATCAAGAATTCACAACTTCAAAATATTATGTGGAAATGTCGTTGGGCGTGAAAACACACTATAAGGGGGCCACTTTGGGCACTTTCATGATATGTATATAATGCATATTTTTGCAAAACGTGTTGCATTTAATTTTGGGTTTCATTTTTGGTGTTTGTGCTTGATATTTTTATTTTCACAAAGCTAATGATATTTAATATTATTTCAAAAATTAATCAAAAGACTAAATTCAAAGAATTATGGGTATATTTATGGTATATGCAGTATAATAAAACCTATTTCTATTTTTGGACTACATTAGGTTGGGGTTTGAATTAATCAACCAAAACAATTTTGAAATGAAAATTTTAAAAATGATCAACCTCACATATCTTGTCATTTTCCATTTGAAAGTGATAGTTTGTCAAAATATTAATTTAACATTTACTTGTGGTCATCAACCCCAAAAACACCCATTTGTAACACTTTTCACATGACTCACAAACTTATTCCAATCATATGAAATCACAATGTTTAAGAGATACTACAAATTTCATAAAGATTAAAAATCATTTCAATCATTTTTTGACCATATTTTTTTTGTGATGTATATTTTTTTCACACAAATATACTCTAACATCACATCATATTAGATTAAAAAGTGTAGTTTATTTGGAATTTGACTTCTTTGGGTTTTGACTTACCATAATATGCAAAAAATTATGAAAATCCTTCATAATAATGACATGGTTCAAGTTCAAACAACGGACTCCTAAAAACAATACAATGTGACAACAATTTTGAGTCCCCCCCCCCCCCCCCCCCCCCTTGTGGTTTTTTTTCCCTTTATTTTTGATTTTTTTCAAAAAAAAAAAAATTTTAAATTCAAAAAAAAGACACCCAAAAAAAAAAAAAATTGAAAGAAATTTTTAGGCCCCCCCCCCCCCCCCCCCCCTTTAGTGTGCTTTTTCACCCTTGAGTTTGAATATTATTACAAAAGAATCTAAACCTATGGAAACTACTTTCAACCTTCCAATTGACCTAAATGGATCTAGTCCCACTTGTGAAATCCATCAGTCTAGGAATGCAACTTGAGTTATTTTATCTCTTGCCAATTTGTTGTCCTTTTTGCATTTACTTACAAGTAAAACAAAAGGAAAAAAATCATTATAACCAATCACACATATTCACATTTAATCAGTACTTAAAGATTCTATGACAAAAAATCTTAAACAAGGAACCAACAAAAATAATTGAAGAACAAAGAAAAAAAGATGAGTAAAATAAGGTTAAGGGAATTGTTAATTCATTCACTAAGGTTGAAAGAACAATTCAAAGGTTAGTAAAAAAACATGCCAAAAAATCTTTTAACAAATTTTGGTCGGCAAATATAATAAGAAAGGTGGGGGATGGATTTGGGTGAAAACACACTAAAGGTGAACCACTTTTGTTCAAAAAAGGTGGTGTATAACAAATATTATAATACATAGTAAGCTGAAATCTTGATGACATCCTTTGGTTATCCTAAACACAAGTAAAAAAACTTTAAAATTTGCACAACAACATTTTTGAACTCAAAGTTCATTTTGAATCAAACTTAATTTTGATCCAATGGTTAGATGAAGAGGATTGGATAAAATCAATGTACATAAAGTATATAACTTATAGTTTTTCAACAGTTACAAGGCCTCATGTTTATGATTCATGAAATGTTACGAAACAAAAGAAAATTAAAAAATTAATGCAATGCCCATCCATAAAATCTACTCCTTTTTTATATGGTAGTGGTTTTTTCTTTAAAATAAGATATTATAATGCATTCATTATTAAACAATGCAAACACATTTTTTGAATGGAATTTCATAAAAAAAACTTTAAATTTTTAATTTTTTCCTAAATTTAATTGATGTATATCTATATCATACATGATAAAAAAATTCACCCAAAAATTCCATCCACAACCTTAGTTTTGAAGTATATATTCAAAATTTCAAACTCTATGACAAATATTATTTTGGCACAAATATACTCCAAATGTTCAAATTTTTCAATGTTTTTTGAATTTTTCAAAATAATTGATTAGATGAAATCTAAAGCTAATTAAATATACTTTAAATAAGCAAAAATAATCCAAGATGTGATGTCCATACATTACCAAAAAATTTAATTGCAAAAAGACTATACATGTGACTACAATTTTGAGGGGGCTTAGTGTGTTTTCACCCATTTCATAAAGATTTTGTAAGAAATTTCAAAACCCACCCACTATAATTTTAAGGTGGTAATTTTGGATTTACATCCAAAACAAAGCTAAGGCAAGGACAATAACTCAACAAAAATCCAAAGGCCATGTTGTACAAAGATTACAATAACAAACCATTGATCCATGAAAGCATGAAAATGGGGGAGGGGTGAAGGCTTTTTAATATTAGGAACAAGAACAACATAACACACATAAAGGAAGAACAAGATGACGTGCAACAACATGAAGATGATAAAGAGGAGGCAACAATCAAAAGGTGGAGATTAATAACACAAGATGACAATAAAAAAAAGGTGTTGATCACTAACAGAAGTTTTAAAAAGATGATCAAAAGGTGACCAACACCATCAAAAGAGGACAATTAGAAAGAGGCAGCAATCACCAATAAAAGAAAATGATCAGGAAGAAGGACCCATCACCAATAGAAATGGATGATTAGAAGAAGATAGAAACCACCCAAGAAAAGGATTATAAAGAGGAAGTAATGATCAACAACATAAGATGATGATTAGAAGGAGGTAAGGAGATCTCCTAGAAAGCAACAACGAAGAATATTAACATGGATGCACACCACAAGTTGCACAAACAAATTAGGTGCAAAACTCTTATAAGTAGATGCAATTGAACACCAAACCCAAGAGGTTGTACAAAAAGTGTGGCATCATTTGAAACTTTAGGGTTGCATAAATGATGCATTGCCCATGATTATAGATCTTCTTACACATTCTTTTGGTAATGAACTCATACATTGATGGAAGATGAACCTTTTTATGTAAATAAATTCACACTTTTCACATGCATCCATTTTTGGACCAAGGGTCTATTTTGTCCACTTATCAAATTTTGAATGTTCATTGGGAGGGAGCAAAGTGTTTATTCATAAGAATGTTAAATGTTTGCATAGGAATTTCTTTAGCCAATGGACTACCACTTCTTTTGGGGAGGCATGACTTTCATGTCTCTCCACCAATGGATTTTATTCAAGCAATTTTGGATGCACTCAAAGGTGAGGCACAAGTTATCTTTGGACCCCAACGGGCAAAAAAACCAATCCTACTATACATTTTCTCTTGGATTCCTTATATGTTTAGTGACTATCCTAATTACCCTATGTGACCAAGTACTAGAAATCTTAGATGAGGTACAATAGTCATATTTAATGAATCCACTAGAATATTATCTAGCCCTAAAAATATGCACACCTTTCAAAGCCCTAAAATGATTTAACAAACATAGTCAAATTATATTTATTGATTATTCTGGAATGTGTCTAGTTGGCTAGATAATTTGATTGTTCCAAGTGGGTTTTTATTAATTGTTTCTCACCTATTTGCAATCTTAATTTTAGTTTTTATGGGTTGGGTTGGAAAAAAAGGAGGAATTAAAAAATAGGATGTCAGAAATATTTTTGTAAAATCCCATATTGAGCACCATTGGAGATGTTCTTATGCTTTGTTATTACAAAAAGATAGGTTAAAAACAAATTTGCCACTTATATCCCCTAAAAGGATAATTTTGATAAATTTTTTGTCAGCGTTGTGTTGGTGGAACCATAATTGATTGTTGTACATGAATTACGGTTATAATAGGTTACAAGGTGTAGAACAATAAGTTGGGATGTATTTTTTATTAAGTACAATACCCTGCATTTTTCATTGTTATTTGCCCTTTATTTGCAATTAAATGCAACATTTTCATAAATTTTTTTCATCCTTAACATATAAAGTACCATATCTACATATAATCTGCAATATTCAACTATTGGGTCAAAACATGTAACTAGGAAGCCAAAAAGGGTGTGAAATGTTAAACATAATTAATCAAAATCAAACATTTATTCTTTTGTTACCATTAAAAACCATACTAATCATGGCAAGTTAATCTTTTTTCCCTCATATGAATGTCAAAGAACTTAAAGTGAAAATTTATTTGATCCAATTTTAAATTTAAATTTAATACATTTAGAAATGTGAAATTTTAAAACTTTGAAAATTCAACGAATGTTTCAAAATTACTTCAGAATTTTAGAGCTTCAAAAGTCCTTTACCACATATAAATGGGTCATAATGTACATGATGTATTAAGAAAATTTATAGTTTAAAGTATAATGAAAATAAAGAATGTGAAATTTTAATTTTTGGTGATGATTTAGAATTTTGATCATTTTTCAAAATGAAACATTGAATAATATGTAAGGAATCTACGCATTTTTAAATTTTCATATTTATTTAATAATGACTAACAAAAAAAATGTAATGCATTGCGAAAAAATTTAATTCTTTTTAGAAAAAATTACAAAAAAATTCATTCAAAAGTTCATTTGCATGTAAAAGCTATTTTTGGGAAAAGTGACTTGTAATCTTTATCCAAAATAATTGTTTTGACTCCTAATTACAAGTTTTGACCCTATTAATCAACCATTTTAAAAAAAATTTACACAAAACATTTTGTTTCTTAATATTTCATCTAATACGCAATGATGCATGCATTTAAAAAATCACCATCACCACATGAATTATTTTATCTTGGACTATTCAATTTTTCTTACTTAAATTTGTCCCATGTAAATGTTATTTGCAAAAAATAACACTTACAGTCCTAATTCCTTTTCTTTTGACCCCCAACTATGGATGGACTAATATGGTTTTTAAATGCCACATGCCTAAAAAACAAAGCTTGACTTTTATTTTTTTATGGTTTTTAAAAAAATTGATAGGGGGTCCAAGCATGGTAAATTAAATCATTCATGCTCCTTGCAGCATAAATGAAAAGTAACCACCAAGTAAGCTTTGATATATTTAACTTTAAAATATCATTTGTTCAATGATTAATTTGAACATTTTTTTCAACTTTGTTAAAACTTTAAATAAAAACTACACATTTAAATATATTCATTGAATTTCAAGTAAAGTTCACAATCTACTTTATAGCCTTTAAGTTGGTTGTATACATATGAAATATTACATTTTAATTTTTTTGAATTAATGGGATCCTAAAATGTACTTGTGACCTTTCATCTTTTTAACATTCTAATCAAAATATATATAGCTTCTAGGGTAAAACTAGGTTTGAAAAAAATATTTTCAAATCAATTTCAAACATACCTATTACTTACTTTTATTATATTGAAATTCTTCAAATTTTGTACTCAATTTACCATTAACCCAATGGAGGCATAACTGTTTTCAAAATGAAATATAAAACATTTTTCAATATATTTTTTATGTGTATGTAAAAAACTTGTTATATTTTTAAATGGGATATTAAGTAGACATTTTTTTTGGTCTAATTTACCATGCTTGGACCGTAAGATGTTTTTCAATAATGCACCAACAAAAAAAAAATGGTGACTTCTTCTTTTTTGAATTAAATGCAAAATGATGACACATGTAAAAAATGAAAGCAATTTAAGTTAGGTTACGCCTTCACAAAATAAACCTAGCCATCCACACATATTGAAGCAAAAAAGGAAATAATTAAGCAATGGAAGGTCATAAGGGAAATAATGAAACAACATGGGTATCTTGTACATTCTAACCCTTCCATCAAATCACCAATTGAACTTTAGGTTGTTTAATTTGGTTTTTTTCTAATAAATTCCTTTAATGAAAAAAAAGTAGTGGAATTAGTCAATGTTATTCATCTAAAGAAATTTTTCCACAAAAGAAATTTTCCACTTGATTGTTGCCCTTTTAAAAAACTTGTTCATATATATATATATATATATATAAAACACCTAGACCTATTTCAAAAGGGATAATAGTCCAATCTATGATTAGTTTTAAATTTTGACAAAAGACTAATTGCAAAATCCATATCAAAATTTGGTATCGACAAAATTATGAACCTCTTGCTTAGATATGTTAAAATTTGAGTGATATCTAAACCTTAAACTAAATAATACCTTAAACACGTCAACATTGTAAATATTTAATGTTGGTTAGTTCTTCCTTTCTCTTCATAATTAGTGGTGACACATCCTTATGATTGTCAAATGCTATTAGGGTAAGGTGCATTTTCTCTTTAAAAAGGCACTCCACACGTAACAAGTTCTTTTTTAGCGTGTTTGTAAGACTCATAAATTAAAATAATGTTGAAAGTGTGTGTTATATTTGTATGGAGATCTCTTTAATATAACATCTAGATAAGTTTGAAAATAATCCAATAAATATGTTTAATATTTTTCTTGACACATTTTAAAGCCTGTAACAAATGTTTTTTGTGTTTGAAAACATAGTGAAACAATGTGAATATTTGTCTAAGCATTGTTTAAGCATTATTTAAGCATCATGTTTTTACATTGTCACAATAGTGTCATAGTGTGACCAAGGGGGTGCCAATCATTCCTTTTAACATGAATGGACCCGGTAAGTACTTTTAATTTCCAAAGTTATAGTGGAATGCAACCCAAGCCATGTTCTTTAGCTCCACACACTAGGGGGTAAAAGGGGCATGAGAAAGTTTTGGGATGCGATTGGGACAAAGATGCTAGTGCAAGTTCATGAACTAAATAAGAAGTTGATTATGACAAATTAAAGCTAAATGACAATAACTAAGATTTAATTTTGGGCAACCCAAACTCGCTTGATTCACTCAATCCAAGCCCTTTAGTAGAAACACCACTCTCTTTTTTATTGGTAATGAAAACTACATCCAAATGGCAAAAGGTCTTGAAACTCCCCCAAATGAAAGTTTCAAAATTTTCAGATAATGAATCTTGTGATTTTGTGAATCCATACCTTCTTCGTACAAGCTTCAATTGAGAAACTTCAAATCACAAAGTTGTAGCCTTTGACAATATCTTTTCAAGGTTGTGTCACACACTTTCATTGATGATCATTTGAACCTTGTTTCTTGAGTTTTAGTAGTTGAGAGTCAAATTATCACTAAAATGAGGCTCGGGTCATGAGACTAAGGTCATGACGACAAGTGAGGCATGATATTTGTGAAATTAGTTTTTTATGCCCCACATGAGGTGTCAAATATTTTTATTTTTATTTTTTCTATTGACAATTTGTTTGTTTCCTCAATATTTCTAGTTACCGAAAATTTGCCAACTTTTTATTATTATAATAATCACATATTGCATAACAATCAGTGTTGAAATACTCAAACTAAATAATCACCTAGTATAATTTCAAACTAAGTTATAGTACAAATAAAACTTATCCTTGGCTTTAAAAAAAAATTTCAATCCTCATGCAATTCTTAGAATTGCCAACCTATATCAATCAAATTGACGTTAAAAATGGAACTCAAAATGCAACAACTAAGATTAAAAATAGCGGAATTGAATGAAAAGTGACAACTCAAATGTTTTAGTGTTTAAGGATTCAAAAACACGTTGAGATGAAACGTTCAAAAGCACGATTCAATTTTCAATTTTCATTAAACGGTCTAATTGGACTCTTACAAAATACATAAAGACAAACAAGGCCTATTAGGGTCTAATTGGACTCTTATAAAATACATAAAGACAAACAACGCCTATGTCGAAAGTTTGAACGAATTTCAAACGTTATTGCTTAGTAATGGATAACCTACCTTTGAACCCTTGTTGGTAATTGACCATTTTCTCAATAGCCAATATCGTTAGTACCTTGGCCATTTCAACACATGTCTGTCGAATAATTAATTAATTAATTAAGTAATTAATTTTGAAAAATTCATTTCAACAAAATGAAAAATTCTTAAATATTCACTATTATCCTTCACAATATTTTTTTGATTTGGAAGAAATAATTTTTGAAAATTTCAAACATTTGTGAAAATAAATTGTTTCACCCTTTGCTCGGGAGCCGGAAGTGGGAAAACGAATGAATGTTCCAAATCAGTCAAGACGAGATGAGAGACCGTATGCAAAGCTATTCTTACCAAACCCTATCCCACAATTTTCGATCTAAAAAAACAAAAAATCCTTACTTTTCATCCGGATCTTCTGGGCGGGAAGCTGAGTATAAATAAATTGGCCACAATCAAAGCAAACATCGGAGGAGGGGATTGATATCAATCAAGAAGTTTCTTTTTTTGTAGCCCAAAAATCCCCTAATTTTGGGGCCCCCTCTCTCCCGCACACTCTTGTGATTTTGTAAAATTCCCAAGAATACCGGTCCTAAAAATACACTGATTTTGGTGTTCATAGGTAACCCACGAGATCGACCAAAGTACAACTGGGCTGTAAAAACACTCCGGGTATTGGTGGTACCATTACTGTTGTTTCTTAAAACTTGGGGCCCGGGTATGGTCGACGGTGGCACCATGTTGTTGTTCTATGAAGAATTTCTTTCTTTAAAAAAATCAAGGAAGGTTTTTTTTTTTTTTTTTT
>Ga0116231_10011782_pt1 | contig 13242 bp, 14 predicted proteins | sample S1TSphgellanicum_2_FD_89695 | JGI IMG/M metagenome (GOLD analysis project Ga0116231, IMG submission 89695) | Host-associated microbial communities from peat moss isolated from Minnesota, USA - S1T2_Fd - Sphagnum magellanicum MG | ecosystem: Host-associated > Plants > Peat moss > Unclassified... | reverse complement strand
TTCCGACGTGACCTTCAGCCACTTCGCATGCTGGCTGAACATCGAATCGACGATGCGGATGAAAGCTTCGTAGCTGTTGAACAGGCCATGGCGCCCGGTGAGCAGGTACCCTTCAAGCCAGCCCTCGCACTGATGTTCGCTCAACATGGAATCGAGCACTTGTCCGCAGGGTGCCAGGAATTCGTCGTTCTGCACTTGCCGTGCATCCCATTGGCGGTTGGTGACATCGAAAACAGCGCCCAGGAGATTCGAGAGGGTCTCGTCGGGACCAAAGATTCGAAAGTTGCGCTCACCCTGATTGAGCTTCGATACATCGCGCAAGAATGTCCCTAATATGTGCGTGTCGCACTCCTGAAGATCGCCCGGCGCCGACACCCGCACGGCGTGATCATGAAAGTCCGGCATTTTGAGGTCGTGCAGCAGGAGACCGCCGTTCGCGTGCGGATTGGCGCCCATTCGCCGATCGCCCTTAGGTGCGAGCTGCGCCAATTCCGGGATCAGGCGACCGTCATGATCGAACAGTTCTTCTGGCTTATAGCTCCTCATCCAACTTTCGAGAAGCGGCAGGTGCTCCGCGTGCTGCCGATCGACGACCAGCGGCACTTGGTGCGCCCTGAACGTCCCTTCAATCTGGAGTCCGTCGACGAATTTCGGTCCGGTCCAGCCTTTCGGCGACTTCAATACGATCATCGGCCATCGCGGACGGGACGGCAGCCCCATGGCCCGTGCCATGTCTTGGATCCGAAATATCTCTTCGATGGCCGCCTCCATCACCATTGCCATGCGCTCGTGCATCGTGTCCGGGTCATCGCCTTCGACGAACAGCGGCGTCCAGCCGCAGCCTCGCAAGAACAGATCCAATTCATCCGGCTCGATGCGGGCGAGCACGGTCGGATTGCTGATCTTGTAGCCATTCAAGTGCAAGATCGGCAGGACTGCCCCGTCGGTCACCGGATTCAAGAACTTGTTCGAATGCCAGGCCGTTGCCAAAGGGCCGGTCTCCGCTTCCCCATCACCGATCACGCAAGCGACCATCAGCGCGGGATTATCGAAGACCGCTCCAAATGCATGACTCAAGGAGTAGCCCAGTTCACCGCCTTCGTGGATGGAACCGGGCGTCGTTGGGGCGACATGGCTGGAAATCCCGCCAGGAAAGGAGAACTGCTTGAAGAGTTCCTTGAGACCAGCCTCGTTCTGCGGGACGTTGGGATAGAATTCGCTCCATGTCCCTTCGAGATAGACATTGCCGACGATTGCCGGTCCCCCATGACCTGGGCCCGCGACATAGAACATGTTCAGATCGTATTTGTTGATCACGCGGTTCAAATGCACGTAGATGAAATTCTGGCCGGGAGTGGTGCCCCAATGGCTCACGACGAGCGGCTTGACGTCGGACAGCAGCAACGGCCGTTTGAGCAAAGGATTGTCGTACAGGTAAATCTGGCCAACCGACACATAGTTGGCGGCTCGCCAATAGGCATCCATCCTACGCAGCAGATCCGGCGCGAGCGTGGCTTCCGTCATGACTTGAATGGCACGTCGAGGTGCCTGGCGCTTTCCTTTGGCACGATCTCATGCCGATGACGACGGCCGGCGAAGAACTGGCGTCCGAGCGCGAGAATGCCGCTGTCCTTGGGGTCCTCGAGATCCTCCACCTTGGCGGTGATGTGGATTAACTTTGCCTCCTGGCGATCGATGAAGACGACGACATCACGATACTCGCCCATTTTAGCTCCTCGAGATGTTCGTACGATATTCAACGACCTCGAACAATGAGGCGGTACCCCCTGACGTGTCTGTTCGTTATCACACATCGCGCGGCAGTCCAGCCCGCGCACCTTATCTTCCTGGCTGACGCCGCTGTGTGGCCCAGCGAACAGCGATTGCGGCATACCGCGCATATAGTCGGAAAACCTTCCTTGCTGGAGCACATCGACGTGAACGGTTCCCATCATGCAGTTGTCTGGATAGATCACAGCGGCGCCAAAGTGTTTAGATTCAGCGGCCAAGAGGAAACAGAAGTCGATGTGCACTCGCACACATCGCTGCAGCGTTTGCACCATCGCTCCACAGGTTGGGAAGCGGGCGACGATGCCCCTGAGAACACGGAATTCTATCAGCGCATCATGGGAGCACTCGATTCCACGGGCGGCATCGTCATCACCGGTCCCGGATACGAAAAGGTCAAGTTCCAAGCCTTCCTCGATCATTTCCGGCCGCAAGTGGCCGCGCGCGTCTGCGCACTGGAGACACTGGAGCACCCCGGTGCCGAGGCATTGCTCGCTCTCGGGCGCCGATACTTTCAGGGGCAGGCCGAAAGCGGCGCCCCGATGGACCTTTGAATGCCAAGCGCCATCTGCACGTATTGGCGCTGAACAGTGGCTCGTCCTCGCTAAAGTTTGGCCTATACGCCGTCGGTCCAGCGTCGGTTCAGCGGCTCGTTACCGGTGAACTCGAAACAATAGCCTTCGATCACAGTAACTTTCACGCATTCGATGCGAGCGGCAATGACATCGTCCAAGAGAGTCTCGGACACGTCGGCACGGAGGATGCGATCAGCCGCATCGCGCGACTTTTGGCGGAATTGAAAACGCCGCAGCCGCAAGTCATAGGCCACCGTGTCGTTCACGCTGGGCCGAGGCTGCGGCAGCATTGCGTGATCGATGCTGCGACTCTCGAACTGCTGGAAGCGGCAGTGGTGTTCGCACCGTTGCACCTGCCGGCGGCACTATCCATCATCCGCTTCTCGATGATGCGTTTTCCCAAGCTCCCGCAGGTCGCCTGTTTCGATACGAGCTTCCACTCAACGATGCCTGACATCGCGCGAGTGCTGCCGATTCCTCGTGAATTGCGCAGCGAGGGGGTCGAGCGCTACGGTTTTCATGGATTGTCATGTGAATCCATCGTGCGTCAATTGAGGAATGATATGCCGTCCCTCATGGTCATCGCCCATCTCGGCAATGGCGCGAGCATCACGGCGGTTCGGGATGGGGCGTCGGTCGATACGAGCATGGGGTTGACCCCGACCGGCGGCATACTCATGGGCACGCGTAGCGGTGACCTCGATCCGGGTGTCCTCGTATATCTCGCGCGGCAAAGGAAACTCGACGCGGGCGGACTCGAGGTACTAGTCGATCGGCAAAGCGGGCTGCTGGGTATTTCAGGCGTCTCGGGGGACTTGAGGCTGCTGCATCAAGCTGCGCACTCCAACAACGCCGACGCACGTCTGAGCCTCGACATGTTTTGTTACTATGCGGCAAAATCGATCGCCGCGATGAGCGCGGCGGCGCTCGGCAGTGTCGAATCGCTCGTGTTCACCGGCGGAATCGGGGAAAACGACGCCAAGGTGCGGCTGGAGATCTGCCGCCGGCTGACGTTGATCGGTGTTCGCTTGGATGAGGCGCTCAATCATCGAGGCACCCACCGCATCAGCGAGGCCGCATCGCCTTGCCGGGTCCTCGTATTGCCCTGCAAGGAAGATGAGCAGATTGCGGTCCATGCAAGGGATCTGGGCCTGAATCTCGCAGTCAAGCAGTTTTAGGAGGCGGGAGAAGGTTTCATCGAGACCACGCCGCCCATTTCGCGGGTCCGTTGCTTTTCCTCCGTGATCGTCCGGATGGATTCCGGGATGGCTTCGAGACGGGCTCGCGGGATCGCCTTCCCGCTGACGTCCGACAATCCATACGTGCCCTCGTCTATTTTCACGAGAGCGCGGTCGATCGCCGCGCGCTGTTGCGCCCTTTGTTCGGCGAGTATCCGATCGTTTTCCTCGATCGACAGATCTTGCGCACGATCCTCCGACTCATTGGCTTGGGTCTGCGAGGCCTGCTCCATGGCGCGCCGGTCGTGTTCGCCGCGGCGCAGAGACTCGGAGAGTGTGTCGCGATCGTTCATGAGCCGTTGCCTTTGGCATGCAAGAAAGGCTGCGTCAAGGCGCCGTGCAGGAATGTTCATGGCAGGCAGAATACCGCACCAGAATCGGCGGCTCTGTTCGCCACGCCACAGACGGCTGCGGACATGCCCGCTATCTTGACGCTCAAATGAACTTCGCAACAGCTTTGGCAAATGCGCGCGCGACGGCAGAGTTGGATCGCCGGATGCTCAATGCCGGTACGCCCATGTCGCTGCTGATGGGCAATGCCGGCCGCGCGCCCGAGCGGCGGGTCGTTCGGCCGACATGGACCGTCCGCGCCGCTATTCTCGGGTCCGGCGTCGATATGAAATATGCGGCGCGCCATCATGCGCAGAAATGGCGCGACGCCATTGCCGTGCTTTCGCTTTAGCCCTTCCCTTCCACCATGAGACGATTGCGATTCAGGCGGATGCCCCGGCGACGCGGCGCCGTCACGAGTTTATTCAATGGCATTTTGCTCAAGGTGACCCGGGTTTACCGGACCTGCGTTCGTATTCGGGCGCACTCTTGACCGCTTCACGATTGAGATCGACATTGAGCTTCGATTCTGCCCAATAGACATCGCCAATCGATTCGGGAGCAATCAGAACCTCATGCCCCAGCCACCAGTTGCTCGTATTGACGATGACGTAGCGGATTTCCCAGCTTTTCTCGTCCACCAATATGCCCGCGACATGCCCGATGTCCCCGTCCGTCGCATGTACATAATAGCGCATGACCGCGTTGGCACTGCGCATGGACGTCGTCTGGGCGCGCCTCGCGACTGTTGCTCTGAGACTGGCCGGGCAGCCTGCGCCGCGGCTCGTTGCCGCGGCTGGCGATCGCGACGTCACGTCCTGCCTGCAGCACATCAGGATACATGCCTGCGCCCCAGAGCCCGCCGCCGCCCCAATAATTGGGATACCCGTAATATCCCATGTAGCCGATTTCGTGCTGTCTAGACACGGGCCGGTCGGTATCGATATCCGGTCCGCCGCTGACTTGGGCTGCAGTGAGGGATGCTGGAATGATCTTGTCGATCCAATTTGGAATACCCATCGCCATCGGCGATACCAGCGTCCGGCGATTCGCGAGCTGCGTTCCGGTTGCAACGACGAAATACCGGACCACCCAGAGTTCGTCGTCGAAGTAAAAGTCCTTCACCACTCCGAGCACCCCATCGGTCGCATGGATGGCAAACCCTTCGATGTCCTTGATGTCGCGTAGCACCGACGGCTTACTCTGAGCAGCGCGCAGAATGGCTATCGCTGCCGCGAGAACCCGGAGTAAGCGTCGTTTTGCATGGTACTGGCATGGAAAAATCCTCTGTTACGGAAGCCCTTGAGTGTGCGGGAGCGCCTCGCAGCCGCTTACGAGACAAACTAGCCATTTGTCTCGCACGCGTCAGTGCGTTCGCGCACGGACGTCGAGCCAACCGCGCGTGTAGCATTTGCGTGAGCCCAAGTTTTGGAATCGTACGAGCAAGGTATCGACACTATGCGCGCTGCACTCACATCTCGAGGATCCGAGTTCCATCAGTTTCTCTATGCGCCGATATGTCACGAGCAGGAGGGAATGGCTTTGAGCGTGCTGTCGGCTCTCGCACGGCAAGATGTCGATCCGTGGATAGAGGCGGAGAGGCTTTCCCAGTTGCCGCGGGAAAAAGCCGTCAAGGAGATCGTGATGTTCCTCGATGCTTTGCCACGCCGGACCTTGGATTGCATGGACCGCCTGGAAGTGGCGGGGCGTCTGTGCGCCCTGTTGCCGCGGCGGACCACCTCGATACTCGCCGCTAAATTGCGGGCACCGGCGGGAAAGGCGGCTTCGGCTTGGACTTTGCCTGCGGCGCCCGGAACGGAAAAAGCTGAGGGGTTTTCTTTGAATTGGCGCTTTTTGGGCATTTATATTTGCTTGATGCTGTTCATGAACTGGCTCATTGCCCAGTATGCGGTGGCACCCTCCGCGACGGCTGAAGCCAATTTGGCGCCGCTGGTCGCTGCAGCAACGCCTAACAGTACGGAACCAGGAGCCGTCGGCGCCGCCCATGTGGCGGAGAACTCAGCCGCTGTTGCCAGACAACCGTAAAGCCGCGGTCGGGGCTGTAAAGCAGAAGTAGGGGACGGCAGCACACGCCGCCGTCCCAACGGATCTCATCTTACCCCGTTAATTCGCCGTCATGGCGTTATGGCGTCATTGCGTCGGGTTTGATGATGGCCAACGGCCGATCGGCCAAGGTCGGCGAGATGCCAAACTGGCCCTCGGGCACCCAAAAGATCAGCTGGTCGCCGACCTTCAAGTCTTTGACCCTCTCCACCTTGTCGTTCATGGTGACTTGGCCGCCGACCCCAACCTGGAACGCAATCGTGCTGATGGGGAAATTTCCGACGTCGGAGATTTCCACCTGAACATAGGTGTCGCTGACCTTGGATACCTTGCCGTTGAACTTCGCGTATTTCACGCCATCCTTCACGGTCACGTCCCGACAAGCAGCAGGGGCCTTGGGATAGTCCTTTAGAAAAGCCGCATTCCATGCGATGTTCGAGCACAACTCGTTCGGGGTCTCAACCGCAGCCGAAGCGGCTGCGGCACTCGTCACGGCCGGCAGCGAAATTGCAATCAATCGAACCAGGGATGAATTCATTGTCGACGACTCCTATGGAATATCAGTGAACTTCAGGCAGCGGCGCTCTGCCGCGGGTTCTGCCAGTAGCTCTTTCGGCCGTAGTGATTGTAAATCGCGTATTCATCATCACGGCTGAAGGGCGCGTCGTCGTTGTACACCGGCGCATCCTTGATCGCCTGGCGGTTCAGCGACAGGTCGACATAGGATCCGGCCCAGCTGACGTTCTCGATCCACTCCGGCGAGACCAACACTTGATGACCGACCCACCAGTTGCTGGTATTGACGATCATGTACCGGATAGACCACGTGGAGTCGTCAACCAGGAACCCTTGCACGTGGCCTATCTCGCCGTCGCTCGCCTTGATGTGATAGCCCTGCACGGCATTGGCACTGCGCAGATGCGAATCACCATCGTCCGCCGAAGGCGCTCTCAGGTAGCCTTGGTAGCCGCCGTAATCCTGCCCATCCATTCCGGTCATGTAAGTCCCTGGATAATAATTTCCGCCCCACAACCCGGTTCCACCCCAGTAGTACGGATAGCCATAGTATCCGAGATAACTGCGCTCATATTGACGCGACACCGGTTTGTCGCTGTCGATACTCGGGCTATCCTTGATTTGCTGTTTGGTGATCGTCGCCGGCAGTACGCTCCCCGCCCAGTTCGGTTGGCTGATCGAATAGGGGGAGATCAGCACTTCGCGCCCGCCAAGCCAAGTGCTGGTATCGACGACGAGATAGCGGATGACCCAGGCTTGATCGTCAAAGTAGAAATTCTTCACTTTGCCGAACTCGCCGTCCGTTGCGCCGATGGCGAAACCCTCCAAGCTCTTTACGCTGCGTAACATTGTGGCACTCCAAGTGTGGTGATGAGCGGCGACTCTAGTGGCACGCCTCGATGTTCGTCTGTTCGTTGGCACACTCTTGGCGCCCACGCCGCGGCGAAGTCCTTTCTGTGGGTTGACGTACAGACGAATACGGACGCACGGTGGTGCAATGCATTTTGTACCTGATAAACATTCCAATCCAGGAGACGTAACTATGAGCTATCAAAGTCTTAATCCCGCGACCGGCGAACTCGTCAAATCATTCGACGAGATCACCGATGCGGAATTCGAGAAGAAGATTGCGGCCGCCGCCGCTTGCTACGAAGTCTGGCGTCACAAGAGCTATGCAGAACGTGCAGCCATCGTCGCCAGGGCCGCCGGCATCCTCAAAGAAAACGTCGACGAGTTCGCGCGCCCGATGACGATCGAGATGGGTAAGCGCATCAGCGAGGCCCGAGGTGAGGTCGAGTTCAGCTCCCAGATCCTCACTTATTACGCCAAGCATGCGGAGAAATTCCTGGCTCCCGTGAAGCTTCATCCAACCATCGGGGAAGCCCACATGGAGAGCAGTCCCATCGGCGTCATTTTTGGCGTCGAGCCTTGGAACTTTCCCTACTACCAATTGGCGAGAGTCGCGGGACCGCATCTGATGGCGGGCAACGTCCTCATGATAAAGCACGCGAGCTGCGTGCCGCAATGTGCGATCGCGTTCGAGAAACTCTGGATCGATGCAGGGGCTCCGGCCGGTTTGTACACGAACCTCCTCATCTCGCACGATCAAAGCGACAAGATCATCGATGATCCACGCATCAAGGGCGTGGCGTTGACGGGCAGTGTGGCGGCCGGCCGCAGCATTGCGGCCCGTGCCGGCAGGAACCTCAAGGTGTCCTCGATGGAGCTCGGCGGCAGCGACGCATTCATCGTGCTCGACGATGCGGATCTCGAACATACGGTGAAGTGGGCCGTGTGGGGTCGCATGTACAACACGGGACAGACCTGTTGCGCGGCCAAGCGGTTCATCGTCGTTGAGCAGATTGCGGATAAGTTTCTCGAGAAATTCAGCGCGGCGCTCGCGGCCCTGAAACCGGGGGATCCTCTCGACGAGAAGACGACTCTCGGGCCGCTATCGACCGAATCTGCCTTGAGCGACCTGTTGAAGCAAGTCGATGGGGCCGTCGCCAAGGGTGCGAAAGTGCTCATCGGCGGCAAGCGTATCGAACGTGCGGGCTCTTACATGCAGCCCACCATCCTCACGGACATCTCACCAAGCAATCCGGCATTCCGCCAGGAGTTCTTCGGGCCCGTTGCCATGTTCTTCCGGGTCAAGGACGAAGATGCAGCGATCGCGCTCGCAAACGATTCCGATTTCGGCTTGGGTGGCTCCGTGTTCACAAAGGACGTCGCCCGAGGCAAGCGCGTGGCGACGCGCGTCGAGACCGGCATGATGTTCATCAACAATATCTCCTGGTCGGATGCGGAATTGCCGTTCGGCGGTATCAAGGATTCGGGGTACGGACGCGAACTCGGCAATATGGGGATTCAAGAGTTCGTCAACAAGAAGCTGGTGCGCACGGCACACCTCGAAGCACCGGTTTAACATCATGTATGTCAATGTTGCCGTGCTGAAAGAAACCCAAGCTCACGAACGGCGCGTAGCGCTGGTGCCGTCGGTTGTTCCCAAACTTCTCAAGCTCGGAGCCAAGCTTCACATGCAGGCGGGGGCGGGAGAGGCGATCAAACTGGCCGATTCGGCCTTCCACAATGTCGAGTTCATCGCCGACCGGCGGCAGCTCGTCAAGGATGCCGATGTGGTGTTGGCCGTGAATGCTCCGGCCTTGGAAGTAATCGACGCGATGAAGGAAGGCGCGATCCTGGTTTCCTTCATTTATGAGCATAAGGATCCAGCCGTCGTGCAGCATCTGCTGGCCCGAAAGGTAACCTGTTTTGCCATGGAGCGGGTGCCGCGGATCACTCGTGCGCAGTCGATGGATGCGCTATCGAGCCAATCCGCCCTCGCTGGCTACTATGCCGTGCAGTTGGGATCGACCGCGCTGGCACGAATTCTGCCGAAGATCACGACAGCGGCCGGCGCGATCGGACCTGCGCATGTGTTGGTCATGGGTTTAGGGGTGGCCGGTCTCGAAGCCGTCGCAACGGCTCATCGTCTGGGTGCCGTGGTCGAAGGTTACGACGTGCGCCCCGCGACCCAGGAACAAGTGGAATCCTTGGGAGCTACCTTCGTCGATACGGGAGTCGATGCCACCGGCAAGGGAGGCTACGCCCGGGAACTCACGACGGCGGAGAAGGCCAAGGTCGCCGCGGTGCTCACCGCGCATATTCAGAAATCGGATCTGGTGATCACGACCGCCGCGATTCCCGGCAGGGCCTCGCCGAAGCTCATCAACCGCGCCCAAGTGGCCGGCATGAAGACCGGCGCGGTGATCGTGGATCTTTCCGCCGAGGGCGGCGGCAACTGCGATGATACGAAACCCGGCGAGACCGCGCAGGTGGGTCAAGTGGTCATCCTGGCGCCGCTCAACGTGCCCTCGTTGCTCGGGGACGATGCGAGCGAACTGTACTCGAAAAATCAATACCACCTGCTGGAGCTCATCATGAAGGACAACATCATCACCATTGATTGGACGGATGAGGTGCTGGCGAAAACCTGTCTGACGCACGCGGGCAAGCTTCACTACGAAGCACCGAAACGGGATCGTCCTTTAGGCAGCGATAAAACCGCGCCTTCCGCGAAGCCGGCCAAAGCCGCCGCCAAAGCGGCTTGACCTCGAGGGAGTACGCAATGAATTTCCAAATCGAGATCGGCGGTCTCATCGCCATCTATATCTTCATGGTCACGGCCTTCGCGGGGTGGGTCATCATCGGCCGCGTTCCGGCAATCCTGCATACGCCGTTGATGTCGGGGTCGAATTTCGTACACGGCATCGTGGTCGTGGGTGGTATCTTTACGCTGCTCAACGCGAGCACGCCGATCGAACAGGCGATCGGCTTCGTCGCGGTGCTGCTGGGCGCGGGCAACGTCGCCGGCGGATTCGCGGTCACGCAACGCATGTTGGCCATGTTCAAGACCAGCGGCCATGCCATCGCACATCATACGCGGCAGCGTAAGCACCCAAAGGCCGCTGCAGCCGGTGCGGTAAAACGAATGTCACCGAAGAAGACCTGAGGAACAGCCATGCTCATCACGATCTCGCAATTGATCATTGGATCCGTCGACTTGCTGGCGGCTTTTCTATTGATGTTCGGGTTATGGCGCATGGCCTCGCCGGTCACCGCGCCCTCGGGCATCCTCTTGGCGGGAATCGGCATGCTGGCCGCAATCCTTGCGAGTTTCCTCTATGTGTTCAACGTCGATGCGGCGGCCAAACCACACCTTCCGCTCAACGTCGCTCTGGCCGCCGCGGCGCTGCTGCTCGGCGTCGGTGTAGCCTGGTGGAGCGGCCGCAAGGTCGCGATCACGGCGATGCCGCAGGCCGTCGCCTTGTTCAACGGCATGGGGGGCGGTGCGGCGGCCGCCATCGCCGCAGTCGAGTTGGTCGGCCCCGGTACGAAGGGGACACCTGAGCTCTGCGTCACGCTGCTGGGCGCGTTGATCGGTTCCATTTCACTGTCCGGCTCGATCATCGCCTGGGCGAAACTCGATGAACTGCTCAAGAAACCACTGCATATCCCGGGTTTGCAGATATTCAACGGCGCGGTATTGCTGCTCGCTTTGGTGGTGGGCGGATATATCGTGTTCGTCACGGCCGCTCATGCGACGCCGATTCTGCCCAGCCTTGACCTGGTGGAGGTATTCTTCGGCATCTCCCTGTTATACGGCGTCTTGATGACCCTGCCGATCGGCGGCGCGGACATGCCCGTGGTGATCTCCGTGTACAACGCGTTCACGGGACTTGCAGTCGCGTTGGAAGGTTATGTGCTGCAAAATCCCGCGCTCATGATCGCCGGCATGTTGGTAGGTGCCGCCGGCTTGCTATTGACGTTATTGATGGCCAAGGGGATGAATCGGTCGGTCGCGAAAATCCTGTTCGCGAGCTTCGGTCCCGGCGCGAAGAGAAAGCAGGGCGCTATCAAGGGAAGTCTGAAACCGGTGCAGGCCAGCGATGCCGGCATTTTCATGCGCTATGCTAAATCCGTCATCATCTGCCCGGGCTACGGCCTCGCGGTCTCGCAAGGCCAGGGCAAGCTGTACGACCTCGTGAAATTGCTGCAAGCGGCCGGTGTCGATGTCAAATTCGCGATTCATCCGGTCGCCGGACGCATGCCGGGCCAGATGGACGTGCTGCTCGCCGAGGCCGGGGTCCCGTACGATCTCATCGTGCAATTGGCCGACGTCAACGAGGACTTCAAGACCACGGATGTGGCTCTGGTGATCGGCGCCAACGACACGGTGAACCCGGAGGCGAGAACCGACAAGACCTCGCCGATTTACGGCATGCCGATACTGAACGCCGACCAGGCCAAGAAGTGCTACTGCGTCAAGCGCGGCGAAGGCAAGGGCTATGCCGGTATCGTCAATCCGCTGTTCTATGCGGACGACACGTTCATGGTCTATGGCGACGCGGCGGCTGTCTGCGTGGCGATGGCTGAGGCTGTCCGCGGCCTGGGCTCGGCGGCCGCGGCCGCCTGAATTCATGACAGACTAATGAGAATCTTGCAATCATCATGTGGAGAAGCTGTATGGCGAAGATGCACGTCGCGATGGTCGAACATTTCAAGAAGCCGCTGGTGCTGCGAGAGTGGGATATCCCAACGCCGGGGCCGGGGCAAATTCTGATCAAGACCGAAGCCTGCGGGGTGTGCCATACGGACATCCACGCGGCGGACGGCGATTGGCCCGTGAAGCCCAAATTGCCGTTCATCCCAGGACACGAGGGGATCGGGCGCGTGAGCGCGGTCGGCGCGGGTGTGACGATCGTCAAGGAAGGCGATCGTGTCGGGGTGCCGTGGCTGCATTCGGCCTGCGGTCACTGCGAGTATTGTCTGACCGCATGGGAGACCGTTTGCGCCGAAGAAACGTTCACCGGCTACGACACCAATGGTGCGTTCGCGCAGTTTCTGTTGGCGGATCCGAATTACGTCGCGCACATTCCGGACGGTCTTTCCGCCCAGGATGCGGCGCCGATCATTTGTGCCGGCATCACGAGCTATAAGGGCATCAAGGAGACGGAGGCGAGACCGGGAGAATGGCTGGCGGTGTCTGGTATAGGCGGGCTCGGTCATCTGGCCATTCAATATGCAAGGCATATGGGACTGAAGGTCTGCGCGGTGGACATCGATGACGACAAGCTTGCGCTCGCGAAGAGGTTGGGCGCGGAGGCCACCGTCAATGCAAAGACAGGCGACCCGGCCGCTGCGGTCAAAAAGGCGACCGATGGCGGCGCTCATGGAGTGCTGATCACGGCCCCGTCGCTGTCCGCATTCAAACAAGGCGTCGGCATGACGCGTAAACACGGAATTTGCGTCCTCGTCGGCTTGCCGCCGGGCGATTTCCCGGTGCCGTTATTCGATGTCGTCGCAAACTGCATCAGCGTTCGCGGCTCCTTCGTCGGCAACCGCGAGGATCTCGCCGAAGCGTTGAGCTTCGCCGCGCAGGGCAAAGTAAAAGCGGACATCGAGTTGCAGCCGTTGTCGGCGATCAACGAGGTGTTTACCCGGCTCGAGCACGGTGACGTGCCGGCACGCGTGGTATTGCAGTTCCATTGACTTGAATTTGGCGACCTCGCCGATGCCGGCTGGAACGTACGTGTGGCATTGCTTGAGCTGCGGGACAACTTGAAGGGTGCCGCGCTCCATCACGCGGAAGCATGGCGCGAGCCCATTGAAGTGCTCTCGCCCGAAAGCCTGGACAGTGCGGAATTGGTCATCGATGCCATTTTCGGCGC
>Ga0116231_10011781_pt1 | contig 13243 bp, 12 predicted proteins | sample S1TSphgellanicum_2_FD_89695 | JGI IMG/M metagenome (GOLD analysis project Ga0116231, IMG submission 89695) | Host-associated microbial communities from peat moss isolated from Minnesota, USA - S1T2_Fd - Sphagnum magellanicum MG | ecosystem: Host-associated > Plants > Peat moss > Unclassified... | reverse complement strand
GCGCCGCGCTCGCCGATACCGTGCTCATCGACAGCGCGGGGTTCATCCAAGGCCAGCAGTCCTTCGTGCAACCGCTCGACATCACGTCGGCCGGCATGCTGACGGTCTCGTTGTCGGACATTCCGTGGTTGGACACGATCTCCGACTTGAATCTTTTCTTGACGACCTCGAGCGGCGCGCTCGCCGGCTCGATGGGTGTTGGCACCACGTCGCTGGAGGTCCAGCCAGGCATGCTCTATGCACATTGGTACGGCGATGCCGAAGGCACGTACGGGGCCGGTGTTTATGGTCTCGACGTCACTTTTCAGCCGGCCGGCGGTGGGACGACGGTGCCGATACCGGCGACGGGGGGGCTCATGCTTTCGGGATTGCTCACCATGGGTCTGTGGTTGCGCAAGAGGCGGATGACGGCCCACTGAACGGCTTTCCGCGCCGGAACGGCGTCGCGGGCCGTCTGCACCGGCCCGCAGCCGCATGACGAATCACTGACAAAGCCATGACATCGGCAACCAGTTTGTATTTGGTTGCAATGAAACTCTCACATACGGACCCTAAACTGCCGGGTCCAACTAGCCTCAAAAAGCGACAACGTGACGATATTGCACAAAGGGCCGTGGTTTGCCGCGATCTTGCTGCTGTTCTGCCACTGCGGTCCAGTATCGGCCGACCAGCCAAGCGCGTCGATCCCCATGGGCGCACCACTAACGAGCGAGCCGGACAAGACCGCCGCTGGCTACCAGCTGCGCCCGGGCGATGTTCTCCAAGTCTCCGTCTGGAAGGAAACCGATTTACAGGCGGAGGTTTTGATCCGTCCCGACGGCGGCATCACGTTTCCGCTCGCCGGCGAGTTGGACGCGGCCGGCCACACGGTCGCTGAATTAACCTCCATGCTCGAAGTGCGCATTCGCAAATACGTCCCCGACGCCGTGGTCACGGTCACGGTCAAGGCGACGACCGGGAACCGCGTCTACGTTCTCGGAAAGGTCAACAAGCCCGGCGAGTTCCCGCTCGTCGGCCCCATGGACGTCATGCAGGCTTTGAGCGTGGCCGGGGGCATGACTCCGTTCGCCGACAGCGGCGGGATACGCATCCTGCGGCGCGATGGCGGCCGGCAAATTTCGATCGCGTTCCATTACAACGACATTGCCCACGGCCGTAAGCTCTATCAAAACATCCTTCTGCAAAATGGTGACACGGTTGTCGTGCCATGAAGTATTGCCGGTCGGGGCGCAGCCAACTCGTCTTGGCGGCGGTGGCCGTGGCTAGCGCAGCGCAGGCGGGAGTCTGGACCGCGAACCCTGTGCTCGGGTTGACGGCCGACTTTGCCTCGAATCCCTCCCTCGCGTACCTGCCGGACCAGGAGGAAACGCATGGTGCGCTACTGCTCGATTCGCCGACCACGTATGCATCCGACCCATACAAACTGAGCATATTGCCGAGCTTTCGTATCAGCAACGCGCAGGGTTATTCGTCGCTCGACTCGGACTATGAACACCTGACGACGAAGGGCGAGTTCGACGGTGACCGCACCGTGTTGTCGGCAAGCGCAGCAGTTGCGCGCGACTCCAGCCTTTACCATGACGCCGTGTCGACCGGCTTGTCGAACGGCTCGACTGGTGTCCGGCGTGACGCCGTGACCGCGGACATCAATTGGGATAGGTCGCTCACCGAATTAGTCGACTTCGACACGGATCTCAACGCAATTCGTGTGCAGTACCAAGGCGCCAACATTGCCGGATTTTTCAATGATTACAAGTACGCGAGCTTAGCTCCGACAATCGGCTGGAAAACAACGGAGCTCAACAAGTGGACCTTCGGATTGACCGGCGGCATTTACGATTCTCTCGATGGCACGACGCAGAGCAAGAATCTCAATGCGCAGTTCGGCTATACGACGCAGCTCAATGAATTGTGGGCGGTCGCTGCCACGGCGGGTTATTCCCGAGCGGACAACAAGCTTTCGGAAACGCAATATGTCTATGAGCTGACGCCTGCCGGCATCGAACTCGTCGCTGTTCCGCTGAATCAGGCTTCGAGCCAAAACGGCACCGTCTTCTCGTTCAATCTCACGCGCCAGGGAACCCTGTTCAACACGACGCTCGCGCTGTCGCGTCAATTGTCGCCGACCGGATTCGCCTATCTGTCACGCCAGGAGATTTACGAAGTCACGGGCAGCTATCAGTACTCACCCCGCTGGACCCTGAACGCCGACGTGCGCTGGGTCCAGTACCAAATCCCGACACTGGGCTCCGGCGCTACAAACGAAGTCTCGACTGGCTACTACGCCCTATCGGCCACTTGGCAATGGACACAGCGCTGGACGGTGACGATCGGTGCGACCCGGGTACTGGAAAGACTCGCAAATCCATTTCCGGGCGTCTCTTCAAACGGCGCTGCACTCAGTTTGTCCCGTAAATTCGATCCTGTGCGATTTTGAACTACGCGATGCCAAACACAGCCCCAGGGAATTCCGTCGCGCTGCGCGAGAAACTACAGTCATATTGGCGGCGTCGGCAGACGTTTTGGATCGTCACGAGCATCTCCGTCGTCGCCACGATCCTGTTTGGCCTCTTGTTGCCGCCCACCTATCAATCGAGCGCAACCATACTGATCGAACAACAGGAGATTCCCCAGGATCTCGTGCGCTCGGTGATCACGTCCTTTGCGGACCAACGGGTGCAAGTGATCAGCCAACGGGTCATGACGAGCCAGAACCTTCTCTCCCTGATCGAACGCTATGACCTGTATCCGGATATCAGGAAAAAAGAGCCACGCGAAGTACTGCTGAAGCGGATGCGCGACGACATCGCCATGAAGATGATCAGTGCCGACGTCATCGATCCGCGTAGTGGCAGGCCGCAGCAGGCGACCATCGCCTTCTCGGTCGCATACCAAAGTCATTCCGCGGATTTGGCGCTCAAAGTGGCCAACGAGCTCGCCTCCCTGTACCTCAACGAGAATCTGACCAATCGAACCGAGCTGGCACAGGAAACCACGAGTTTCTTCAGCGAACAGGCACAGCGTGAAGCGGAGCACATCGCCGGTCTCGACAAGGCGCTCGCGGCGTTCAAGGAAGCGCATCACGATGAATTACCGGAACTCGAGCAGCTTAACATTCAGACTCTCGAACGCACGGAGCTCGACGAACGCGAAGCGCAGAATCGCGTCGATGCGCTAGATTCGCAACTGGTGTTGCTCCAGGCGCAGCTCGCACAGATCCATCCAAACTCCGAGGTGTTCACCGACGCCGGTACACGTGTGTTCGGGCCCGAAGACCGCCTCAAGGCGCTCAAGTCCCAGCTCGCCGAATACAAGGCTCGTTACGCTCCCGGACATCCCGATATCGTCAACACCGAACGTGAGGTTGAGGGCTTGGAGAAGGAGGTCGCGAGCGAGGACGGCACGGCGGATCGCTTACGGCAACTATCCGAGGCGCGCGCCGAACTCGCAAAGGCGCAGAAAAAGTACACGAAGGAACATCCCGACGTCATTCATCTCCAGCATGAGGTCGAACGCCTGGAAAAGGCCGTTGCGGACGACGACGCGACGCATACGCAGAATATCGCGATCGTGCATGCGGACAACCCTGTCTACATTCAGGTCAAAGGTCAGGTCGATGCGACTCGAATCGATCGGGAAAGCGCTATCAAAAAACGCGACGAGCTGCACGCCAAAGTGGCCGACTATGAAAAACGCATGACCCAGTCGCCCGAAGTCGAGCGTCAATTTCGCACGATGTCGCGCGAACTGGAGAGCGCGCAGTTGAAGTATCAGGAGATTCTCTCGAAACAAACGGAAGTGCAGGTGTCGCAGAACCTCGAGAGCGAGCGAAAGGGTGAGAAGTTCACGATGATCGAGCCGCCGCAGCAGCCTGAAAAGCCGATTCGGCCGAATCGCATTTTGATCCTGACGGGCGGCCTCTTCTTCAGTTTCCTGCTCGGCGTCGCCGCCGTGTTCGCGCGTGAAGCCCTCGACGCGTCGGTGCGCGGCCCGAGCGATATTGCATTACTGCTCGAGGTCCCCGCACTTGCGTCAATCCCGGTGATCGTTACCACAGCCGATCGTGTACGCCGCAGGCGAATCAATTTCCTATCTTGGGGCGGTGGCGTGGCGTCCGTGGCACTCGCCGTCGTGTGCGTCCATTTCTTCTACCGGCCGCTCGACGTGCTTTGGTCGGTGCTCTTGCGCCGACTCGGAGTCTAGGTCATGGATAGGATCCGAAAGGCGCTCGATCTGGCACGGTTGGAGCGTTCGCAACTCGCCGAGTTCGAGTACGGGCGGCCGGAGGCGCCCGGGCCGATTCCCGAGGTGCCGGTACGCCCGAAACCGCGTGCGACGGCGGCCCCGACCTCGATCATTTATTCGCGCACGAAGATATTTGCGCCGAATGCGGCGGTTCTGGAACGCAACCGAGTCTTGAACCCCTCCTCGAGCGACGCGGCGGCGGCCGCTTTTCGCATGTTGAGGACCCAGGTACTCCAGCGCATGGACGAACGCGGCTGGCGCTCGCTGGCCATATTCAGCCCGGCGGCGCGCGACGGAAAGACCACGACGGCGGTGAACCTGGCGGTGAGCCTAGCCAATGATCGCCTCCACACCGTATTGCTCGTCGACTTCGATTTCAAGCACCCTACCGTGGCGACGCGCCTGGGAATAGACCCGCAATTGGGTGCGGACGACGCCATCAGCGGCCGCGCGCGCGTGGAGGAATGCCTCTACCATCCGGAAGGCTTCGACCGGCTCGTCGTCTTTCCCGCTCGCGCGCCACTCGAAAATTCCTCGGAGATGCTCGCTGGTCCACGCAGCCGTGAAATCGTCGCGGAACTGCGGGAACGCTATCCGGACCGAATCGTGATCTTCGATTTGCCGCCGGTACTCAGTGCGGACGACGCGTTGGCGTTTGCTCCTTTGGTCGAGTGCGGTCTCATCGTGGCCGCAGAGGGCCAGACCCGCCGGGACGATCTCGTGCGCGCTATCGAATTGCTCAAAAAGACCCCGCTCGTCGGCACCGTGCTGAACCGATCCGCGGAAGCCGTCACGGGTTATTGAGGAATCCCGATGTACGAGCGCTTCTTCGGTTTCAAGTCCAAACCTTTCGCGCTGACGCCGGACCCGCGGTTCCTGTACCCGTCGCGGCAGCATGCGTCAGCGATGACGATGCTGGAATATGGGTTGGAATCACAGGCCTCGTTCTCGCTGCTCACAGGCGAGATCGGCTCGGGAAAGACGACTCTCGTGCGCCGGCTGCTGCGCAACCTCGGCGACCGCGTCGCGGTGGGGCTCGTCAGCAACACTCACGAACACTTCAAGTCGATACACGGTTGGGCGCTGTCGGCATTGGGTGTCGTTCCGGCAAATAATTCCGAAATTGCCCAATACGAGGCACTCGTCAACTCATTCGTTTCGGAGTACGGCCGCGGTCGGCGGACGCTTTTGATTTTCGACGAAGCCCAGAACCTGTCGATCGACGTGCTCGAGGAGCTGAGGCTGCTGTCCAATGTCAATTCGGAGAGGGATCTCGTTCTGCAGATTCTGCTCGTCGGTCAGCCGGAGCTTCGCGAAAAGCTTTCGCGCCCTGAACTGCGGCAGTTCGCGCAAAGGATCTCGGTGGATTTTCATCTACGTTCCTTGAGCCGGGCCGAGACGCACCTATATATCAAGCATAGACTGCGCGTCGCAGGCGGTGACCCGAGTATTTTTCAACTCGAAGCGATCGAATTTCTGTTTGCGCGAACGAACGGCCTGCCGCGCCTCATCAATCAGCTCGCCGACTTCGCACTCGTATATGCGTTCGCCGAGCAGCGCAAGACGATCGATGTCGAGATGATCGCCCAGGTCATGCGTGATCGTGCCAGCGCGCAGGCGCTGCGAACCTATGCAGTTGGGGAACGCGCGGCACCCGTGCCAGGAGTTTCAAACGGCGGCTCGGCTTGACGGTCCATCGTGCGACACATCGTTATTTTTGTGGGTCTGGCGCTCATTGCGTCGCATGCGCTCGCCGATGGACTCACAGCGGATCGCCTCGGCGTCATTTATAACCAAAATGATCCCGCGAGCCTCCGAATAGCTCGCTATTACGCGTTGCGGCGCCACGTTCCGGCGATCAATCTCATCGGGCTGCCTTTGCCCGATCGAGCCGTCATAGATCGGACCGAACTCGCAGGTCTGCGCAATGCACTACTCGACCGTTTGCCGTCGAACGTGCAGTCGCTGCTGCTCGTGTGGTCGAGGCCGTACGCGGTCGAGTGCATGTCGATCACGACTGCGTTCGCGGCGGGATATCAGCCCGGCTTTTGCGAGCCCGGTTGTGAGCCGACGACGCGCAGCAGTTTGTTTGACACGGACGGCTGGTTGCCGGCGGACACGGCGGGATGGTTGCCCGCCATGCTGCTTCCGACGCGGGATGAAGCGCTCGCCCACGCGATCATCGATCGAGGAATCCGCTCGGACGGCACCCAACCACCAGGCGTCGCTTATCTCGTGCGCACGCACGATGCCGCTAGAAATGTCAGAGCCGCCGGTTACGACGATGTCGCCGTGCGCGTCGCCGGCCGAATTCAGGTCATCACGCTCGCGACGCCCGTGTTTCGCAGACCCATCGATGCAATCGCCTACTTCACGGGCGTCGCGCACGTAGATGAGCTGTCGCAAATCGCATTCTCGCCCGGCGCCGTCGCCGATCATCTGACGTCGACTGGCGGTGACTTGGAGGGCACGCGGCAGATGAGCGCTCTCGAATGGCTGCGTCAGGGGGCGACCGGCAGCTACGGATCGGTCTCCGAGCCCTGCAATCTAGTCGAGAAATTTCCCGCACCGGCGGTGTTTCTGGCGCGCTACGTCCGCGGCGACACGCTGCTCGAGGCCTATTGGAAGAGCGTGGCCATGCCGGGACAGGGCCTGTTCCTCGGTGAGCCGCTGGCACGTCCCTACGGTCCCGCACACGCGATTGCCCCAGAATGAACACATTCGCGCGCGCAAAGCCGCGAAGAATCGTCTTTGTGAACCGGTATTTCGACCCAGATCAATCCGCCACGAGTCGAATGCTCACGGACCTCGCACGGGGCTTGTCGGGCACCGGGTGGAGCGTCGAGGTCGTGTGCTCGCGGCAGCTCTACGATGACCCCATGGCCCTGCTTGCGCGCGTGGAGTTGCGTGGCAGTATTCTCGTGCATCGCACTCGCACGACGAGGTTCGGGCGGTCCCGCCTGATTGGCAGGGCCATCGATTACGCCTCATTTTACCTGTCCGCTGCGTACAAGCTCCTGCGTATTCTCGAGACGGGCGATATCTTGATTGCCAAGACCGACCCGCCCTTGCTGTCCCTGCTTGCCGCTCCGATTGCCCGATGGACGCGCGCCAACCTCGTCAATTGGCAACAGGACGTCTTTCCGGAGGTTGCGTCGCAGCTGCGATCCAACCCATTCCCCCCTGCAATCGATCACGTGCTGCGCAGCTTACGCAATGAGTCACTGCGCCGGGCCAGCATGAACGTCGTGATCAGCGAGCGAATGGCCGAGTACTTTACCCGACAGGGGATTCCGCCCGATCGTTTGACCGTCATCGAAAACTGGGCGGACGAAGTCGCGATCCAACCCAAACCCACCCAGGCGAGCAGGCTGCGCCAACAACTCGATTTGAGGGATCGCTTCGTCGTCTGTTATTCGGGCAATCTCGGTCGCGCCCATGAATTCGAGACACTGCTCGGCGCCGCGGGCGTCCTGTGCGGGGACGATTCCGTAAAGTTTCTCATCATAGGCGGCGGCACGAATATGGAGGGTATGCGCCGGGCCGTCGCGCAGCTCGCCCTCGACAACATGGTGTTTCTGCCATATCAGCCGCTCGAGCAGCTAGGGGACAGTCTCGCGGCAGCAGACGTTCATCTCGTCAGCCTACGGCCCGAACTCGAAGGCCTCATCATGCCGAGCAAGCTCTACGGCATTCTTGCGGCCGGTAGACCGGTGATCTTCATAGGTGACGGTGACGGTGACGTCGCGCGGGCCATACGCCGCGCCGATTGCGGCGAAACCGTACCGATCGGGGCAAGTCCAGAGCTCATCGCGGCGATCCGCCGCATGCAGGCGAATCCGGACGGCCGCGCGTCGATGGGCATGCGGGCGCGACAGGCCTTCAAGAAATACCATACGAAGGACGAGGCGATTGCCCGATGGGACATGCTGCTCAGGCTCACACCGGCGCGCCGCGACGTCGCCGTTCAGCCTCCAAGACCTTCAGATCGATGAGAAATTCGTAGCTTGCTCGCATCATGCTGAAGGTCAGCCCCGCCTTGCCGTCGAACATCCCCAAGCGCACGGCGTACCAATAAAAAAATACGAGCGCCGGCCGCATCGGGAGACGATAGGCGAGGCGCTTCCAGTTGCGGCGCCGGTCGATGGGATCCGTGCTCCACAAAGCCCGCACGCGCAGCGGCTCGGCCGCGCGATCCAATTTCGCGATGGCCTCCATCGTCGAGTACCGATTGTGGCGCTCGTACCAGTAACTGATGCCGCGATTGAAGGGGAAATGATGCAGGTGTGCATGCAGGTGACCGATCTTGCCATCGGCGATAAATTCCTCGTTGATCTCGCGCTCGACACGCACGCGACCTACACGCAACAGGCGTCCAAACCAGGTGGGATAACCGCTGCTGCGCCGCAGCCAGCGGCCCAAAAAAAAGTCTTTGCGGCGCATCCGAAACAAGACGGTCTCAACATCCGCCGCGGCAACCCTTCGGTCCATCTCCTCGACCAAGTCCGATGGCACGCGCTCGTCCGCATCGACCATCAAGACCCACGGATGCTTGTAACGAATTTCGTTCAGACCGGCATTACGTTGACCGGCGTAGTGGTCGAACGCACGCTGATGGAGCCGGACTCCGCGCTGCGCGGCGATCCGGGTCGTGCCGTCGCTGCTGAACGAATCGAGCACCACGACATCGTCGCACCAAGCGCAGGAATCCAGGCATGCGTCGAGATTCGCCTCTTCGTTCAGCGTCAATATCAGGACGGAGATGGCGGGCATCAGCGCAGCAGATTCGGAAATCGGGGCAGGGTCGCCGCAGCGACTGAGAGATGGGAGCCTGCCTCGTTCTGCGTCGCGGATTTTTCGAGTCGGCCCAAAATGATCGCGTATGCAAACACGTATACGCTGAACAGCAGGGATCCCTGTTTCCAGGAAAGGATCAGTTCGAAGACGAACAGCCCGGTAAGAATCGCGAGGGCGTTACGACGGCCTTCGGTGAGCCCGGGTCGTCGCATCACGCGCAGGACGCTACGAAATGCGAGATAGAGGATCGCGAAATAGACCGTAGCACCGAGCAATCCCTCCTCGGCAATCACTTCGAGACCGGTAATGTGCGGGTAATATCCTACGACCGAAAACGCGCTGGAATTGCCGAGCCCGAACAGCGCCGTCAGCGGATTGCGCGAGGATGTGCCGAGCAGCGCTTCCGCCATGGCGAAGCGTCCCTCGACATCTTGGGATGCCTGCCCGTTAGACCAGCGACTGGTGTCTATCTCGACGAGCGACGTGCTCCACCACCCCAGTCCGAGAACGACCGCGACGATCAAAATCAGGGTCGCCAATGAGCGTGTGTCCCTTAGCCTGAACGCGATCGGTAGCCCGACGAACAACCCCGCTCCGCTGGCCAGAAGTTGTCCCCGCGATCCGCTGCGCAGAATGACCGCGAGCGAAATCGGAATGCATGCGAGCGCAAACGCGCGCCAAAGTGCCTTGTTCGGGCGCCCCAAGGACAACGCCGCGATCAGGAACACCGTGCCGCCGAGCGTCGATAGCGCCAGCGGATTCGTCTCGTAACGGTAGATATCCTGATCGTCTTGAAAAGCCTCGTGCCCAAACACGACCAGACCGCGCCCACCCCAGGTACCGAAGAACAATGCGAGCGCGCAGAGCGCACCTCCTGCGACCGCGGTCGCCCAGAACGCGTCGCGCGCATCCTGCAAATCATCCACCAGCAGTGGTGCGAGCAGCGCAATCGTTACGAGGTAGGGCCCTGAGATGATCCATTGCTCGAACGAGGTCTGCGGATCGGGTGCCCAGACGACGGAAATGAATGCATACAAATAAAGCCCGAAAACAAGGCTCGCATGGGGGGGGAGCCTGCAAAACAAGCAGCCTCGCCTTTGAACCAGCCGAGCGACCCCGATCAGAGCGACCACGAAAACCGCGAAGTTCGTGAACTGCCGATACTCCGAGAAGAATGCGGTCGAGCTTTGGCCCCACTGTTTGAGACCATAGAGACATAACACGGCGGCGATGCCGACGGCTGGACGCCGCCACGACGCGATCGACAGGCCTACCAAAATGGCACAGTAAGTGAGCAGTCCGAACATCAACGAGCCATGGTCACCAATGAGGGGCAGACGGCGGAATTGTGACACATCAGCGTAACGCGGAATTGTTACGATGAGATGCCAAGCACACGTGGAACTGCTCGTTGAATCAACATCTTATGAGCCGACGGGAGATCGCGATCGGGCTTAGTCTGGTGGCGCTCGCGAGCCAGCTTCCCCACCCCAGCCGATCGGCCGTTCCGGCCGCGGGTCGGTCCGGATTCCGCGTGTTCGACGGACTGCTGTACCTCGACAAACCGGACCTGCAGCCCTTGGGTCTGACACCGATCAATTGGGTCGGTGATTTTTGGCGCGCGGGTGTCCCGCACGACCAGGTGGACGAAGAGCAAGTGCGCGCGTTGTTTGTGCCGCTACGCGCAAGCCACGGGTATTATTACCTCGACATCGAGAACTGGGACTTGCTGGGCGTGAACGAGACCACGCGCCAGCGCAACATCGGTAAGCTGACACAGGTCATCGATCTTGCACGCGCGACGGCGCCCGGCCTGCGAATTGGATTCTACGGCTTGCTTCCGGGGATCACTTACTGGCCTTTGCAGCGCCATGATGACGCGTACCAAGAATGGCTTATGGTAAATCAACAACTCGTACCGCTCGCAAGTCATGTCGATGCCATATACCCGTCCCTTTACACCTTTTACCCTGACGTAGAAGGCTGGAAGAACTATGCACGGCAGACGCTGCGGGCGGCCCGCCGCTACGGTAAGCCGGTCTACGCATTCCTTTGGCCCGAATTTCACGACAGCACGGTCTTGGCGGGGCAGCATGTCCCCACCGCGTATTGGCGCACCGAATTGGAACTCTGTGCGCAGCTCGCGGATGGAATCGTGTTGTGGGGCGGTTGGAAGCAGCACTGGAACGAACACGCCCCTTGGTGGCAGGAAACCCGCGCGTTCGTGAGTGAGCAGGCGGCGCTCAGCGTTGGAATTTCTGCAACCGGGTCAAAGCAGAATCCGCGACTTCGCGACGCGTAAGATCATGGCGCTACCCAACACGACCCTAGGCAAGCACCGCGTTGCAATCATTTACGACGGGTTCCCACATTATCGCAAGGGGATCATCGAGGAGCTGGCCGCATCCGATCGATATGAGTATTACTTTTTTTGCGATGACGGTTACCGCGACAAATCGATCAAGACATATTTATTCAAGCCGGGCATCAATGTCGTACGAACGCGAAGCTTCACGCTTGGCCCCTACTACGTCCAGAGAGGCATACTGCGCAGCATCCGTTTGCTAAAAATTTCCTTCTGTATTTTTCTCGGTAACCCTTGGTTCGCGTCCTATTGGTTTTTGACTCCGATATTGAGATTGCTCGGGAAAAAAGTGCTCTTCTGGACTCACGGGTGGATTTCCGCGAGTGAACCATTCCTGAGACGGACCATGAAGTCCACGTTCTTCAAGTTGCCCAATGGGCTCTTGCTGTACGGACGACGCTCGAAAGAAATAGGGCTCTCACGGGGTTTTGCGGCCGAAAGAATGTCGGTCGTCAGCAACTCGCTCGATTATCGTATTCAGAAAGTGATCTTCGATTCGCTCGGCGGCGTTCAACAGGCCTCCGTAAGAAGAGAACTCGGCCTGCCGCTGGCGCCAAAGATTCTCATTTGCACCGCGCGATTGACCCGGGCTTGCCGCTTCGACATTCTCCTGCGCGCCGCCCGTAAATTGATTGCGGACAACTATGACGTCTTCGTACTTCTGATCGGCGACGGTCCGGAGATCGAGTCTCTGGCGGAACTCGGCGCATCGCTCGAAGTGCCGCTGCGATTCTGGGGTCCATGCTACGACGAACTGACCCTCGCGAAACTCTATAAAGCATCCGATTTGACCGTCTCTCCGGGCAAAGTCGGTCTGACCGCGATGCACAGCATGGCCTACGGCACCCCCGTCATCAGTCATGACAATATGGACCGTCAGATGCCTGAGATCGAAAGTGTAATTGCCGGAGAGACCGGCGATTTTTTTGTCGAGAACGCGAGCGATGATCTCGCGTGCGTGATCGCCAAATGGTTTGACGCGCACCCCGAGAAACCAGAAGGCAGGTGTGTCGCGAGAATCGAAGCCGAATTTACGCCACGGTATCAACGCGCAGTCATCGAAGCCGCGCTAGCCTCACTGGAACACTCTGCGTGACCAGGATCCGATCGTTCCTTCGAAGCCTCAAGTGCATGCTGCTCATCAAGTCTTATGGTCTCAAACACGTCCACAAGACGGCATATGTCGCTCCGGGGTCGACAATCGCCCCGGACTTGATTGCCGGCCCATACACTTACATTGGTCACGGCGCGCTGATCGGGCGAAACGTGAGTATTGGTGCGTATTCGATGTTCGGACCCGCGGTATTCTGCATGGGAGACGATCACCGATTCGATAAAGTCGGGGTGCCAACAATTTTTTCCGGTCGCCCGGAGTTGCGCAAAACGACCGTCGGCATAGATGTCTGGGTCGGTGCAAGGTCGATTCTCCTTGCCGGCGTCACGATCGGTGACGGCGCTATCATCGCAGCGGGAACCGTCGTTTCGAAGGATGTTCCACCGTGCGAGATTCACGGCGGCTCACCAAACAAAAAAATCAGGGACAGGTTCGCTAGCGACGCCGATAAGTATGAGCATCTCAAGTACCTGAGCCTGCAGCCGCGTGCCGGCGAGTTTGCAGAACGTAGATAGGCGCGGCGCATCGTAGGCACCTGGTATGAATCATCGCACCATCGTTCGACAACGACTAAAGAAGCGCATTGTCAGAGTAATGCTCTGCGCTTTCGGCGTGGCGCTAATTTGGCCCGTGAATGCCTCGGCGCAGGTCGGCGATTCCGCGGACGGTTCCTGCCTGCGCGTCGTTCGCAATGAACTCGGCGGGAATACCGGCAACTGGGG
>Ga0116231_10011779_pt1 | contig 13245 bp, 11 predicted proteins | sample S1TSphgellanicum_2_FD_89695 | JGI IMG/M metagenome (GOLD analysis project Ga0116231, IMG submission 89695) | Host-associated microbial communities from peat moss isolated from Minnesota, USA - S1T2_Fd - Sphagnum magellanicum MG | ecosystem: Host-associated > Plants > Peat moss > Unclassified... | reverse complement strand
TACGTGAACCAGCGCTGGCTGGGCGGATTGCTCACCAACATCGCCACTGTTCAGCGTTCCATTAAGCGTTTGAAGGAACTGGACGCCATGGCGCAAGAAAATTCCTACGAAGGCCGCCAGAAAAAAGAAGTCGGGCGCTTGGAGCGCGAGCGCAAGCACCTGCAGCAGAACCTGGCTGGCATCAAGGACATGGTTGGTCTGCCTGATCTGCTCTTCGTCATCGACTCGAACAAAGAAGCCATCGCCGTCAAGGAAGCCCGAAAGCTGGGTATCCCGGTCGTGGCCGTTGTCGACACCAATTGCGACCCGGACGAAGTGGATTACGTCATTCCCGGCAACGATGATGCGCTGCGCGCCATTCGCCTGTTCACCACCAAGATTGCGGACGCCGTTGTCGAAGCCCGCTCCATGGCCACCGAAACCGATTTTGCGGCTCAGGGCATTGGCGGCGAGGAAGAAACAACCGGCGAACAGCCGCCCGAAGAGTATACCCAGTATCTGGACCCCAAATATTTGGAGCAGTTGAATTCGGAAAGTCTGGCTACCGCCGCCGAGCCCGAAGTTCTGCCGAAGAAGGGTCCGGGCAGCGAAGTGGTGGAAGAAGTGCCGGTTGCCGAGGTCGTTGAGCATTAGTCTGTAACAGACTCGTGAATATCAGGAGCGACCAGTCTCTGACGGCTTGGTCGCTCTAGTTATGTATAAAGGTTTTTTGTAGGAAGAAGGATTTTCATGGCTGACATCAGCGCACAGTTAGTAAAACAGCTTCGCGAACGCACGGGCGCGGGCATGATGGAGTGCAAAAAGGCACTCGTAAAAACGAACGGCAACATTGAAGAAGCCGAAGTCGTGCTGCGGACGCTCGGCATCGCCGGCGCCAGCAAGAAGGAATCGCGTTCCACCAAGCAAGGCTTGGTCAGCGTACATATCAGCAGCGACGGCAAAATGGGCGTGATGGTGGAAGTGAATTGCGAGTCCGATTTCGTGGCGCGCACCGAAGACTTTCAGGCCCTGGCCGGCGACATCGCCGCGCACATCGCCGAAACCAAGCCCAAGCTGGTGAAACTGGAAGACGCCACCGAGGCCGAACGCGCCACTTTGCAGGCGCATGAGGCCCTTTATGCCCAGCAATACGCCAAGGACCAGGGCACCACCGTCGGCGAGATGGTGAAAACCAAAATCGCCAAGCTGGGTGAGAACATCAACGTGTCGCGCTTCACCGTTCTGGAAGTCAACGGCACCGGCTCCATCGGCAACTATATCCACGCCGGGGCGCAAATCGGCGTGCTGCTGGAAGTTAACGCCAGCGCCGAAACCACCGAACATCCGGAGTTCAAAACTCTGGTGCGCGATATCGCCATGCAGGTGGCCGCTTCTCATCCGCAATACGTCACGCGCGAAGAAGTGCCGGCCGAACTGATCCAGAAGGAACGCGCCATTCAGCGTGAGCGCGCTCTCACCGAAGGCAAGCCCGAAAAGATGGTGGACAAAATTGCCGAAGGCCGCATGAGCAAGTTCTACGAAGAAGTCTGCCTGCTGGAACAGCCGTTCATCAAAGAGAACACGGTGTCCGTCAGCGAACTGATCAAGAGCGCTTCCGCCAAACTGGGCCCCATTCAGATTGCCCGCTTCACCCGCTATAAGGTGGGCGACGCCGGCGATGCGCCCGGTGTGCAGGAAAGTCCCGTGCCCGTCACGGCATAAGTTGTTTCAAAAGCTCGGCCTTTCTGGTCGGGCTTTTTTTTGGTTCCTTAAAAGGACAAGAATGGCTAAATTCGAACGTATATTGCTGAAAATCAGCGGTGAGGCTCTGGCGGGCGACCTTTCCTTCGGCCTCGATCCCGAACGCGTCAAGGCGCTGGCCACGGAGGTGGCCGAAGTGGCCGCCACCGGTGTCCAGGTGGGCTTGGTCTTAGGAGGCGGCAACATCTTCCGCGGCGTGAAAGCCGCCGCCAACAACATGGACCGCGTCACGGGCGACCACATGGGAATGCTCGCCACGGTCATCAACGCGCTGGCTTTTCAGGACGCGCTGGAGCAGTTAGGCCTCCCCACCCGCGTCATGACCGCCATCGAAATGCACCAGGTGGCCGAGCCTTACATCCGCCGCCGCGCCATTCGTCATCTGGAAAAAGGCCGCGCCGTCATCTTTGCCGCCGGAACCTCTAACCCGTATTTCTCCACCGACACCGCAGCCACGCTGCGCGGTCTGGAAATCAAGGCCGAAATCATCGCCAAAGCCACCAGCGTCGATGGCGTTTATGACAAAGACCCGAAGAAGCACGCCGACGCCGTCCGTTACCTGGAAATCGGCTACACCGAAGTGCTCTCGAAGGCGCTGGGCGTGATGGACGCATCCGCCGTCGCCATGTGCCGCGACAACAAAATGCCCATCATGGTGTTCGACCTGAAGGTCCACGGCAATATAATGCGAATGGCTATGGGCGAAGCGATAGGCACCGTGATCCGATAATGAAAGAGCTATGAAACAAGAAAAGGAAGCGCCGGTTGCCATCAGCAGCCCCTTCAAAACCATAAAGGAAGTAGAATCGAACGCGCGCACGCGCATGGACAAAGTGCATTCGGAATTGCTGGTGGAGCTGTCGCACTTCCGCACCGGACGCGCCTCCATCACGCTGCTGGACAACGTTCGCGTCGATTATTTCGGCACCCCCACGCCGCTGAACCAGGTGGCCCAGTTGCACGTTCCCGAACCCGCCATGATTACCGTCCAGCCTTGGGACACCTCGCTCATCAGCGGCATTGAGAAGGCCATTCGAAACGCCGACCTGGGGCTGAATCCATCGAACGACGGCAAGCTGATTCGCCTGCCCATTCCGCCGTTGACCGAAGAGCGCCGCCGCGACATGGCGAAGAAGCTGAACCACGTCGCCGAAGAGCGCCGCGTCGGCCTGCGCAACGTGCGCCGCGACGCCAACGACCACTTAAAGAAGATGGCGAAGGAAAAACTCATCAGCGCCGACGAGGAAAAGCAGGCCCTCGACGTTATTCAAAAACTGACCGACACCCAGATCGGCAAACTGGATCAAGCCGCGCGCTCCAAAGAAAAAGAGATTCTCGAGTTTAAGTAATCCGTGACGCGGCTCAGCAAAGCCCAGATAGCGGCAATCCTCACTCTCGACGATTTCGAAACACTCGCCCTGCAGTCCATGAATCCGGCTGCTTATGAATACGTAGCGGGCGGCGCAGGCTCGGACCAGACGGTCGTCCGCAACCGCACCGCCTTTAACCGGATCTCCATTCTGCCGCGTCTTCTCATCGACGTCAGCAGAATCGACACGCGTGTCTCGCTCTTCGGCAAGCCGCTGCCCTTCCCGATTCTGCTGGCGCCCACCGGTTACCACAAACTGGTGCATCCGGTCGGTGAAATGGCCACGGTGGACGGCGCAAACGACAGTGAAGCCTTGCTGGTGGCCGCATCCTTCGCAACCGTCTCTTATGAACAGATGCGTTCGCGCGCGCGCCAGGGCATGTGGTTTCAGTTATACGTCCAGAAAGACCGCGGCTTCACCAGGTCTTTGATCGACCGCGCAATGGCCGCCGGCTGTGATGCCTTCTGCGTCACCGTGGACATGCCGGTAAACGGCCCGCGCGACCGTGAACTGCGCGCTGGGTTCAAGCTCCCCAACGGCATAGAGCGGGCGAATTTATCTCTGCTGGGCTCCGCCATCGCCGGCGGCGCACACCGGCCGCAGGGCCGCAACATCTATTCCGCCACGCACGCCGCCGATGTCACCTGGGATGACATTGACTGGCTCCGCAACATCATCCCCAAACCCCTGCTGCTCAAAGGCGTCTTGCACCCGGAAGATGCCGCTATCGCTTATAACGCCGGCTGCGACGGCATCATGCTTTCCAACCACGGTGGCCGCAGCCTGGACACCGTCATCTCCACCATCGAAGCGCTGCCCAGAATGGTCGATCGCCTGCAAGGCCGCATTCCCGTGATTCTGGATGGCGGAATCCGGCGCGGTGTGGATGTCTTTAAAGCCCTGGCGCTGGGCGCAAAAGCGGTGATGATTGGCCGCCCGTATCTTTACGGCCTCGCCGTCGGCGGATCGGACGGCGTGAGCCGGGTGGTGGAAATCCTCCGAACCGAACTGGAAATGACCATGGGCTTGGCCGGCTGCCGCAATCTCTCCGAGATCCAAAAAGATCGTCTCGATTCGTTATAACTTAGCGTCTACTCGGCGTATGCCAACAAAGACGAAGTCCCCACGTAACGGAACTCATTCAGCAGCGCCTTATTTGAACCAGCGCGCCAGTCCCGTCCAGAAATACGGCACTGTGATCGACCTGCCAATTGGCCTCGACGCCAAGGTGCGTCTGGAAAGCACCGAAAATCTGAACCAGCTTTTGGCCGACACCATCATGCTGCGCGATCTTTACAAGAAGCATCACTGGCAGGTTTCAGGCCACACGTTCTATCAGCTTCACCTGCTGCTGGACAAGCATTTCGGCGAACAGGCTGAACTGGTCGACACCATTGCCGAGCGCATTCAACTGCTGGGCGGCGTGGCCGTCAGCATAGCGCATGATGTGGCCGAAAAAACCTCGCTCGAGCGGCCTCCCATCGACCGTGAAGAAGTGCCGGTTCAGCTCTCGCGTTTGCTGGAATCGCACGAAATCATCTTGAAAGAATCGCACGAATTTGCCAAGAAAGCCGACGACGCGGGCGACGACGGCACCAACGATTTGATCGTCAGCGAGGTGATTCGCACAAACGAATTGCAGGTCTGGTTCATCGCCGAACACCTGGTGGCGCTGCCGCTGGTCGAAGCCGATTAGGCTAGAAAAACTCCTTCAGGGCTACACTCGTTGCTGAAGGAGTTTTTCCGCATGTTTCTCTGTCCGCGCCTCGTCGTCTGCGCCGCCATCGCCGCCGCGCTCTTGCCGGCTGATGTCACCTTTACGGAATCAACCAAGTTCGTGGGCGGCACGATGGTGGAGATGATGCGGAAAATGGCCAGCAATCCAATGATGGGCCGCATGATGGCAGGCAATAAACGGACGTTTCAAGACGACACTTACGACGTCTACATCAAGGGCAATAAGATGGCGCGCTGGGGAAGAGTGACTTCGACCATTTACGACCTGGACGCCGGCTCCATCACCACCATCGATAACGCCAAGCGAACCTTTACTACCACCACGTTAGACGAGATGCGCCAGAAGAGGGAGCAGGCCCAGCAGTACATGAAACAGCAGCAGGGTCCCGCGTTTGACTTTGATGTGAAGGTAAGCAACACCGGGCAGACAAAAATGATCGGCGGCGTGGAAGCGAAAGAAGTGCTGATCACCATGACTGCAAAGCAAGCCAGCGCGAAAGGGCAAATGGTGGTCACCACTCATTCCTGGCTGGTGCCCTATACGGATGCGGCGCGCGAAGCTGCGGCCTTTCAGCGCAAGCTGGGGGAGAAGTACGCTTTCCTGACATCAGGACCCGGCGTGGGACAAGGGGTGATCGCGGCTATCAGCCAGGCGTACAAACAGGAAAACGGCTTTCCCGCGGAAATGGAAGTGGAAATTAGCGGCCTGATGGCGGGACCAATGCCCGGCGGCGGAGATCCCAACGCGCCGATGCTGAAGGAACTGGTGGAGGCCAGCAACTTTGCCAAGGGCGCTGTCGACGACGGCAAGTTCGCCGTCCCTGCCGGTTTCAAAGAGGAGAAGCGGGGCCGATAGCTATTCCGCGCGCAGCGCTTCCACCGGATTTAGCAGCGAAGCGCGGCGAGCGGGAATAAAGCTGGCCAGCATTGTTGAACAAACGAGCACGAAAGCAACCGCCGCAAGTGTCGGGATGTCCCAGGAAGTCACTCGGAAAAGCAGGCTCGCCATCAGGTGAGCCGCGCCGATGGAACAGGCAATTCCCAGAACCAAACCGAATGCAATTAATCCGCCTGCGTCTTTCAGTATCAGCCGGCAGACGCCGATGCTTTCGGCACCCAGCGCGATTCTCACTCCAATTTCCCGGGTCCTCTGGCTCACTGAATAAGCAATAACGCCGTAAAGACCGACAACTCCCAGCAGCAGCGCCAAGCCGGCAAAACCGCCCACCAGCAGCGCCAGTGACCGGTGAAGATATGCTGACTGCGATATCTGTTCATCCATACTCTGGCCCTTCAAAGTGATAATCTCCGGATCAATCTTGTGGACGACAGAGGCTATCGCCGGAAGAACAGAGTTGTCGCCGGAAGTCCGCGCGAACAAAAAGAAATAATTATCGGTATTTTGAGCAAATGGATAATAGAGCGTTGCGCGTGTTTCCGAGTCCAAAGATCCCTCCTTAATGTCCTGAACCACGCCAATAATCTCGGTAGAAATCGGCGGATCACCTAGCGGAAGCAAGTGCTGGCCGAGCGGATTTCCATTAGGAAAATATTGGCGCGCAAATGTCTCATTCACAATGGCCACCAGCGGCTTGGTTGCGTCTTCCGATTCCTGGAAATAACGGCCTTGCAGCAGCGTGGCCCCGATCGTTCTGAAGTAATCGGGAGTCACAGAGATATAGGGTGTATCGTTATGCTCACCATGCCACGGGCGGCCGGCAATCTTGAACCAAGTGGTGTTTCCCTGATAACTGACGGGAGATTTGGTGGCGACGGCCAGGGATTTGATGCCGGGAATGGCGGAGGCTTTGTCAAAAATCTTGCGCTCCAGTGCGATCACCTGCGGATCTTTCGAATAATTTGGCCCCGTCGCCGCAACGGCGATAGAAACCAGCCGCTCCGGCTGCAATCCCAGCTTTACCGTCAGCAGCCGGTAAAGGCTTTGCCCCAGCAGTCCCGCGCCAAACAGCAATACAACCGCGGTAGCCAGTTCCACCACCACCAGCTTGGAGCCCAGCCTGCGCCAAGTTTGGCCTGACGAGCCGCGGCTGCCTTCCGACAATCGCTGGCGCATCTCCGCCAGCGACACGCTCAATGCCGGGGTGAATGCGAAAAGCAGCGCCGCGAAACAAGCGACCGCACCGGCAAACGCCAGCACGCGCGGGGTGAATCCAAGGCCGTTCAGGTAAGGCATCGACAGCAGCATATCGGCCGATATCAGCTTCGTCAAAAAGTGCATGGCCCAATAAGCGCAGATAAGTCCCAGCGCGCTGCCCATCACCACCAGCACCAATCCTTCGGCCACAAACTGACCCGTAATACGCGCCGCCGAAGCACCCAAACCGCTGCGAATGGCCAGTTCACGCGAACGGCTCTCGGTGCGAACCAGCAGCAGACTGGCCACGTTCACGGCGGCAATCAGCAGCAGCAGACACGCACCGGCCAGAAGCACCAGCAGAATGGGGCGGATGGAACCGCTAATCACTTCCGGCAGCGGCGAAAGGTTTGCTCCCTGATCTTTGTTGCTTCCCGGATACTGCTGCTCCAGGCGTCTGGCTATACCGGTGACATCGGCAAGCGCGCCTTCGAAGCTGACTCCGTCCTTCAGCCGAGCCACTCCATAGAGACCGTGGCAACTGCGCCGCAAGTCGCACTCCGTGGAGGCGTGCATGGTCACCCAATAGTCGGTTGGTTCGGAGGGCGCGAAGTGAAACTCCTTTGGAAGAACGCCGATGATCACCGTCTGGTCGCCATTCAGGACGACGGACTTGCCCAGCACATCGGTTGCGCCCCCGTAATTGCGCTGCCACGCTGAATAACTCAGAATGACCGTGCGGGGAGCGGAAAGCTGATCCTCGCCCGCACGGAAATTCCTTCCTAGTATGGGAGAAACACCCAGCGTGCGAAAAAAGCCGTCTGTCACTCGCGAGACAAAAGCACGCTGCGAACCAGTGGGAGTCTTCAGCATCCCGCCTTGCTGGTTATAAGCGTCAAAGCTGCTGAAAACGGTATCTTGCTTGCGCCAGTCGAGAAAATCCGGATAAGACAAGTTGCACATTGGGCAGACTTTTTCGAGTTTTTCGTAGACGCCCACCAGACGGTTCGGATCTTTATAAGGCAACGGCTTGAGCAGCGCCGCGTCCACAAAAGCAAAGATGGCGACGCTGGCGCACATGCCCAGCGCCAGCATCAGCACCGCCGTCGAGGTGAATCCAATGTTCCGGCGCAATTGGCGCAGAGCGAAGCGAATGTCGCGCAGCAAATTTTCAAGCAACGGGAACGTAGCCTGATCGCGATAAGCCTCTTTCGTCGGTTCCAGACCGCCCAATTTCAACAATGCTTCTCGGCGCGCCTGAGCCGGTGTCATGCCCTGTCGAATGTTGTCGTCAATGTGAAGCTGAAGATTCGCTTCAATTTCATCCGCCCGGTCGCGGTCCTTTTTAGAATTCGGCAGCAACCCCAAGAAACGCAACAGCAGCGCTCTCATGCTGTCCCCTTGGCGGTAAAGAAGCGCGCCAGAATCGCGGTGGTCTGTTCCCAATTGCGCGTTTCCTGTTCAATCTGTTTTTTCCCCGCGCGCGTCAGCCTGTAAAATTTGGCCTTGCGGTTATTGTCTGAAACGCCCCATTCGGAAGAAATGGAGCCTTCCTGCTCCAGTTTCAGAAGCGCCGGATAAAGCGTGCCGTAGTTTAGAGACAAAAGATCGCCGCTGGTCTGCTCAATCCGCCGCGCAATGCCATAACCATGCAACGAGCCCATGGATTCCAGGGTCTTCAGAATCATCAGGGCAAGCGTGCCCTGCCAAACGTCTGTCTTCTCCGCCACTCGTCTCCTATTGTTTAGCCATAGGAATCATAACACGGCTTATATGGGAAAACAATAGGACTACTTGCTGATTGCCGCTTCCGCCATTGTCATCACCGCATACTTCAGCGCTTCCGTTCCGCCGTTGGATCGCTGAATCAGCATGATGGTAATCAATTTCGTCCTCGGATCAATCCATCCCTGCGTTCCAAAGGCGCCGCCATGCCCAAACGTGCCCAGCGAATGGCCTTCCAGTTCGCCGAACGGATCTTTCACCACTTCCCACGTCAGGCCATAACCGGAACCGCCCATCCAGCCTGACGGATTCAAATCTCCGGTATGCACTTCCGTCATCAGCTTGACTGAAAACTCCGACAAATAGCGGCGCCCTTTGTAACTGCCGCCCTCCAGCATCATTTCGTAGAAATGCGACAAATCCTCGGCCGTCGAGTGCAAACCCCAGGCTGGCGCCGGATCAATCGCGCCTTCCCGGTGCTTGGCCGGATCACCGCCGAGAATGCTTGCCGGCGACCGCGTCAGCGTTCCACCATGCCCTTCATACACCATGGCAATGCGCCCCACGCGTGCCGCGTCGGGGAAAAAGAAACTGTCCTTCATGCCCAGCGGCACAAGCAGCCGCTGGGCGATAAAATCCTCATATTTCTGCCCCGAACAAACCTCGATAATGCGCCCCAGAATATCGATCCCCGGACTGCTGTAACTCCAGTGCGTGCCCGGCTGAAACAGCAGCGGCTGTTTCGAGAAAGTCTTCATCAAATCGGCCAGAGAAACATTCATTTTCTGGTTGTAATCGGGCAAATCGGCTGGCGCGGAATCGAACATTCCCGAGGTATGCGTCATTAAATCGCGGATGGTGATGGCATGCACCGGCTCACCCGTCCGCGCGGCATCTGGACCGGTTGTTGTCACCACGCGCAAGCCGTGAAATTCCGGCAGATAGCGCTCCACCGGATCGCGCAGCCCCAGCTTGCCTTCTTCGGCGAGCATCATGATGCCCACGCCGGTAAACGGTTTCGTCATGGACATGATCTGGAAAATGGTGTCTTTCTGCATCGCTTTGCCGGCTTCGGCGTCCGCCATGCCTTCGGCGTCGAATTCCACCACTTTGCCGTTGTGCAGCACCATGGTGACGACGCCCGCCACGGTATGGTCATCCACAAAGGCCTTGGTTCGAACTGGGATATTTTTCAGTATCGTTTCATCCACGTCGGCTTGCGCCAGACAAATCGCCGCTGTTATCAGTAGTCCAAATAAAATTCGCATCGCTCGCCTTCGAAAAAAATGAGAGGTTCTAAAAGAATAATAGACTCAGCCTAAGAGACCATATTTTGAGCAAGCTCTGGATTCTCCAAGACTGGTACTTGGAAGTTGATGATCAAGGCTACTATCGTGGCCGGCTGGGAGAGGGTGTTCTCGGCTCCGTTGTTCTGCTTCAGGGAAACCCCGATGAAAACCCTGTGGCCTGGAAGCTGCCGCGTCTTTTGGCAGACACGCTGGAAGAAAACTTTTACATTGAAACACTTCTGGCTCAGGAGCTGAAGGTAGTCAACGATATCCGCAACAAGCCGGGGCTTCCCTCGCACACGCTTCTGCGCGCGCGCGATGAGCGGCGTCATGGCGCGTTTAAAGGCGGCCGCGAATTGGGCGGACGCACGCGCGAAGGCGCGCAGCAGCAGGGTTCGTATCTTCTGATGCAATTCAAGAAAGCGCAGCCGCCGCGCTTGTGCCTGGTCTCGTTCAACGAAGGCCAACTGGAAGTGACGCCTGAAGGCGTGCGTCAGGAACTGATTGCGCTGAACACTCCCGAGGTGTGGAATAAACTCCTGCGAGATTCGGCGCATTTTCAAATTGCTTCGTTTTGCGCTTTTTCGCAGTTCGATCAGATTCGCTCCGTGGAAAACCACAACGTCATTGTGGAAACACTGGAAACCGCGATTGGCGAACGGCAGCCGCTGGAAGCATGGTACGCGGCAGTGTCCGCGGTCCAATGGGATTGGGCCACCAAGAGCCTGCAGCAGGCGATTGGCGAAGGCGACCTGCGCAACTGGTCTTTTGAAGAACATCTGATTCTTGCCAAACGCATTCTGGATGGCGTGGCGGCGCTGCATGACCGCGGCTATCTGCATGCCGATCTGCGCCCGGCCAATGTCTTCAGCGTGGGGTCGTCGTTTGAACCTGTCAGCTATTATGTGGGCGACTATGGCAGCTTCTCCGAAGGAGACGCGGATTCGGCGCCGGCCGACGGCAAAACACTCATCGGTCCCGACGTTGGCAGAGGCCGTTCGTCTCCTTTCTACGCATCCGAGAGGCGCGCCGGCATTGAGCGCGAGAGCGCCGACACCGCCATTGTCATTTATGAGCCGGAGCCGGACCGGTACAAGATCTGGCTGGGCTGGAAGTCTCAGGTTCTGGATAACTCCGGGCGGCTTCTGGACGCGGCCCGTATTGAGTTACTAAACACGATTCCGAAACCGCAAGGACTGCAAACCTCCGTTGCATCGCTGGATTACCTGAGGCCGAATGACCGCATTCGGATTCGAGATCACGTCTACAAGGTGCAAGGAATCGGCACGGCCGGGCATTTGAAGGACAGTCCGCTGGCGGGAGGCCTGTTCTGTCTTTGCGATTCATCGAGAGCAACGGTGATTCACGACCGGCTCACCGTGCGGGACAACAAAAAGCCCGATCCGTCGGTTCATCTGAAACCGGAGATACTGACGCTCTCCGGCTTCACGGAACTGCGCCAATGGTCGGCCGCGACCGATCTTTTTTCCTTTGGAGCCATGTTTGTCTACACGCTCTATAGTTCGGGCCGTCAAAAGGGTTTTCTGCCGAAAACCAATTTGGACGATCCGTCACAACTATTAAGCTCAGTCACGGGCGCGCAGGCGCTGGTGGTGATTGATGCCGAGTTTCGCCAGATGATGTCGGTTCTGGAGAGCGCGCCTTATCTGCGGGTTCTATGGCAGGATCTGGATTATGTCTGGACCGTGATCACCAACGAGCGGGCGCGTGTCCGGCAGACCAGCGATTCCCGAAAGAAAGCCGAGATCTACAGTGAGCTGTTTGAGCGCCTGACTAAACAGGATGCGGCGGAAGGCCAGAACGGCCAGAGCAAGGGCCGAAAGCTGCCGTCCGTTGCCAGCAACATCACGCAATCGGTTCCGAACATCAAAGTGATTCTGCAATGTTTCGGCTGGAATATGGTGCAGTTTCTCCTGTTCATGCACTTTATTCTGCGCTGCATTCACCGCAAGACGCATTTGGACGGCGTGTTTCCCACCGGGCCGTTTTGCGAAGACCGGGTGGAAAAAGCCCGCCGGAATGGAGCGGCGACGGCGGCGGTAAAGGCCCTGGCGGAAGTGGGTGAACTCTTGTTGGATCCTTATCTGAACGATGAAGCGGTGCAGCGGACCGACCTCCCCGACTACGATGTCCGCTCCGAATTTGGCGTGAAGATTGAAAACACCGATCTGAAGTCAAAAATCTCCGATGCCGCCAAGAAACTCAAGAAAATGGAAAACACTTTGCAGGAAGTGCGCAATTTGTCTATCACTTCGGCCACCGGACTGAGCCAGATCAAAAGCCTGAGGAAGGGTCTGCTGCCGGACACCTGGACTTCCGACCGCGCTAACCGCGAGAATCTCTTTAAAGCGATCGACAATGCTTCGCCGTTTACCTTCGACGGTTCGGCACTAAAAGAAATGTCGGCGCTGATTGAGGAACTCCACAAATCAGTCACCGACATGAAGTAAGCGGCTGTCTAGTGGGCGGCCGCGGCGTGCTGAGGCAGATGCCTTTGAATGCCGTGGCCGATATCCGTCACTTTCGCGGCGGCCTTTTTCTCTTCGTTTAGCGTGCGCTCCAGTATCAGAACAACGTCGTGTTTGTTCAAGACTTGAGCGTAATTACGAAGCGAGATGTAGGCAGCCATCTCCCAGTGCTCCACCTGATTGGCCGCCTCAATTAAAGCGGCATCGCGGACTGGTCCGGCTTCAATGGATTTCACCATGCCGTCGGCTTCTTTTCCCATGGCCTGAACAACGGAATTGGACTTGGTTTCCGGCGTCTGGCCGAAGGATTTGAAGATCTGTTCGGCCCTCCGGACATGCTCCCGAGTTTCGGTCAGGTGAGCTTCAAACGCTTCGCGGAGTTGCGGCGTCTCCGAGGCCTTTGCCATCTTTGGCAGCGCCTCAGTCAATTGCTTCTCGGCGTCATAAACGTATTGAAGCGAGGTCAGGAATAATTCTTCCAAGGATTGTATTTTCATCTCTACGGGGTCCTTTCATATCTGTAGACGATGACACCACCAATCACGTGGCTGAGTAGTTAAACCAGCAGTCCGCTGAGAGCTTTGTCATGAAAATGATCGGCCTTTGCAGCCGGTTTGGCGGAACGCAGGAGCATTAAAGGGCAGTCGACTTGCTTGACCACGTTTTCGGCAATTGATCCGAATATATCTTCACGCCAGCCTGAACAGCCATGTGTGGAAATGATCACCAAGTCGATCTGCTCTTTCTTGATGGCTAGCAGAATGTTGCCGGTTACATCCTCACCCACCTCAATCCGGCAC
>Ga0116231_10011778_pt1 | contig 13245 bp, 9 predicted proteins | sample S1TSphgellanicum_2_FD_89695 | JGI IMG/M metagenome (GOLD analysis project Ga0116231, IMG submission 89695) | Host-associated microbial communities from peat moss isolated from Minnesota, USA - S1T2_Fd - Sphagnum magellanicum MG | ecosystem: Host-associated > Plants > Peat moss > Unclassified... | reverse complement strand
GGGGGGAAAAAAAGGGGGGGGGGGGGGGGAGGAAAAAAAAAAAAACCGGTAAAGGCAGGGGGGGGGGGGGGGAAAAAAAAAAAAAAAAAAACCCAGAACCCTGTCCTGGGGTTGGGTTGGGTTTCATCCTATCGAAAAAAAAAAACCGCAAAACCGGATTTTTTTGGATGGTGCAGTGGTGGGTGCTGGGTCGCTCAAGCCCACCATGAGCATACTGAACTGCAAACAGTGATTTGAACAAAACTGTGATACCCCACCACTCCTCATGAAAGATCTATCAATTCCAAGGTTCTCATTTGTTGAAACATTACGACAATGATCCTTTTCATTCTTTTGGACGTTCTGTAGAGTGTTGAACTCAATTAGAATACTTTCCTAAATGGAGCTGCATAGTCAAAAAGCAGCGTCTGCAAGACCCTGGTTTAGGTCAAGAACTTCAGATGGTAAACTCCACCTAAGTGGACTCATTTGTGGTACCAACATAGAAGATTGCCATCATCTTGGGGCCTTCCAAACAACCCCAAATTTAGTATTCATCCGTTGAACAAAATAAACACTTGTCTCTTCATAACGGGGTGTTCATGAACAATTTGGTCTTGTACTCAAATGAATGTAATCATGGTCGGCAATGTGGTGGTCCCCCAAATCTTAGTTCGATCCACCTTTGTCTGAGTTAAGTTTGTACGCAACAATTCCATCAAGCACCCACCTGGAGGACGGCTGTTCCTTCTCCTGAGATATATCCATTAACCTTTTTCATGGCAAGCACAATTTTGTTTGACGGCTCAGCAGGCAATTGGGCCCCAACAGCCAGCCTCCATTACTGTACTATATTGACAAGTGGAGATCAGAATTAAGAAGAACCGCTAAAATCAATGTGGAGAAGAACACTAGGAATTTCTGGGGGTGGGAGAGGTGATAGGGGAGGCATGATTGGGGGGGTGGGGAAACAGTAGGGGGGGGTGGGCTACCTTACTTGGAAACTTGTGCTGATTGGTGTTGCAAACTCCTCTGTTGTGTAGTCCTTTGATTTTGCTAATACCACAAACAACTGGTTCAATCTATCTGGTGTGTGCTGAGTCCTGACAGTGAACCAAAAATGTATTATCCCATATGGATGTGGAATGATACCTCTACTGATTCCCAACATGCTTAGTGCATATTTTTAACTATACAAATTAAGACCAATATTGCTCTTTCTCATCAATGAGTGTTATGCAATATCAATAGAGATTCAAGGTTTCAAAAATTTATGTTTTATATTTCCTTAAATGCTTTTTGGCTTTTCATTGGGCAAGTGGAATTGGAAGCTTTGATAGTTATTTTTCATTTGCAGTTGAAAAGCTTGTTAGATAACGATTGTTGTTTGATTTGATGACTTTCAATATTGAAGTGTGTGAAGTACATTTTGAGAATTGAGATTGAAAGTCAAGAAATTCATTGCTTTTTCCTTGCTTCTTTTTTCCTTCAGAAATTATTAAAACATATTCAAATGCAATTTACCATTGTGAATGGAGGTAAAAACATCACCATGAAATACTGGAGCAATCTTGGCATTGGCTGGTATCAAATTTAAAAAATCACAACTATTATTGCATCTAGCCAATCTGAACATGTATAATAACATTACAGGAGAATGTAGTTTTTCTCACATGAGAAGTCATGGCTCGTGACACATTTGTGAGGTGAACTTTGTGATTTCAACTTCCATCCATCACAATGTACAATACGTGGTGTTTACTGTGGGGTATATATTACATTTAAATGACAATTTGGCATTATGTAATGACACATATTGTCATGAGACGCAGTTTTTGTGTGAGAAAAATCACATTCTCTTTTACTGTGTATCACCTGGTACTTAATCTGAGAATTTCTAGACCTATGAGGACCCAGCTGGTAGCCAATCTGTGAAGAATTTAGAATTTTGGATTTGGTTGGTCTCTTTGTAATACAATGTCTGCCCAATAGTGAATGGAACCCTGTAACATGGTTAGGGAATTTGATTGCAAAATGAACTTGATATTGAGAATTAATTATTTAAATTAAAAAACAGCTTAGAGAGTCCAGCTAGGACCCAAAAGCAAACAAACACCTACAAATCTGTAGTCAAAGATATTTGTGTTGACCCAATAAATTTTTGGGTTAAATCTTGGTTCTTGTAGAATGTCACTCAAGCATCCGGAGCCAACACTTGTGAGACCCACATTTGCATATAATTAGAAGTTACAGCAATTTCCTGGCAGACACCGTTGTGCTGTATGAACAAACAACATCCTTTACATGTGCAGTAGCCTCATTCACCTTATTCTCTCCAAGAACTGCGAGGATATTTTGCTAGGACTGTTGTGCTCCTTCTAAAGGAGCTTGTAGAAATTTCCCAATATTTTTTAAGATCACATTATATTTGTATATAACCCTCCCACAACAGAGCAAGGATATTTTTGCCACTGTTTAGGAATGGGAGGGACATTGTGTGGCCGGAGGGATCTATAGGTTTAAGGTCACTGCAAAATAGTAGGTGTAAGACCACCTCTTAGATAGGTGTAATGTTCCTCCCATGCCTCCTGTTTCTAGATCTAAGGATCTCTAGCCTTATAATAAGGTTCCCATCATGTGTTATAGTTGGTAACGCCCAAGGGTTGTGGGAAATCCCAAAATGACCATTTTGTCCTCCTAAACCCCTTGACAGCCTCATCCTCCTATACCCCTTATTTTGGGAATGGCCCCCACCCTATGGCTTTACCCTACATGTAAAGCAATCAAAGCTTTTTCCCTATTGTATTTGGAAGGCACCTTTATATCCATGAACATCTCTCTTAGGGATATTGTGCCAACTCTTTGAGAGAGTGAGGGACCTTATGCCTATTATGCCTACTTATGGGCACAAGATCATTCCCCCTCTTAAAGTAGGCAAAAGAAAACTCCCCTCCTACACCTTGTGATCTAGCTACCCTTATGTTTTAGGTTCCCATGTCCTATGATGGGTAGAAGCCATAGGTGGGAGACATTCCCAAAATGTGAGGCTGAAGTCGGATACATACTGGCTCATCCTAGGCCCTTTTGGAAATGCCCCCACCCTGAGCTTTACCTTACACGTGAGGATATTTTTACTGAGGTAGAATTCCATTTTAGAAAATGCCTTCCTCTAACACTAGAAAATTTTCGGCAGATCTTTACATGTAGGGTAAAGCCAAAGCCATGGGGGTAGGTTTTCCTGGAATAAGGGCCCTGCAAGGTGAAGCTTAGGATGGGGTTGATTCCAATAAAACCCGCCTCCAAGGGCTTTACATGATTTAAAAATCGTCGTGCTTTTAATTTTTAATTTAAAAAAAATAATAGCAAGCGTTTTGAAAAGCATAATTCATAATTCCCTTAGAGGAGCGCATTACCTTTATTGAAATGCTTGCTGTTGTATTACAAATTAAGTGCCATGCACATACACTAAAAAAGAGTGCCCAGGTTTTTTTGTGTAGGGTATCACATGACAAAAAAGAAAAAAAGAGAGGCGGCATTTCAAGAAGCGTTTCATTTGTGAGCATTTCGCTTCTCGAAATGCCCACCTCTTTGCAGATAACAGATTGCGCTCTGGAATGCTACCTCCAAATTTAGGAAATTTCTGGGACTGCTTGGCGAAAAAAAGAATTAAAGCTAAGTGAAAAAGAAAGCTCAAAAGCAGACTCCAAAATACATCCCGTCATTCTTCACTCAACTCCCCCACACACAAACACACGCTCTCTCTCACAGACACTCTTTCTCTCTCACACTCTCCCTCTCTTTCCCATAGTGAGAGCAAGTGTTACTCTGCAAGAAGCTCTGAGTTCCAAAAGAAAAAACCTCTTTCCTCGCAGGCACCTCTTTTGTTATTCCACAGCGAAATTGCAGTGAACTGCAGTTTCATAAGCCCAAAGACGATTTTTAAATCGTCTGAACAGACCAAAAAATTGTACGCAGAAACAATAACTGAGCTGCATCAAAGAATTCAATTCTGCTGGATCGATCTATCGATACCATTTTTGTTTGTTTTTTGTTGTTGTGGAGGGAATTTTGTGGGGAATCAGTTAGTTGTTGGGACAGTATTGTTAGGAAGAAGGCAGAAGAAGAAGACAGATTTACACAGAGAGAGACCGGATCGAGAAATTCCTGAATTGGGTTGCGAATTTTATTCTTACTTTCTTGTTGAAGGCAGAGTCTCTCGAGATCCCTGGAAGACCTGGAAGACTCCGGCTACGTCCATTCTGCAAAAACCTAAGTCGACTTGGGATGGGAAAAGGGCACTCGGATGATCATTTCAAAGCCATGGCTGTTGCTGCGGCTCCTGCTGCCAAGTTTGTTCCAGCGTCGTCACTCATCGCTGAACACAGCAGCAGCAGCAGCTTCGTTCCACAATTCATGACAGCAATTCACCACCCACGGCAGGAGAACAAAGAAGACGAAGATCACCATCGCTTCTTCCTGAATTCGGTCCTCAGTGAAGGAGCAAGACAGCAGGAGAAGGAGGAGGTGGGGTTCCTGGAATTGGGTATTGGCATTCGCAGGGAGAGGGACGAGGAGTTTCTTGACCTGGGTAGTAGACTAGTTCCCAGTGTTGTTCATGAGCAAGAAAGACACACAAGCTTTGTTCTACCGCAGAATTCCAGCTGTTCAGGCTCCACCACTTCTCCGTCCTCATGTAGGGCGGAGCCGCCGGGACTAGTATGGTCCGAGCCAGCAGCCTCAGTCCCGCCGGAATCCTCCTCCTCCTCCCCCTCACGAAGACCAAGTTTTCTCTATTACGGCAGCGGCAGCGGCAGCAGCGAGTCTTCTTCTATTGGCAGCAGTAGTCACCAGCAGCAGCACGTCTGCAGATATCTCTCACTGGGGCCCCGCAGAACTCCTGATCATCATCATCATCCTTACAACAACAGCTCAATAACAGCTGAATTTATGCCGCAGGCAGCAGCAGCTTGTGCACAGCAGCAGCAAACGAGTAGTATAGCTGCAGGAATGTTGTCTTGGATGGCAGCAACACCAGCACCAGCTCAGGTGAAGAATAATACCACGGGCGTGCAGCAGCTAGGCCTAAGGGTCATCCCTTTAGCTCAGTGTGTAGTAGGACAAACCCCCGTACAAGAAGGTCTGCACGCCGCCACCTACAGCAAGAACCTGCAGCTTGCTCATCAGCTGCAACAGCAGCAAATGAATTGGAGCCCTAGCACAGCAGCAGCAGCAGCCATGATGCAGCAGGAGTAGCTACTACAGCAGTCTTCTAAGCAGCTGGAGAAAGCTGGGCGCTTAGGAGGAGGAGGAGCCTTAGGCTCAGATCCTGTGAAGAAGCAAACCAAGCTTTTCAGAGGAGTACGTCAAAGGCAGTGGGGCAAATGGGTTGCAGAGATTCGCCTCCCCAGGAATCGTACCCGCCTGTGGTTGGGGACTTTCGACACTGCGGAAGAAGCAGCTCTTGCTTATGATCAAGCTGCCTACAAACTGCGAGGAGAATCCGCTCGCCTCAACTTCCCTCATCACAGGTACTATCAGCTGCAGGAAGCTCAAGCAACAATGGGTCTCCGAGGAGCAGCTTCTTCTTCTTCGCCGGCCCACCGGGTAAGCACCCATGAGGAGCTCCAGTTCCTGACATCTCCTCCTCCTCCCCCCGCTGCGCCTACTCCAGCAGGTCCGGCTGCAGCACCAGGAACTTGGGTAGACCTGGATGACCACGACTTGCTGAAGAACATTGTCCCAAGTCTGGACGTCGACATGTCGTGGGCGGTGGATTTGTCTAGTCCTGCCAATACAACTCTGGCTCTTGGTAATTGCCAACATCATCATCGGCACGCATCACAAGCAGCACAAGCTGCTTATGCTTCTTCTTCTGCTGCAGCTGCCGCAGCTGGATTGCAGCAGCAGACACCCAGCAGTAGCTACAGTAGTCGAGGAGCTTCTCATCATCTCTTCACCCCCAACGTCAATCACAACATCCGAGCCTTTCCAAGCTTTACTGGCTCACCTCCTCTCTAGATCTGTTGCAACAGATAGGACCATGACTCCTCTCTCTCTCTCTGCGTATGTTTGTGTGTGTGTGACTCTTTTCCAAATTGCAGTAATGAGAGAAGAGGGGTTTGGTTTTTTGTGAGAATTTATGGTTGCAATGCTGCTGCTTCTCTCTCCTCTGCATGCATTGGGTGCATACCAGCAGTTACAATCTGAGGATGAACATTGCAGATATTTGTGACACTCTTTTTTTTCTGGGAGCTCAACTACTTGCCAGGAGATATGCTGAGCACTGCATGCTGGCGAAATTTTTTAGAGATTCAAGAAGACCTCAGAGTGTATGTACATCACTGAAATGGAAATCTCTCCATCTCTCTCTCTCTCTCTTCCACAAAACAAGTTTCTCTCATCAGAATCTTAGGTAGACTTCTTGTAGATCAGAAATTGTGTTGAGCTTTGAGCTTTGCATAATTTAATTTAGCTGCAATTTTTTTGCCAGACTGTGGAGTTTTTTTCCCCTCTCCCTCTCTCTCTCTGCAGACAGAGTCAAGCAACACCTGAAATTGGATTTTTTTTGCTTCTGTTTTTCCCCCTTCTTAAGTCCCCTTCCAGCCTCTCCTCCTTTTGTGTCTGCATCATCAGTATCAATCTCCTTTGCCAGTGGCAAGATCCTTGGTTGAATCTTCAACCCACCCTTTTAGTTTTGGGTTGCTGTTGCAACCAGGGGATCACTTTGCTGAGTGCAACAATCAAGAGATGTATGTATGTATGTATGTATGTCTGCACATATGGAGAAAAACAAATGACGGAGAGCATATTTGATACTAAGGTTTGAAGTTAGAACAGACATGAGAGCAGCTGTAGGTAGACCAGCATTTTTCTGCATTTTGGAATGATTTTTCAGGCAGTTTGTTTAGTGAAGCTGTCAACTATATCGGTTGTCACTATGTTGAAGACTTGGGAAGTTGCAGAGTTTTGTTTCAGTGAAGCTCTCAAATTGTACTGGCACTATAATATTGAAGACTTGGGAAGTTGCAGAGTTTTTGTTTCAGTGAAGCTCTCAAATTGTACTGGCACTACTATGTTGAAGACTCGGGAAGTTGCAGAGTTTTTGTTTTGGTAAAGCTCTCAATTGTACTGGTGTGCTGTTGAAGATCTGGGAATTGGCAGAGTTTTGTTTTGGTGAAGCTCTATCTCAATTGTATTGGCTTGATGTTTGAGACTTGGCAATTGGAAGGGTTTTATTTGGTGAAGCTCTTGATTGTACTGGCACCATGGATGATGGTGGAGTTTTGTTTGGTGAAGCTCTCAATTCTCCTGGCACCATGATCAGAGACTTGGAAAGTGGTTTGGGAGATTTGTTTGACCTGCAGCTCTCAATTGTACTGCCATCATGTTAATGGAAACCCCGTTTTGCACAAAGAAACTCCAGCATGCTTTTTCTTTGCCAATTCTTTGCACAAAGAAACCTCCTGCAATTGGCTTGGATTTCATGGGATCTTTGAAGCACATTTTTGTACATTGCTGGTTTTGGTTTTGGTTTTGTTTTCTGCCATCTGTTTGAACAAAGCACAGATGTTTTCTGTCCATGTTTATGCAGTATGCAGTAAATCTTTGGAGGGTTTGTCCCCATTTTATGAAATTTTCTGTTTGGGTTTTTATGTCCACAATTCAAATGCTTCAATGATCTCAGCTTAGCACAGGCCCAATTCCCATAAAGCATTTTGTAAACAATGTGGTTTGTAGAAACGATTGAAGCCTTGATACAATTGCACCAAGAAGCCAATCAGGAACAAACTGATAATGATCAACAGAGAGCCACAACATGCAACGGTTGATAAAGCTTGTGTGACGGTTGTTACACAATATCATCTTTGTTTTTGGAATATAAGAAGAAGAGCTAATCTTGAGAACCCAACTTGCAGGATTTGAGGTAGCTGTCATGAGGCTGCTGGTATAGGGCAAGTGGAAGGTATCATACCTAGGACTGATGTTCAGCACAAAATAGTTTGCAAATGGTCTAGCCAATAAAAAGGAAAATTTTATTGATATTTGTTGAAATTGTTGAGAATTGAAGTCCCATCCCATCCATTGGGATACTCTACAAAATACACAACAGAAGGTGTACTTTGCATAATTACTCCTCAACTCTTGAAATTCTAGAAAATCAAATTTGAAACATTTTCTAAATAAGTAAATATTCAACAAAGAAGTGCTGATTGTCAATAGTGGGTATGGTATCAAAAGTCTTGGGAAGTTTCAAAAGATGGGCCCTTCTCTTACTTAAAAACCTGTCAGACTTTGATGATGCCCCTGGCTAGGACCTTACAAATCATGTAAGGGTCTGTACAGTCTAGTGGGGACCTTACTAGCTGAGTGGAAGGTAAAGAAAACCCTCCAAGGTTCAAAAGACAGGCTCTTCTCTTTGTTCAAAACCTGTAATTTTTATTAGTTGTTTATTTTCTTTTTTCTTTTTTTTCCTGGAGAACAACAGCAGACCTAAACTGCCAAGCCGTTAGCACCCCCAAGTCAAGCTCATTGGCACAGGGCTGGCACAAGTTTCACCTGCACTCCACTGGGTTTGAGCGCAGGACCTTTTTTGAGATTCCCCGAGGGTCCCAGAATGGGCTATAGGACTATACCAGTGACCCTTCACACCTGCGGTACCTGTCATGTTTTGATGACACCCTGACTGTGAGTTTACATATGTAAGGACTGGTAGAGTCTAGTTGGGACCCTCAGATAAAATCTAACCTGTCTCAGGGATAGACACTAAGCCTAAGTCTGATAGGTGTTCAAGGGTTGGTTTCCATGTTACTCGCTCACCACAATTTCTCAGTCAATTTGTTGGTCAAAATAGTGAGAATAGGTCTTCATGTCCCCTCGCCTATATGGTCAGCCAGGGGGAACTTTGATGGCACCCATATTGATACTTTACCCTTGCAAGTGAGGCCTCTTAGTGGCCATATTACGCCCAAAAAATGTTAGATTTGAACTCCAAAACCCTGATTTAGTCTAAGCATGGGATGTTTGTAACATTTAGGAATAATTTTACTATGGTACCAATGTGGGTGCCGGTTCACCCAAGGCTTAGCCACTCACTCGAATGGCAACCAGCAAGTGCAGGTAGAGGGTCTTGCTTCCCTCTTGAAACTGGTTAGGGTTTTGGTTCTCACCTCCAGTATCATACCAACAGTTGCAAAAGGTTTTAGGGCACTTGCTTAGCCAATTGTTGGCTCTTAGATTTAGCAAGGTGCTAGTTTGGTGAAATTATTAAAGGCTAGAGAATGGGATGGAGCACACACCAAAACTATGAAAGAATCTGGGGAATAGTAGCTGACCTTTCCAACATGAAAACCCCAAAATTTTATTCAAAAATGATGGATAACAGGGTGAGTGCACAACATGGAACATTCAATAAAGTCATCATGATGCCAAGCTGCCCATGACTAGTTTTTATGAATTACTTTTGATTACTTCATGATTTGCCATATTCACTTATGTATTATGAGCAGTGATTGTTTGTGGCGAATGTTCACTATTTTGCAATATAATTTTTGAGAATATATGGAAAAACGTATTTTACAGTAAAAATGTGTTTTTTCAAGCCAAAATTCACCACTTTTGCAAAGACAAAACAATTGGAAGAAATTTTATTAAAAATTCCCTTTAATAAAACACCGCGCACGAATCTTGAATTTAGCTGAATCTGTATCCTTCTCATGCATGAGTTTTTTGGTGGTTTTTAGTAGTTGGCTTGAAAGAACCAGAACTATGTGCAAGTGCATCCAATGGCAACCAGATCATGCATAAAGATCACAAGAGATTTGACATAATTCTTGGAACACATTTTTAAAATGGTGAACAGCATGTTTTTCTTTTCAATTTTGTGATACTGCTGAAGTGGCAATCATGTGTAGGATGAGATAGCCAAATTTTGGTTGTAAAAAAACTGAAAATAAAAATTCATTAGACTTTATTTCAGAAACAGCAAGAGTGAACCTGCACCCACGAACGCACCAGTTGCATGGACAATGATTGAATTGAGGGACAAAAAATTGGGTTCATGTCCCAATGTTAACCACCACTATTAACCCTTTCGGTGCCGACCCTTTTGGTCTTTGTTTAATTTTTGGTGGATGTTTCCCCTCAATTACCTTCTAGCCTTACACCAAAACTACAACCCCCGACCATGACACACTTGTTGACTTGTCCACCTACCCACTTGGTATAAACCTCAAGTTGTCTACCTACCCACCTACCTGCTTATATATTGCCATTATATATGTATTTACTACCCACCTATCCATCTACATAGTCTCACCTAGATGATTGCTCATCATTCCAACCCAACCTTGGGTGACCACAAAAAATGATGCAAAATTGAAACCACATGCCAGGTATTCCAAGGAACCTTTTGTCATATTTTTGAGCAATATTCAATATTCTTGAAAATATAAAGCAAACTGCAGATGTAAGTATTGCTCTAGTGGTCAGGTCTACTAACACAATTTTCAATGGGTCTACTTCCACTTTGGCCCATTTGGTGCATATTTAGGAATATTAAAAATTTTTGTTTAAAGTCAATAGAAGGATTTTAAGAAGGAACTTTTATAACACTATATGTTTTTTTTGCAAACCATTTTCTTGATACTAAAAAAAATTAAGGCATGAAATATTTAGGTAGGATTTAGGGGTTTTCTTCAATTACACATATATAGAATCAATTTTCCCATTTGCATACAATTGTTTTGCATATAATTGTTTGTTTATTAAATCATGAGAATGCATATACCATTTGAAATGTTTAAGTTGTTAATGATTTGAAATATTAGAGTTTGTAAAAAAGTGAGAGTAATGCATGTTGTTTAACACTAATATCTGAAATAATGACAGTTATGCATGTTTTACCATATTGGTGCTTCAAGATTGAAGTAGAGGTCATATGTAGGTATTGGACTATGTTCACAAATGACAACTACAATAGTTGTGTGTAATACACATTTGGCATGTGCAAAACAAAGGTTTAATAAAGGTATGCAAGTATTGCAAGTTTAGTTATGTACATAATGAAAGATTACAAACAAGATGTCAGGATTACAAGTTTGGATGCTAGTATTCATACACACAATGCAAGTTTTGATGTGGGTATTGCAAAAACCTCATCATCCACCACTTGAGATGTTCCTTGTCCTTCCAATGAAAATAATAGTTGAACCCATATGCAAGTATTGTGTTAGGTTACAAATGGCAATTGCAATACCTATATGTAATACACATTTGGCATGTGCACAAAGAGAGTTTCCTAATTTGATTTAATTATTGCAAGTTTCGTTATGTGCACAATGAAGGATTCATAACTTGATTCACATAATGGTGATTTATTTGTTGATGTGAGTATTGCAAAAGCCTTATTGTTCTTCACTTTAACATTTGCAATACCCTTATTATGACAATAAAAGGTTATCAACAAACACAAACAATAATGTTCATTTATGCTATAAATCGTTATATAAAAAAAGAAAGGGTGTTTATAATAACCTTATTTTGAATGAGAATTTTAATCTACCATGAAAAAAATGTTACAAAAAAGTTAATTGCAATAATCTTGTGGGTAAAAATGTTTAAAAAACACATGTATGGACAAAGTCTCAAAATTGTTATTGAGAAGTGCACTAAAGGCTATTAAACCTAAAATGAGACCTAGGCTTGATATCCCCACCTAAACAATGATATCATAGTAGTTTACCATTTCAACATCACAAAATGGACTTTGTGTGGATGATTTATTCGTCACTTATAAAAATGAACATGTAAGTATGGCCTAGTGGGAAATTGAACCCAAATCTAGTTGCAAGACCCAAGCTTTGATCTTAAATACTTGGACTGTAAGCTTAAGCTTAAAGTGAAGGCATAGTAATGGGTCATTACCCTATTCAAATATTGGAAATAAACGCACTTTAAACATATATATGTGACCCAACTGTGGGTAATTCATTTAATTCATCCACATTGAAGGAAGGAAACCAACTTCTAATATTTGTTCAAAAAACAAAAGGTTGGTGCTATTTATGGGCTTTCAAGTTTTGTGAGGAGGTTTCCCCTGATTTATTCATTTTGTTCACCTAATTTTTGTTAACAAAAAAATTGTCAATCATACCAATAAATATTATAATATAGATTATAAGGGTGGCATGATTGAATAAGGGTTTAGAAGTTTACCAAAATTTGGGATTTATATACACTACAACAATGTCCTTTTCAACCACAAAAACAACTTGGCCATGGGTTTACCAACTTGTGTCAAGTTGCTAAACCTATGGCCAAGTCATTTCACCCAATTAAAAAATACACTTTGTTTTGATGTAGTGTTTAAGCACACCCATAATTAAACATCAATTGATAATTGAATGCCTCTATTGTTCATGGTCAAGTTAATGAATGATTGTGTGTAGGCCTTTGACTATTCATGTGCATGCTGAAGATCGAATGTTCCATTTAAAAAATCTATGTTTGGATGTTTATGCACAAATGACCAAAATGTAACATTTGTAATAGCTTATGTGTGTGGATAAGGCCCAATAACACATGAACTTGACTTCCCTTGTGTGTGGCTTGTATGATTGGTGATGGGTTGTCAACTATAACATTCTAGGGTAAACAATTGAGCTCAAATCCAAAGGAAGGGGTTGGTGATTTCAACATATAGGTATCCTTTGCACCAATATTTTTAAGAAATTGATCAAGAAAAAATTAAACACAATGTCTAGACATGGGGGGTGGGGGATGGGGGGCAAATAAAGAAAATGTTTGGTTGTTGGTGTGGGATTGCCACATTAATTTGTCCCACTAAAAAACAAAAACCTTTTCAATCTTGCAATGTGTAAAGACCCCAAACAAAAATTAAACAACCCTAACAGAATATTGTCTTCAAATCTTATAAATCAAAGGAGAAAATGAGTAATCCTACAACAAGGTCCACCTTGGTCTTACCCTACATCTTGAACATTTTGGGCTGCCACCAAAATTTGAACAATTGTTTCTTCCTAGAACATAATTCATGTGAACACCATGTTAAAAATTTACTATAAGACATTAGTTTCTTGCAATTTGTTATTTGTGGTTGGAACCTAGTTTATTGTAAGTAGAATATTGGTTTTTTTTTTTTTTTTTTTTTTTTTTTTTTTTTTTTTTTTTTTTTTTTTTTTTTTTTTTTTTTTTTTTTTTTTTTTTTTTTTTTTTTTTTTTTTTTTTTTTTTTTTTTTTTTTTTTTTT
>Ga0116231_10011775_pt1 | contig 13246 bp, 14 predicted proteins | sample S1TSphgellanicum_2_FD_89695 | JGI IMG/M metagenome (GOLD analysis project Ga0116231, IMG submission 89695) | Host-associated microbial communities from peat moss isolated from Minnesota, USA - S1T2_Fd - Sphagnum magellanicum MG | ecosystem: Host-associated > Plants > Peat moss > Unclassified... | reverse complement strand
GACCGGCGCCGAAGGTGAACAGGTCGAGCATATGGATGAGGTCACGCGGATGGGCAGCTTCCAACGCGAACCCGAACATGTTGGCCGACGGGTTGGCCTGAAACTTCATGGCGGTCCGCTTGGCATCGTCCCAGGTTTTTGGAAACTCTTCCCCGACTTTTTCCAGCCAAGATTTGCGAACGCCGAACGCCATTTGCACACGCTGAACGGGCAGAATAATCAACCGCTCGCGGTAAGTGGCAACACGCAGATCATCTTCGCCCAGAAAAGCTTTATCGGCGATATTGTTCAGCACCGGCGCCAAGTCCATCACCTTGCCCGTCTGGCTGGCGATGCGGATGACGCGCTCATAGTTATTGAAGATGAGGTCCGGTGCGGTATCGGTGTTGAGCGCGCCGACCACGCGGCCAAACCATTGGTCGGTCGGGTAACTGATGGCGCGGATGGTGACACCGGGATGCGTCTGGCCGAAAGCGCTAGAGACCTCGCTGAACCACTTATTCCCCGGCTCCCCCATATCGTGCCAGACGACAAGCTGGGTTGGCGACTGCGCGCGCACCGGCATCGTGAGCAGCCCCAGCGGCGCTGCTATAACGCTCCGCCTATTTATCATGGTTTCGTTCCCTCGGTTTATTAGGTAAACGTTTTCCCATAGGCTATATGCTTCTCGGTCTCGATGCAAGCGAAGAGCGAACGACGCATGACAAACCGCCACCTGCCGCCCTCTCGTGGCGTTTCGATTGCAACGGTTGCTGAGCGCGCCGGTGTTTCGATTGCCACCGTTTCGCGCATCATGAATGGCATTACGAACAAGGCTTCGGGCGAAACGGCTGAGCGCGTTCGCCAAGCCGTCGCCGAACTGGGCTACCGGCCCGGCAGTGTTGGCCGGGCGTTACAGGCGCGCCAAAGCCGCCTGGTGGCGTTGCTGGTTCCTAATCTCGCCAATCCAGCCATGGCGACGATCGCCGCTTCGGTCGAAGCCGCGTTGCGCCGACAGGGGTTGGTCATGGTGCTGTGCGATACGCATGACCAGCCAGATATTCAAGACGAATACTTGCTGGAAATGCGGGCGCAATTGGTGCGGGCAACCGTGCTGCTCGGCGCCGTGGCGAGCGCACAATTATCGGCCATGGCGGCGGATGGCGAGGCTCTGCTTTTTGTCAATCGCCGCTGCCCAGATGGAACGCCACGCCCCTATATTGGCATCGATAACGCCGCGGCGGGTCGCGAAGTCGCGGCGTTTTTTCTCTCGCGCGGCATTGTCGCCGCCGGGGTCATCCATGGCAACTTGGCCTCTTCCGCAACGGCCGAACGCGTCGCCGGCTTCTGTTCCGCTTTGGCTGGGGCAGGCAAGGTCGTGACCGCGGGCCGCATCACCACCTGTGACGCCACCGATCATGTGCAGATCGGCTATCGTTGCGCAGGCGCGCTGCTGGCGGAACCCGCATCCTTGCGTCAGGGCATTTTCTGTTCGAGCGACCTGATTGCGTATGGCGCCCATCGCGCCATCACCGAACGCGGGCTGCGTGTGCCAGAGGAGGTGACACTCGTCGGCTTTGACGACAACCCTCTGAATGACTGGGTTGCACCGTGGCTCACCTCCGTCCGCGTGCCATATGATCGCTTTGGCGCCGCAGTGGTGCAGGCGCTTTCGGCCATTTGGGCCGGTCGAGCGGCCCCACCCATTATGCTCGAGCATGTTTTGGTTGTGCGATAAGCTTTAGCCTTCCGCGTGGCCAGCAGTGTTTCCTTGGCCGCGTCCGGGGCTCCAGACCGGGTCTGGCTTGCGCCACATGGGCTTGTCCAGCATAGCGGCAGCCAAGGCCTCAGCGTGTATGTCGAGAAAGCGTTCGCCTTTTTCTGCTGTCGCTGGGCGCGGGTCCCCACGAACCCCGGTCACCGGCGCGCGCTCGGAAAAGCTCCAGAAACGACTGAAGCCGTCGTATTTGGCGACCGGCTCTGGCCGTTGCTGCACCGCGTCCTCAAACCGATCCGCCCGGACCAAATCGGCGGCGATGGCCATCATCACGGAAGTTTCGCCCTCACACGCATGGGCCGGTGTCTCCGCCGTCTCGGCGATCTCCGAGACGCGCGCACGCGTCAGATACCAAGGCGTGCAGGCGATCACCGGCAAGCCATATTCATGCTCCAATTCGCGACAGATAACCGCAAGGGGTTCGACATTGCCGCCGTGACCGTTCACGATCAACAGTCGCGCAAAGCTGATCGCCCGCAACGACCGCACCACGCCGCGCAGCACGCCCTGCAACTCGCTAAAGTTCAGGCTGATCGTGCCGCCAAAGGGCAAATGATGCTCGCTCATGCCGGTCCATAAACCGGGCAGCACCAGCACAGGGATGTCAGCCGAGACCAGCCGCGCAGCACGAATGGCGGCGGCGGAGGCACTGGCTGTATCGGTTATCACCGGCAAATGCGGCCCGTGCTGCTCCAGCGAACCGATCGGCAGAACCGCCAGCGCATCTGGCCGGGCCGCCACCGCCCGTATCTCGGGGCCGGTCAGCCGCGCCCATTCAACCTCATTCACCATCATACCTTCCTTTCCCTGGCCTTCGCTGGAACAGTTCTTGAATTGAATTTAGAGCCATACCGACATCGGGCCATGAAGCTGTTTCGATATCGCCCGCCACGCAATATCTGTCCACCCCCGGCCATTGAAGGACTTTGACTTGATCCATCGCTTGCTCTTCGCCTCTGCCATGCTCGTTCCGTTGTTGCTCGGCCCGTTTGCGGCCCGCGCGCAAGACGATCACCCGGCGGACAAGCCGATCGTTGTGGGGTCGGATTTTGGGCTCGCCCCATGGATGGTGCGCGGCGCCAATGGGCCAGAGGGCTTTGGGGTTGATCTTGCGAACGACATCGCCCGGCGCATCCACCGCCCCGGCGTGCAAATCGAAGACGTGAATTTCGCCAATCTGTTTGCAGCCTTGTTCGCCAAACGCATCGAATTCACCATCAACCCACTCAATATTACCGCAGAGCGGGCCGAGCGTATGCTGTTCACCGAGCCCTTCTTCGCCACTGGCAACGGGTTTTTAATCCGCGCGGGGGACAGCATGGGCGGATTTGATGACCTCAAGGGCAAGGCGCTTGCCGTCAATCGCGGCACCATCTCCGACACCTGGGCCACCGAGAACGCGGCGAAATACGGCTTTGAAGTGCAGCGTTATGAGACCTTCCCAGACTCAGTTCAGGCGGTACTAACCCGCCGCGTCTTTACCGCGATCAACGAGATCCCCACCACCGTCTACGCGGCGAGCCGCAACAAGGCTGTGAAAGTGGGCTTCAAGGACCTCAACGGCCGCAACTTCGGCATCGCATTCCGCCTTGATGACGCCGCTTATCGCGACAAGGTGGAAATGGCGCTGGAATGCATGAAGACAGACGGCACATTGCACAAGATGTACGTCAAATGGTACGGCGAAGAACCCGCGCCGGGGACGGCGCTAGACACCGTCTTCCCCGGCTACGGCGCCCCCGGCCTCGCCCATTACGACCCAACGCCACACCAGCCCAACTGCAACTGAGGCAGCATCGGCCCATAAATGCGTCAGCACGCCGATAAAGCTGCCGGTAAAAACCAAGGCCTGAGCGCATGAAGGCGCTGCTCGACGCGTTTGGCAATACAGCCGTGTTGCGTGCCCATGGTCCTGCGGTGTTCGGGGGCCTGTGGGTGACCGTGCAGGTCACGCTCCTCACGATTTTGGCCGGTGTGGGGCTGGGTACAATCCTCGCCCTGCTGCGCTGCCTAAGGTTGCGTGTGCTCGACTTACTGATTATGTTCTGGATAGATCTCTTCCGCTCCCTGCCACAACTTGTGGTTATCATCGTCGTCTATTTTGCCCTGCCTTATGCTGGGGTGTCGCTGTCGCCGTTTGCCGCAACGGTGTTGTCGCTGGGCTGCGTGCTATCGGCGTTTTCCGCCGAGATTATCTGGGCGGCCATCGGCGCTGTGCCGGCGGGCCAATGGGATGCGGGCCGTGCCCTGGGGCTGCGGGGGCCGCGCATTCTGCGCAGCGTAGTGTTGCCTCAGGCGGTGCGGCTGGCAACGCCGCTGCTCGCCAATCGCGCCATTGCGGTGGCGAAGGGCACCGCCCTCGGCGCTGCCGTTGCACTGCCGGAGTTACTGAGCGATGCCCAAAGCGCCACCGCACTTGCCGCCAACCCTTCGCCGTTGACTCTCGCCGGGGTGCTTTACCTGCTGCTGTTTCTGCCGCTCGTGGTTGGCAGCAGATGGCTTGAACGGCGCAGCAGCTTCATTGGCTGATCAGTGGCGCCGTTGAACGACTTCATCGAGAGTTTCGCCAATTGGGATTCGCTTGTTCAAGTGCATTGGCTGCTGCTGCAGGGCTTGCGGGTCACAATTCTGCTGGCTGCCGCGTCTTTGCCGCTGGCCATGCTGCTCGGTCTAGGGGCTGCCCTCGGTTATTTCGCTGCCGGGCGCTGGGTGCGTTGGGGTTTGCTGGGTCTGATCGACGTTTTCCGGGCTTTTCCGGTCATCGTGTTGCTGATCTTGATCTATTATGGCCTGCCGTTTCTCGGCGTGCGGCTGTCCAACTTTGCCGCCGTAGTGCTCGCGCTGGTGCTCAACAACGCCGCGTATTTCGGCGAAATCTTCCGCGCCGGTCTTCTGGCGGTGCCGCCCACCCAAACTCAGGCAGCGCGCGCGCTCGGCCTCGGCCCGTGGCAGGCAATGCGTCTTGTCGTGCTGCCGCAGGCCGTGCGCCGGGTAGTCGCACCGCTCGCCACCAATGCGATGGAGTTGATCAAGGAGACGTCGATCGCCGCCATGGTCGCGCTACCAGAGCTGCTGCGTTCGGCGCGCGTCGGGCAGGAGCAGACCTATAACCCCACCCCTCTGATCGCCGCCGCCGCTATTTACGCTGTGCTGCTCTGGCCGCTTGCCCGACTAACAGCCAGGCTGGAGCGGCGAATGTTGCAGGGGGCAGCAGGCTAAAGCCCTGTGGCATGAGCCCAGGATCACTACCAAGAGTCATGTTTTACGAAGGCTCATCAACTTTAAAAGCCCCGCATGGGCCGTGCAGCTCACATATCGTCACATTCTCTGACGTGAGCTGAATTTTCTTTTTACAAGAAAAATTCTCCTTGCCGAGAAATCCGGTGCGCCCTAGCGTGAGAGAGAAATTACGTTCGAGTGACGTCACGCAATGTCAGTCCAGCCTGCCGAAACGAAGCCAATAGGGTTGGTCGCGGAGCGGCTAAAGACACTCCGCCATGGCATGGGTCTCACCTTGCAAGAGTTGGCGCAGCGCAGCGGCGTTTCGGTCTCCAATCTCTCAAAGATCGAGCGGGGCGACGTCTCGCCGTCCTTCGACGTGGTGATGCGGATTTGTGAAGGCCTCGGCATTCCGCTCGAACAGTTCGTCAAGCCAGGCCCGAAAACCAGTGTCAGCGGCCGCAAGACAGTCACCCGGCACGGCCAGGCCGTGCCGTTCTCAAGCGACGAATATAATTATTGGGCGCACGCCAGCGAGCTGTCGCGAAAGACAATGGTGCCGCTGGAGATGAAGGTGCGCGCGCGCAGCGCCGAGCAATTCGGGCACTGGAGCGTGCATGCTGGCGAGGAATTCGTCTACGTCATATCGGGTTCCATCGAGATCCACACTGACCAGTACGAACCCTTCACGTTAGAGGCTGGGGACAGCGCCTATTTCGACAGTGCCATGAAGCACATCTACGTTTCGATCGGCGAGGGTGATGCGCATGTTCTGTCAGTGTCCCACAACCCCAATGCGGCGGACCGTGCTGGGGTTGAGGGTTTCATGAATCCTGCGGCACGTCCTGCGCCGCCGGTCGCGCTCCGGCGCAATAGCCGCCAAAGAAAATGCGAGGGCAAATGAGCCTCGGTCCAACGCCGCGGAGCCTGACCTGCAACCGGGCAAAAAGGAAGTTTCGCAAAATATCGACCGTCATCTGGGAGCCAAAACTATGCGCCTGCTTGTCCTATCGTTGATCTTGCTCGCCGCAGGCGGCTTTCACTCTGCAGCCAAAGCCGCTGTGCCCGCAGAATGTCAGGATGTCGCGAAGAAATACCCTTCGCTTGCCGGCAAAACGCTGCACATGGGAGCAGACCCGCAGACGCCGCCCTACGCGAGCCTGGACCCAGAAAATCCAGGTAAGCTGGTCGGTTCAGACATCGATCTCGCGAAGGCGGTCTTTGACTGCATCGGCGTAAAATATGAGATCCAGCCGGCAGCTTGGTCTGGATTGTTTCCCGCTGTGCTCGCCGGGCAGATCGATCTGATGTATTACCTTTATTACAATAAATCCCGGGTCGAGAAGGGTGACTTCATCGTCTATATGAAAGCCGGCACCGGGGCGATTACCCAGGCGGGAAATCCGAAGCACATCATTTCGGGAGAGGATTTGTGTGGCAAGATCGTTGCCACTGGCCTCGGCAGTGTGGAAGAAGCCCAGATGCGTGAGTTGAGCACCAAATGCACCACCTCCGGCAAGTCTGCTGTTGAAGTCATGACTTATTCCGACCATGCCGCAGGCTTCCGCCTGGTTGCCAATGATCGGGCCGACATCATGCTGACCGACCTTGCTTTGGTCGATAAAACGGTGGCCGACAATCCCAAGACTTATGTGCGTGCCTATGGCGTCATCAGCGGATTTCAAATTGGTGTCGCCGTCAAGAAGGGCAACACGGAATTAGAGGGCGCCATCCTCGACGCCATGAAAGCGGTACAAGCCGCCGGCATCCAGAAGCAGATCTTTGCTAAATACGGCGTCGATCCGTCGCTGGAACTGCCCGCGGAACTGAAGACCAACTGATTGCCGGGGATCCAACGGGTATGCATTCCGCGGGAGTGCGCGCGTGACCTGGCCAGCGGAAGTCTCCGCGTATTTCTGGTCGGGCTTTCTCTGGCGGGGCGCACTGCTTTCGGTTGAAATCACCGCAGTTGCGATGACGATCGGCTTGTTCCTGGGCCTGCTGCTCGCGTTGGTGCGCCTATCGCCAATCCGATTGGTCAGTTCCGCTGCTTGGTTCTATACATGGGTGGTGCGCGGGACACCGCAGTTGCTCCAACTGGTCTTCATCTTTGACGCGCTGCCGCTTATTGGCATCAAGTTTGGTAGTTTCACGACCGCGGTCATCGGCTTCTCACTCAATCAAGCAGCGTTTGCTGCCGAGGTTATCCGCGGCGGCATATTGTCGGTGAACGCGCAGCAAACAGTGGCGGCGTCATCGCTCGGCATGGGACCCGTGCTGACTCTGCGGCGCATTGTGTTGCCGCAGGCCATGCGGGCGATCTTGCCAGCGCTGGCCAATGACACGATTGGCATGCTGAAAATGACCTCGATTGCCTCGGTCATCTTCGTCGACGAATTGACCTTTCGTTCGCAGGAAATCGTCGGTCAAAACTTCAAGTTTTTTACGGTCTTTGCCGGCGCTGGAATGATCTATCTGGTGCTCACCAGCATCATCTCCCTGTCGCAGGCGGGCCTGGAGCGATGGCTCGATCCGGAACGAAGAGCAACCCTGCGCCTGCCGCGTTGGCTGTCTGGGTTGGCTCAGCCACAAGCTCTCGCCGCAGCAACACTGACGCAAACAGAGTTGGCCGCGCTGCTGCCGGTTGCAGCGGTGAAATCCTCCGAGCAGGCGATCCCCTTCGTCGTCTGCCACAACGTCTGGAAGGGCTATGGCGGCCGCAAAGTACTGACCGGCGCTGCGCTTACCGTTCATGCCGGCGAGGTCGTCGCGGTGATCGGGCCGAGCGGCTCCGGCAAGAGCACGTTGCTTCGGCTCATCAACCATCTCGACTCAATCGACCAGGGGGAGATCACGGTCGCTGGCCGCTATGTTGGCTATGTCAAGCAAGACGGCCGGTTGAAACCAACCGGCGGGCGGGCTCGTGCGCGCGCCGAAGTCGGTGTTGCCATGGTGTTCCAGCAGATCAACCTGTTTGGCCACATGACCGCGCTGGAAAACATTATGGAAGCGCCGATCCACGTCCATGGCCTGCCCCGTGCTCAGGCCGAGGCTGAGGCGCGGCGCCTGCTGGAGGTGGTTGGCCTGACCGGCCACGCGCATCATTATCCGCAGCATTTGTCGGGTGGTCAGCAGCAGCGCGTCGCCATCGCCCGCGCCCTGGCGGTGAAGCCGCGCCTCATGCTGTTTGATGAGCCGACTTCGGCGCTCGACCCGGAACTCATGGGCGAAGTGCTGAGCGTGATGCGAACGCTTGCGGAAGCCGGCATGACGATGATCATCGTGACCCACGAAATCCGTTTCGCCCGCGAAGTTGCCGATCGCGTGCTCTTCTTTGACGGTGGGGTCGTTGTCGAGGAAGGCTCACCCTCCGAGGTGCTCGATCGCCCACGCAAGGAGCGGACGCGTCGGTTCCTCAATCTCATCACCCAAGGCACGGGTGTGATGCCTGAAGCCGCCGCACCATTTCACGCAAGCACGAGACCGTCATAATGAAGATCACCGCGATTGATGCATTCCCGTTTCGACTGCGGCCGCGCCGCGAGTTCAAATGGACGGGCTTGCAGTTGCAGCTTGGCGGTTTCGTCGTGGTGCGTGTCCGCACAGATGAGGGGCTGGTGGGCTATGGTGAGGCGACGCCATTGCCGGATTGGGGTGGCGACTACGGTCGCCGGTCGGGGGAAACGCAGGCGACGGTTGTCGCCATCATCAAAGATGTCCTCGCGCCGGTGCTGGTCGGACAAAATCCGCTGAATGTCACTGCGGCGGTCGCGCGCATGCACCGTGCAACCGTAGGCAACAGCTACGCAAAATGCGCCATCGACATTGCGCTGCATGATTTGTGGGGTAAGGCGCTTGGCGTGCCGCTGTATCAGCTTCTGGGTGGCGCCTGCCGTGAGGCGGTGCCGGTTGCGCATATGATCGGGTTGATGCCGGATAACGAGGCGCTGGCCGAGGCAGCGGGCGCAGCCTCGGACGGGATCCGCGCCTTTCAAGTCAAGGGTGGGGAGAACCCAGAACGCGATGTCAGGCTGATCAGACAGTTGCGCTTGGAACTGTCTGACGGCATCGTGCTGCGGCTCGATGCCAACCAAGGTTACCAGGATATCAAGACGGCTATTAGAGTAATTCAGACATTGGCGGAGGTCGGCCTCGACTTCATTGAACAGCCAGTGATGGGCTTGCAAGCGATGGCAGAGGTGACGCATCATGTCTCGGTGCCGGTGGTTGCTGACGAATCATGCTGGAATGCTGCCGATGCGCTTGAACTGATCCAATCGCGGGCTGCTGACCGCATCTCGATCTATCTAGCGAAATCCGGCGGCGTGCAGGGCGCCGTTCGCGTGGCTGCCTTGGGGGAGGCCGCCGGCCTGGCTTCGGATGTCAATGGCTCCATCGAGTCGGGCATCGGCAATGCGGCCAATCTACATTTCGCGCTGGCTATGCCATCGGTCAGCATGGCGGCGGTCATACCCGTCAGCGCGCCCGTCGGAACGCATCCATATCATATCGGCGGGCATTACTACGAGGACGATGTCATAAACGCACCCTTTGCCGTTCGGGACGGAATGCTACTGCCGCTCGACAAACCTGGTCTGGGAATCGAGGTTGATGAGCGGAAGTTAGAGACGTTTCGCGACGCATGAGGGGCTATGACACCGTTGCCGATATGCGCCGAACGGCAAGAGTCGCACAAAAATTGCTAGTTTTTGACTGAAGCTTTGCCTCGCTGTCCTCGATCACGGAAGCTGCCATGCAGAAGTCCCGTCGCCGCGTCCTCAAGGGTCTCGCCGCCGCGCCCATCATCGGGCTGAGCCAGCACGGTTCCGCTCACGCATTTGCCCCTTACTGCGCGGGTGAGAGTGTTGGTTTCAAAAGATGGTTGCATTGGGGTATGGCCGATATCAGCACATAACGTGTTATCGTGACTTCTCACGCGTCAACCCCGTGGGGCTCTCGCGCCGCCGCCACCGTTTGTTCAAAACAGCACGCTCAACGCTGATCGAGGTTGCTTTTCGGCTGGAATCGGTCACCAGGTTTGTTCCTGCACGTCGCCCACCGGCTGTCCTGACCCGCGCGCCATGGTCTGCGGATAGGCGAACAGGAAACGCGCGTCAGATGGCCGCGCCGACGCGCGTTATGGGTCAGGCTCTAAGATGCCAAGGCAATACACGCGAAACCGACCTTGGCTTCTGTAGGCACGCCGAAGCGGGCGGTGTGGCGCGCGGGCAATCCGTTCGGGAAGTGCTTGACGTATTCGGCGTTACAGGCGGCGTAGTCGACGGGGTCGCTGATCAGCATGGTGACCTGAACCACGCGGGTCAGGTCGCTGCCGGCTTCGCGCAAGACGCTGTCCATCATGGCGAGCGCGTTGCGCACCTGCTCAGCGGCGGTCTCGCCGCGGTGGATGCCGCGCGCCGGGTCATGCGGCGCGGTATGGCCGGAGACATAGACCAGCCCGCCGGCGCGGACCGCATGGCTGAACGGGCGCAGCGCGTCGGGCTCAGGCTGACCGAAAAATTCGATCATGTATGTGCCGCCTCCAGCGCCGCCGCGATCATCGCCCATTCAACGTCCAGCTTGCCGCTTGCGACGGGTTTGCGGGCGCGATGATACCAATAGGCGGCGTTCGGCAGGTCGCCTTCGGCGCGGTGCAAATGGGCGTGGACCCAAGCGGCGTCGGGTCCTTCGTCGGCTTGCACGGCTTCATGCGCCTTCTTCCAATCGCCATGTGCCATCCACCACAGCGCTGCGAGCGGGGCTGAACGTGGGGGCGCGGGCAGGGAGCGGAGATCAGACATGTAGCACCGCGTCAATCCAGGCGGCATGGGCGAAGAGCGTTGCCTCGGCGCCGGGGAAACCCAGAACCTGCAGGCCCAGCGGCAGTCCCTCCGCCTGCAACACGGGTAAGCTGACCCCGCAGGCCCCAAGATAAGAGCCAGGCACGACAAAGATCGGATCGCCCGTGCTTTCCAGGCCAACCGGCGCGGCGCCGGCGGCCGTGACGGAGATCAGCCCGTCGCATTCGGCCCGCAACCTGGCGAAGCAAGCGCGGGCAGCGGCACGGTGCGCAAGCAGATCGGCATAGTCCTGCTGCGACATCGCGGCCGCGCGGGCATGGCGCTCAATGGCCGAGGGGCTCAGCCCGGCGGCGTTATCGCGGTGAAAGCCGTTCAACGGCCACAACCACTCCCACGCGTTGATGCCCAGCGTATTGCGCCGCGCCTCCACAGTGGCCTCCTCGACGGCGGCCAGCGCCGGGCACGTCTCGGCCGTCAGGGTCTCGACCTCGGCGCCGCGAAGGGCCTCAAGCGCGGCCTCGAACGAGGCCTCGGCGCTGGGATGGAGGCCGGGCCAGCCGGCCGTGCGCAGTATAGCGAGGCGGGCGGGGCGTTGCGCCGGCGGCAGGCCCAGCGGCCCCATGATCCCAGGACTGCCCGGGTCGCCGCCGACGCGCGCAGTAATGGCGCGGGCCATAATCCACGCATCCGCCAGCGTGGCGCCCATCGTGCCGGTGACACTCTGGCTGAGGTAATCGAGGCTGCCGCCGCGGTTGATGCCACCCGGAGACGGTTTGAAGCCATAAACCCCGCAATACCCCGCAGGCCGCAGGATCGAGCCGACAACCTGCGTTCCCAGCGCGCCGCACAGCATCCCCGTCGCCACCGCGGCGGCCGAGCCGCTGCTGCTGCCGCCCGGCGTGCGCGCCAGGTCCCACGGGTTGCGGGTGCCACGCGGCTGGGTGGAGGCAAATTCGGTGGTGACGGTTTTGCCAACAATCACCGCCCCGGCCTCTCGCAGGCCCTGCACACTGGCCGCGTCGAAGCGGGGCTGATGGCCTTCGAACAAGGGCGAACCCATCTGCGTCGGCAGGTCCTTGCTGTCGATCATGTCCTTCACGCCGACGGGCATGCCGTCGATCAGCGACAGGGGCTTGCCCGCACGCCAGCGGGCCGACGATGCGTCTGCGGCGGCGCGCGCGGCTGCGATGCCCAGCGCGGTGAACGCGCCGGTTGAGGGTTCCCAATGATCGATATCCGCCAGGCATTCTTCCAGCACCGCCCGAGGGGAATCGGTTGCGGCGAAGCTGGCAGTGCGGGCGGCAAAGGGGCGGCGCTTCGGCGTGATGGCGTCAGGCATGGTAAATGGTTTCCTGCCGCATAAAACCCAGCGGCGTCCATAGGGCAGATAGCATTACTCCACTCCGTGCATGGGCCTTGGTCAAGGCGCCGGTGCCGGAATACTGCCTATCCACTCCCCGCAAGATGCATCGACATACTTGCGTGGCTTAGCCCTTGGGATTTGCCGTCTCCGGGGGGACCTCACCGCGCAGAAGCTGCCCGACCTGGCGGACGGTATCGAAAGCCTGATGTTCCGCGGCCTGCGGGGTTAGGCCGCCGATATGGGGCGTGGCGATCACGTCGCCCCGCGAGGCGAGGGCCAGTGATGGCGTCTGGTCCGGCCCGCGCCCCACATCCATGGCGGCGCCGGCGATCCACCCTTCGTCGAGCGCGCGGGCCAGTGCCGCCTCATCCACGAGATTGCCGCGGGAGAGGTTGATAAAAAAGGCATCGCTCCGCATGGCGCGAAAGGCCGCTTCGCCCAGCAAGTTTTCAGTGGCCGCGTTGGCAATCGCCAGACAAATAACGTAGTCCGCCTCTCCCAGCAGCTCCGTCAGTTCGCGTTTGTGCAACGGTGGAGCGATGGTTTGGTAGGGGTCGGTAACCAGCACCTTCATGCCAAGCGCCAGGCCGAGTTCCGCCAGTCGCCGACCGATGGCGCCATAGCCGATGATGCCCAGCGCCGCCCCGCTCAGTTGGCGCCCCATATGTCCCGGTGTGGGTTGTCCCGTGCGATAGGCAAAGACGCTACGACTCATGCCACGCCCGAGATCAACCATGTAGCCGATGGCAAGTTCGCAGACGGAATCGATGAAGCCAGGAGTGGCACGGGTGACCAGCACGCCGTGACGGGTCGCCGCTTCGACGTCGATGTTGCGGATGTCAACAGCGACGCGGCAGACGGCCTTCAGGCCGGTGACAGCAGCGAAGAACGCCGCAGGCACCGGGGTTTGGCGGTCTGTCACCATGATATCTGCCCCTTGCGCGGCTTTCGCCAGCGCCGACGGGTCATCCAGCACGGTGTCGCTGTCGTTCAGCACAACCTCCGCCAAGGCGCGCAGGGCGGCCAAGGCGCGCTCCCCGTAATAGTGGGCGAGCATGTAGCGGGTATGAGAGAGAAAGATTCGCGCCATTTATGCACTCCCCAAGG
>Ga0116231_10011774_pt1 | contig 13247 bp, 10 predicted proteins | sample S1TSphgellanicum_2_FD_89695 | JGI IMG/M metagenome (GOLD analysis project Ga0116231, IMG submission 89695) | Host-associated microbial communities from peat moss isolated from Minnesota, USA - S1T2_Fd - Sphagnum magellanicum MG | ecosystem: Host-associated > Plants > Peat moss > Unclassified... | reverse complement strand
TGGTGCCGTGGCAGTCGATGGCCGGCGATGCCGCGCCGGTGGTGAATGCGCTTAAGAAGCTTTCGATGGACCCCGGCGGCCATCCCCTGCACTGGGTGCGGTTAGTGGTACTGCTGGGGGCGCTGACCGGGATGCTGTCGTCGCTCTTGGTCTATCAGTTAGGCCAGTCGCGGGTGTGGTTCTCGATGTCCCGCGATGGCTTGTTGCCGAAGATTTTCAGTAAAGTGCACAAGCGCTTTCGGACGCCGGCGTTTTCGACCTGGGTGGCTGGGTTCGTCGTAGCGATTCCTTCGGGCCTGTTCGATATTGGGACTTTAGCGGATCTTTCCAATATTGGCACGCTATTTGCTTTTGTTCTGGTTTCGATCGGCGTGCTGGTGCTGCGTATTCGCGAACCCGAGCGCCGGCGCGGCTTCCGCGTCGCGGGCGGTCCCATTATTCCCGTTCTCAGCGTCGTCTTTTGCGTGTTGCTGATGAGCGGATTGCCGATCATCACCTGGCTGCGCTTCTTCATCTGGCTGGCGATCGGACTGGTGATTTACTTCCTCTATAGCCGTCACCGGTCGGAGTTTGCTCCGGCGAAATAGAATGAGATATGGCCGAGGATATCTCCCAATTCATCCAGCGGCTGCCCAAGTCGGAGCTGCATCTCCATCTGGAAGGCACGATTGAGCCGGCGACGCTGGTGGAGTTGAGCCAGCGCGTGGACACCGGCTCCGATGCCGAGCCGCTGACGCTCCTAGCCGCCGAAAAGCTTTACCAATATACGGACTTTTCCGGGTTTCTCCAGGCATTCAAGGCGGTCACGCGGCGGCTGCGTGGGCCGGCCGAGTATGAGCTGGCCGCTTACCGCATGATTGAGCAGTTGGCGGCGCAGGGAGTGGTCCACGCCGAGGTGTATATCTCCGTCGGCGTCGTCTATTTTTGGCGCAAAGAGGAAGATGCGGCCGACCCGCTGCTCTTTGAGAAGATCTTTGCTGGTTTGGAACGCGCGCGAGAGCGGGGCGAGAAGGAATTCGGGGTCACGCTGTATTGGATCTTCGATGCGGTGCGGCATTTCAGCGTGCCGGAGGCGAAGCGGGTCTTCCGCCTGGCGGCGCGGATGCGGGAGCAGTATCCCTCGATTATTGGCATTGGCCTCGGCGGAGACGAGCGCGTGGCGGCTTCGGAGCCGTTCCGCGAGATGTACGCCGAGGCGTCGTCCGCGGGATTGCGGCTCACCAACCATGCCGGCGAGACGACCGGGCCGGAGGCGGTCTGGGAGGCATTGGCGATCGGCTCCGAGCGGCTGGGTCATGCGCTTTCGGCGATTCGCGATGCCGATCTGTTGGCGGAGCTGCGCCAACGGCAGATTCCGCTGGAACTGAATCCCAGTTCCAATGTGCGGACGGGCGTCTGCCAGGCGTTTGTGGCGCATCCGCTGCGGGCGTACTTCGACGCTGGGTTGCTGGTGACGCTCAACTCCGACGACCCCGCATTCTTTGGTTCGAATGTGGAGAATGAGTACCGGCTGGCGCATGAACTGCAGGGCTTCACGCGCGAGGAGTTGAAAGCGCTGGCAGCGAACTCCTTCCGGGCCAGTTTCCTGCCGGAAGAGGCGAAGCAGCGCTGGCTTTCCCGAATTGAATCTATGTGACTCTAAAATCAGGGACTAACACGAAGGTGACAGACCCGATTTTGGACAGTCTTATTGAGCGGTGGGTTATCATTTGCTCAGGAGGAAATCCCCCATGCAGGAAGAATTAGACGAAAACGCCACAACCGGTCTCAGCCCGCTGAAGACGATTGGGTGGGTTTCATTCGGGCTTGGCATCGCCGCGGTAGGCGTGTTTGTGGGCCGCGAATTGCGCAAGCGTTACAAGTTCAATCATCGGACTCCATACGATTTTTATTCGAATGCCGCAACGCCGGCTGCCTCCGAGTTCGGCATGGGGGTGTAGCATAGGCCGGTCGGTGGTCCTCCTCTGCTTAGGCCTGACCCTGGCGCTGGGCCTCGCCGGTTGCGCGCGGTATCCCCAGGCGAATGCCAATATCGCCTTCATGGGTGACTCGATCACCGCTTTCTGGTGGCTCCCCAAGAGCAACCTGGGCGTATACGGGAATACGACCGACCAGATGCTGGCTCGCTATCCCAGCGAAATTCCAAGTCACGGCTATAAAGCCATAGTGATCCTTGGCGGCACCAACGATGTCCGCGTGCCGTCCGTGCCGATTCAGCAGGCGGTCGATGCGGCGATGAACGGCATCGAGCAGATGGCGGCTTTGGCGGATCAGGAAAACCTCGAAGTTGTGCTCTGCAAGATTCCGCCGATTCAGGACCTTGACTCCCGCGTGGTGGCGCTCAATACGCAGATCGAGAGCTTCGCCCAACAGCACAATTACAAGCTGGTCGATTATTACACCCCCATGATTGGCCATCCGGAATACTTCCGGGATGGAGAGCACCCCAACGATCAGGGGTATTTTGTGATGCAGAGGGTGCTAACGCCGGTCGTTCCGCTGGATTACTAGCGAAACGCAGAAGGCGTGCCCTGTACTTGGTCTGGGGCGAGCGGCTGAGATGCATTACAAAACTTCGTCCCGCAATCGATTGACGACTTCGAGGGACACCGGCCCGCTTCCGGGCTGAACGGGTCGCTGCGGCATGCCGATTTTTGCCGCCTCGTTAGAACAGTTCCGTCGAACGCGATTCGACCAGTTGCTTCGATCTATCGAGGAACGCAGTCAGCGGCATGGAACCCTGGTCGCCTTTGGCGCGAGTCCGGACGCTTACTGCGTGGGACTCGGCTTCCTTGTCGCCCATCACCAGGATGTACGGCGTCTTCTGGTTGGCGAAGTCGCGGATTTTGGCGTTCATCTTTTCATTGCCGTTATCCACTTCGACGCGAAAACCGGCGGCTTCGAGCTCGGCTTTGACCTGCGCCGCGTAGGCGTGGTGGCGTTCGCTGATGGGGACGAGGCCAATTTGCACCGGCGCCAGCCACAGCGGAAAAGCGCCGGCATAGTGCTCGATGAGCACGCCGAAAAATCGCTCCACCGAACCAAACAAGGCGCGGTGCACCATCACCGGCTGGTGCCGTTCGCCGTCTTCGCCCACGTATTCGAGCTCGAAGCGCGCGGGCAGGTTGAAGTCGAACTGAACGGTCGAGAGCTGCCATAGGCGGCCGAGAACGTCCACCAGCTTGAAGTCGATCTTGGGACCGTAGAAGGCGGCTTCGCCCTTGATGGTCTTGAAAGGAATGCCTTTGCGGTTCAACGCGCGCTCAAGCGAACTGATCGCTACCAGCCAGTTTTCGTCGCTGCCGGCATAGGTCTTGCGGTCGGCCGGGTCCCAGGTGGAGAGCTCGACTTTGAACTCGGCGAAGCCAAAGGTCTTGAGAACAACCTCGGCGAAGTCGATGCAGGCGATCACTTCGTCTTCGATCTGGCTGGGTGTACAGAAAATGTGGGCATCGTCCTGGGTAAAGCCGCGGACACGCAGCAGGCCGTGCATCGTCCCGGAGCGCTCATAGCGGTACACGTTGCCGAGTTCGGCGTAGCGGACGGGCAGGTCGCGATAGCTCTTCGGCGAATTCTTGTAGATGAGGATGTGGCCGGGGCAGTTCATGGGTTTGAGCCGGTATTCAGCGTCGTCCAATTCCATCGGAGCGTACATGTTGCCGGCGTAGAAGCCCTCGTGACCGCTGATCTTCCAAAGCTCGCGGCGCATCACATGCGGGGTGTAGACCAGCAAGTAGCCGCGGCGCAAGCACTCGTCGCGCATCCAGTCTTCCATGACTTTGCGAATCATGGCGCCTTTGGGATGCCAGAAGATCAGCCCCGAGCCGGCAACTTCCTGAATGCTGAAGAGGTCGAGTTGCTTGCCCAACAGGCGATGGTCGCGTTTGGCAATCTCTTCGAGGTGCTTGAAGTGGGCGTCCAGATCCTTCTGCGAGAAAAAAGCGGTGCCGTAAATGCGCTGCAGTTGCGGATTTTTTTCGTCCCCAAGCCAGTACGCGCCGGCCAGATTGGTGATTTTGACGGCTCGGACGCGGCCAGTCGAAGGCACGTGCGGGCCGCGGCAGAAGTCGACAAAGCTGCCGTTGCGGTAAAAGCCGACCTGGTCGCCGGGGTGGGTGAACTTCGAGACGAAGTGCGCCTTCATGAAGTCGCCGTCGCGCTCGAACTCGGCCAGAGCCTGTTCGCGGGGTTCGGATTCGACGACAAATTTGTCGTCGCGGGCAATGACTTCGGCCATCTTGGCTTCGATCGCCGCCAGATCCTCTGGAGTGAAGGGCTTTTCCCGATAAAAATCGTAGAAGAATCCCTGATCGGTCGCCGGCCCGTGGCCGAGCTTGGTCTCCGGGAAGAGCTCCAAGACGGCTGTGGCCATGACGTGCGCGGCCGAGTGGCGCACGACCTTGAGCGCCTCGGGATCGCTTTCCCGGATGAGGGCCAGCTGCGTGTCTTCGGTAAGCGGTGTGGAGAGATCGACCAGGCGTGGGGCCGCTTTATCGCCCGCGGCGTACATCGCTTCATCGCTGGAGGTCTCCGCGGCTTCATCTGTGGGTGCGCTCGCGGCCAGAGGAGTGAGGCGGGCAACCACTGAGACGGCAGCGAGACGCGGCGAGATGCTGTTGGCGATGTCAAAGGGCGTTGTGCCGACAGGCACTTCGCGAATGGCCCCATCGGGGAGATGAACGGAGATCGTTTGCGAGCTCATGCGGTCGAGTTTTCCTTCAGCAATCCTTGCCGCGAAACATGCAGCGGCAACCCTTAAGGATATACCGCCTGATGTCTGAAACCCCTCCCGATGCGCCGTAACGCCGCCTAAAATGGAGTCAGTCAAGGTGGGGTTGCCATGCGTTGGATCGCTCTTTTGGGTTGGATTGTGCTTTGCTTCGCCGTGGGAGGGATGGCCGGCGCGGGGACCAGCGGCGACGTGAGCGGCTGGTATCAAACACTCGCGCGCCCATCCTTCGCGCCGCCGAACTGGGTCTTCGGGCCGGTGTGGACGCTGCTGTACGCGATGATGGCTGTGGCCGTGTGGCGAGTCGGAATGGCTGCGGCATCGCCTGTCCGGAACTGGGCGATTGCGCTGTTTCTGGTGCAATTGGCGCTGAACTTTGCGTGGCCGTGGATTTTCTTCCGTGCTCACGCGTTAGGCGCAGGCCTGGTGGAGATTGTCGTACTTTTGCTCTTCATCGTGGCTACCATCTGGGTCTTTGGCCGTGTTTCGCCGCTTGCCGCGCGGCTGATGTTGCCGTACCTAGCCTGGGTAGCGTTTGCGACGGCCTTGAATGCCGGCTTCTGGAAGCTGAATTGAACGGACGCCCCTCCGCCCGGCTCCTTCGAAACGCCTGAAACGCTCTGAGCGTTTGCATCACCTCCTTCTGTGCACAGGATTTCGCCTCAAAACCGCCTCATAGCACTTGGGTGTTAGTCGGGGTCGGTCAGGGGTCAAATGCGAGTGACGCGCAAGATTGCCGTTTGTCCCTGCTCTCGCCATGTTGCGTTTCCGCGCACCGGGATAACTTCGAAGAGTGGCCGGGGGACAGCCGGCAAAGACCCGAAAAAAGACCAGAGGAGAGAGCCAATGCAAGTACTCTTGAAGAGCACTGAGTCCGCCGTTGAAACCCGCTGCAGCGTCTGCGGCCAGGGATTTGTCATGTTCTGGGAACGCCAGACCAAAATCGAGCGCGCCGAAGCGCTGCGCGAGATTGAAACCACCCTGCGCCATCACCACCACGCCGGAGCGGGCCCGCAGGTTCACCCCGTCAAAGGCTTCCTCGTCCCCGCATGGGACGGTCCTGTTGCGCTTTCCGGCGCCGCCATTCTAGGCAATGCTCCGGTCTGGGCTCTCTAAAAAGACTTAAAAAAACAAGAGCTCTCAACTTTTTCTGGCCGTGTGAGGCAATGGGCAGATTCCTTCGGGGGAGGGAATCTGCCCGGCTTTTTTGGCGCCGCGATTTCTTTCCTATTTCTCTTCGTGATATTCCATCTCCGTATTGATCGTCCACAGGTTGGACTTATCCGTGATGCCTTTGGCAATGTTATCCACGGCGGTCATGGCGGTGAGCATGGAGTGATCCTGGTTGTTATATTTATGCATGCCGTTGCGGCCGACCAGGAATAGGTTCTGGATGCCGTCGGTGTAGCTGCGAATCGTATCGAAGCGGTCATAAGTGCCGAAGTATGCCGGATAGGTCTTGGGGACGCGAACCACATGGGCGTCAAGAACCTGATCTGCATCCAGGATGCCGATTCGGGCTATCTCTTCGGTAGCCAGCGCGATCATGGCTTCGTCGCTCAGGTTCCAGATCGGATCGGTCTGATAACAGAAATATTCGAGGCCGATCCAGACCTGCGACGGATCGGCTACCATAGCCGGACTCCAGTTATTGAAGATCTGGAGCCGGCCCACCTGCACGTCCGGCTCCTGGATGTAGATCCAGTTGTCTTTGAGCGGGCTGCCGTCTTTCTCATGAACGGCGAGCTTTGAAGCCAGGATTCCGACGGTGATGAAGTCGCGGTACACCAGGCCTTCGCTGACTTCGCGCACGTCGGCGGGGGCAGGGACGGAAAGCGCGCGAATCAACTCCTGAATAGGCATGGTGGAGAAAAAATAATCACCGGAGTGAGAGGTGCGTGAGCCGTCCGGCGCGAGCGTTTCGACGGCGATGACGCGATTGCCTTCCAGGATGATGCGATCCACCTTGAGCTGTAGGTGCAGTTCGCCACCCGCGTCCTGGATCATCTCCGCCACGTGCTCCCAGAGCTGGCCAGGGCCGAATTTTGGGTAAAGAAACTGCTCAATCAGCGAGGTTTCCGTTTGCTTTTGGGCAAGACCGCCGGCGTTTTTCTTGTCGGCATGACCGCCGCTGAAGGTCTTCTTGAGGAAATGCAGAATCACGCCGGTGAGGGAGAGTCCCTTGATGCGTTGCGCGCCCCATTCGGCGCTGATCTGGCTGCACGGGACCCCCCAGACTTTTTCGGTATAGGATTCAAAAAAAAGCCGGTAAAGCTGGCGGCCGAAGCGGTTCACGAGGAAGTCTTCGAGCGTGCGCTCGTGCTTTTTGGGAAAAATGGCGGCGCGCAGGTAGCTGATGCCGGCGAAGAAGGTGCGTACCAGGCCGAGGTTGAGCAGGGTGTCCGCGGTGAGGCGGATGGGGTAGTCGAAGAAGCGGCGAAGAAAGTAGATGCGGCTCTTGCGCGGTCGCAGCAGCATGACCAGATCGGGATCGGCCGGGGTCGCGACTGCCGTTGCGGGGGTCATGCTCGCTGTCAATGCGCGCTGCTTACCCTGATAGCGGATCTGGATTGGAGCGGCTGACGCGTTGTCCCCAACCGTTGCCTCAAGCGGCATCACGTCCAGCCACCATTGCATGACTCGATCGGACTTCGAGAAAAACCGGTGGCCGCCGATGTCCATCCGGTTACCTTTGTACTGAATGGTCCGGCTGATGCCGCCGATGGTATTGGAGGCTTCCAGAATGACGGGCTGGATTCCGGTGCGGCGCAGCAGTTCGAGAGCGGCGGTTAAGCCGGCTGGTCCAGCGCCGATGAGTATGGCCCGCTGTCTGGTCATAGATAGAGCTTTCCACGATTTTGGGTGCACCCGTAGTATAGCGGGGCAGGAGGTTACGCCACAGACCGCACCGGGTAGGTGTGCTTGGTCCGCGCGGCGAAAATAGGCGAAGATCGCGCGTCCAGGAGTCACACGGATAGAACCCGAGCGTCCGGCGCTGCGGCTGTCTACCTCCGATTGCGCTATTCATCTCAGAGGCCCCATGGTATCTTAAGGACAGATTCCGGAACCGGCGAGCACGACCTCTGGACAGTTCGACGACCTTTCAGACTATGAAAGCTGCGCGCGATCCAGGGCTGATTCCAGGTCCTTTGCGATTAAGGTGACGATCTCTCAGTGAAGCTGACCAAAGTTATCCTTGCAAGTCTCCTCCTACTGCCAACTTTGTCGTGGGCCCAGGAACCCCCCCGTCCCGAGGCTCCCGTGTTCTCGTCCGGCTTGGCGCCTGGGGACCAGCTTAGTGTGCGCATGTATGATTTTCCTGAACTCGGGGGACCGGTCGCGGTGCACGTCGCGGCCGATGGAACGGTGCATTTGCCCTATGCGGGCACCCTTCATGTGCAGGGCATGTCCCCGGAAGAGTTCCAGTTGGCCATTGGGAACGCGCTTCAGTCCAAGGGAATCGTCAAAGAGCCGAACGTTTCGGTTGACGTGGTGACGGCGGTAAACCTCACGGTCAACGTCATTGGCCAGGTGGTGACACCCAGAGCCGTTCCTCTCTACGCTCCCGTGCCGATTTCGTATCTGCTGGCTCAGGTCGGGGGCATCACCGGGCTGGCTGAGCGCCGGCTCACGATCCTGCGCCGCGGCGGTCAACTCCCTGAATCGATCCCCTACGATCCCGACGCGCCAACCCAGGCCGCGCTGAATACTATGGTTTCCCCCGGAGATGTGGTGTCGGTGAGTAACCGGGGCGTCTATTTTGTGTGCGGTGAGGTCAACCGTCCTGGCGTCTTCCCGCTGGGCGGCGAGTTAAGCATCGGAACCGTAAGTTCCACCTCGGGTGAAGGCGTGGTGAAGCAAATGACGCTGCTTCAAGCGCTTTCTCAGTCCGGAGGAGTCACCGCCATCGCCGCCCGGTCCAGATTGCATATTCTGCGCACCGAGAATGGCAAGCGCGTCGACATCCGGGTGGATCAGGTGAAGTTGTCGAAGGGTGAAGTCGCCGACCCGATTATCCTCGCCAACGACATCATTTACCTCGAGCCCAGCTACTGGCGGCAACAGACCAATAACCTCTTCTCTACGGCGCTTAGCAGCCTTTATGCGGTCACGTCCATCAAGTCCGCGAATTTCTAGCTGAAAGCCGGAGGATTCGGTCAAGCATTGGCAACTGCAATCCAACTTATGGACGAAGTCACTGTGGTCTCGCCGCAGGAGACCTCCTCCGAGCAGATGATGGCGAGGCTCTACTTCGCCTCATTCTGGACCATCGTCTTCACCGGCGCCGTTCGTAAATGGATTTTTCCCGGCGTCAGTATTTTCTACCTGCTCCAGGATGTTCCGATCGGGATTGCCTATCTGTATGCACTGTGGACGGGTTTGTACGTCCGCGGCTACCTCTTTATCGGAATCGCGATTGTCTCTTTTCTGCTCTCGATGCAGGGCCTCGTTCAGATGATCGTCTCCGGCCTGAGCCCCGTGGTGGCGCTGGTCGGAGTTCATAACTACCTGTTCTACCTGCCTATTCTGGTGATTTTCCCGGCGTGTCTGATCCCCAAGTATCGCGAGAAATTCATCTGGTGGAACTTGATGCTGAGTATCCCGATGTGCGTGCTGGCGATCGCCCAGGCAGAGTCGCCGAAAAACGCCTGGGTCAATCGTACATCTGAGGGGGATGCCTTCGGTCTGCCTGGGGTAGACATCGCGCGTGTTGTGGGCACCTTCAATTTCACTGTTTTTTATGGGATTTGGGTGGCAATGGCGGTGGCCCTTTGCATTGGGGAATGGCTGCTGCCCCAGGAGCGGCGGGCGGTCCGGAAGACTTGGTTGCTGGCCCTCTGCACCTTTGCCGCGAATATCTGCCATTTGGTGAGCGGCTCCCGTTCGGCGATTGCACTTGCCGGAGTTGCCATCCTTGGCGGTTTTGTGGCTGCGATCGTCCTGGGGTCGTCTCGCGCCGTGCTGGCTATCGGCGGAATCTGTCTGCTCCTTCCCCTGGGAGCCGCCGCAACGTACGTGATTTCCCCCACGGAATACAACACCGTGATGGATCGATTCAGCGGCGAAAGCGGCAAGGCGGATATCAAGGCCCGTATCAGCGCAGGCGTTCTGGGTTGGGTGGTTGAACCCGAATTCAGCTTAGTGGGCGCGGGCATCGGCATGGGCGTGGACGCCTCTCACGTCGGCAATACCGATACGTACAATTTTACTTACACCCTGTCCGAAACCGATACCATTCGCACCGTGATGGAATTGGGTACTCCGGTCGGCATGATCTACATGCTGGCCCGGACCACACTGCTGCTGGGGATGGTGATCCTCTCCTTTTCCATCGCTCGCTCGGGTTCGGCGCCGCATGTCATACCCTTATCCTTCTTTCTTTTCGCTCAGGCGTATCAAGGCGATTTGACACGAGCCGCAACTATGACCGCATCGCAGGTTATGGTCGGTTACGCTTTCATATTGAGCGCCTATTATTACCCCGACCATACAACAAGCTTGGAACTTCCGGCTGGTGACTCCTTGACGAGGTCTGTGTGACGACAAATTCCCCATCCACGGCGAGCAAACTCGCAGAAAACTCCGTTCACCTCTCCGATATCGTCCGCATTCTGCGGAAATACGGAATTTACCTGCTCGGGTTGATGGTCCTTGGTGGAACCCTGGCGGCGATCTGGGCCAAGTTTCAACCGCCTCAATACGATGCGGTTGCCCTGGTGCATCTCGATCAACACAGTTCAATCAGCCTGGGCTCCGCCGGAGGCGGCGAAAGCGATGAGTACGGCCTGAAGATGCAGACCCAGATCATCGGTTTTACCAATCCCAGCATTATCGAAAAGACAATCCGCAGGATTGACCCCTCCAAGCATCCGTATTTCGGTTCCCCGGGCCATCGCAATCTCGATACACCGCAGGAACGCGATCAAATGGTAAACCAGTTTCTCGGCTCCCTGAGCGTGACCCAGGTGCCCAAGTCGGAGTTGCTTTCGATCCGTTTCCGCAGCCAAAGCCCGGTTTTGGCGATGACTGTGGTCAATACCCTCGTCGATGTTTACATCGAGGAGAGCTTTTCGCAGAAATTCAGAAGCACGCAGGACATCACCAAATACCTCGGTCTCCAAATGGACGATCTGAAGCAGAAGATTCAGACCGAACAGAACGATCTTCTGAATTCCGAGGCCAAGCTGGGCATTCTCTCTCAGAGCGCCACGACTGACTCTAGCCTGCTGGTGAGCGAAACCACGGGACTCCTGAGCGAGCGGGTTAAGGTTCAAAGCGACCGCTATCTGGCGGAAGCGGAATACCAGGACATGCTGAATCACCCCGATGCTTCCGTGCCAGGAGATATCCCCGGAGCTTCCGCACTTTCGGTCTTACAATCGCAGCTTTTGCAGGCGCAGGCGCAGGTGGACTCGCTCTCGGACCGTTACGGCCCCAACTACCCGCCGCTCCAGCAGGCAACCGCGCAGGTGGCCAGTCTCAAGAAAAGCGCCGACGATATGCGTCGCTCGGTGCTGAGGGGCGCGGCCGAAAACCTGGAGCGCACCCAGAAAGCCGAGCAAAGCATTACCGACCGGCTGGATGAGCTCCAAAAGGAAGCCGAAGGCCGCACCCCGGATACCGTCCGGTACGAGGTTAAGAAAGCGCAATATCTGAGCGATCAGAATCTCTACAACATTCTGCTGGCCGCCATGGGAACCGGCTCGATTCAGGCGGGTATGCAATCGCAGGAGCTGAACCGATTCACGGCTGCGGAAGTTCCGGGCGTGAAGGCCTATCCCAATGTCCGCGCCGACACGATGGCAGGCGCGGCGGGAGGCCTGCTGGTTTCGCTCGTGATTATGGGAGTCATCCTGCTCAACAGCGACACGGTGCAGACCGTCGACCAGGTCGAAGAGGCGCTGCCGCTCCCGGTGCTGGCATCCGTTCCGGAATATAAAGAAGACCTGGCCGCCATGCGCCTCTCAGACGATGTGCTGCCCCTCGTGACGCTGTTGGCGCCGCGCTCAGCGGGAACCGAAGCGTACCGCCTTCTGCGTACCGCGATCACTCTCATGCCGGTCAGCCAGAAGCATCGCGTCATTTCGTTGACCAGTTGCGGACCCGGCGAAGGCAAGTCGACTACTTCTCTCAACCTGGCCGTCGTTCTGGCAACGCAATCCAAACGCGTACTCCTGATCGACGCCGATCTTCGCAAGCCCACAATCGCTCAGCGGCTTAAAATGCCGGCCTCCGATCAGCCGGGACTCAGTCGCTTCCTCAGCGATAGCACGGTCACTCCCGAGGAGTGCATTCAAAGAGTGCCCGAAGTGGCCGGTCTGGATGTCATCCCGGTCCAGGAGATTCCGCCCTTTCCGTCCGAATTGCTCGGTCAGGGACGCCTGGAGCAACTGCTGGCCTGGGCGCGCGACCATTACGACTACGTGCTGATCGATACGCCCCCGGTGCTGCTGGTTACTGACGCGCTCATCATTGCCACACACTGCGATACGCTGCTGGTCGTGGTGCGCATCGGCGTCGCGCAAAAGCGCGCGTTGCGCAGAATCCGCCAGGATCTGGCCAAATACCCGGGCAAGCAAACCGGCATCGTGGTCAACGCCCTGCCTCACGCCGACACCTACTATGGCGGCTACGGCAACTACCGCAAGTATTACGGCAAGGGCTACGGCGGCGGAGGCGGATACTACGGCTCCGGCACCAGCTACCTGTCGACCCCGAAGAAGAAGTAGACGGCCGCTACAGCTGCCAGTGCCCATAATTCGAATGCATCGAAACCCGGGGCTGGCAGCACTCTTGAATGAGCTTTGGGTTGCTGGATTTCTTGAGACTCCAGCGATGGAACCGGGAGACTGTATGTGCAACAGCCAAATCCCGTTGCCCGCAAATCCATCTGCCAGGATGCGACCATGAGCCAACTGGCGAAGGCTAAGTCGTTTTTCCTCCCAAAACTTCACCAAATCCTGCATTTTCTGGCCAAGCAGGGACTCGCAATGGCCGGCAATCTGATCTACGGACTGTGCTGCGTCCGTATGCTGCCAAAGCCAGAATATGCCATGTTCGCCGTGCTCTTCGGCTTCATGGGATCGCTGACGGTTCTGTTGGATATCGGTATTTCCGGCACTCTGGCGCCACTGGTCGGCGAGCAGATCGACAATCTCCCGCTGATCGCCAACTACGTCGCCTCCATCCGCCGCATCACGCTGCAGATGTACTTCCTGGTCGCACCGGTCGCCGCCATCGTCTTCATTTTGCTGGTGCATAAGCAGCAATGGGGCGTTGCGGTCGTGGCCCAGATGCTATGCGTCCTCCTCTTCACGGCATGGTTTGCGCGCGTCAGCTCCTCGTACGGGTCGGTGCTGATTCTGCGCCGGGATCGCAGCTACTACTATCGCATTCAAATGATCGGCAGCCTCGGCTCCCTGGCGCTGCTGCTTGCTTTCTGGGCTCTGCATCATATGAATGTCTACGTGGGCATTCTGCTGAATGTGGCGCAGATCGTCTTTATGGCAGCCAGCTA
>Ga0116231_10011773_pt1 | contig 13247 bp, 5 predicted proteins | sample S1TSphgellanicum_2_FD_89695 | JGI IMG/M metagenome (GOLD analysis project Ga0116231, IMG submission 89695) | Host-associated microbial communities from peat moss isolated from Minnesota, USA - S1T2_Fd - Sphagnum magellanicum MG | ecosystem: Host-associated > Plants > Peat moss > Unclassified... | reverse complement strand
TTATTTTGTGATAGATTGTTTAGATATATTGGTTGTTTTTATTTTTTTTTTTTTTTTTTGAGGTTTTTTGGGTTTTTTTTTTTTTTTTTTTTGAAAAAAAAAAAAAAGAAAACCTTTGCATTGCATGAGACACAATTTCTTTTTCTTTTGGTCTTCAGGATGCAAAATTTTACCTTTACCTAGGAGAAAAATATTTAAATTATTTTTTAATTTATTTTTCCATTAATATGCTAATTAATACCTGCCCAAATTAGACTAGTAATTTACAAACTGTTTCATTTCAATTAATATAATGAGGGTCATATGATAAATCCAGCTTGATTCACATCAAGGGACAATAGGGTTTTTATTTATTTCTCTCTTGGTTGGGGGCTTAGAATGATTAAAGTTTAAGCTGTAAGGAGTAAAATAGCAAGCAGTTTTTTTTTTAAAATTTAATAAAAATTATTATTTTATTATTTAAATCATATTATTATTACTATTAAAATTTATTATTATGTTTTATTATGTATTATTATTATGTTTAATTTATAATTTAAAGAAATTTTGTCACTTGGCAAAAATAAGAAAGGGGCCTTGGGAAAAAAAATTCCACCAAATTCGCCAGGTTTCTAGGAATTTTTTTCTGAATTCGCCAGATTTAGGGAACAGGTCGAGTCCTAGCTTGTTGCTTGTCATAGTAGGGTTCTTAATTTTGTCTTATTGCCTTTCTGACTTGTAGCCAAATTTGGCTAAATTCTCTTTTGCATGATTGCCAATCCACCTACTGTACTTCACAAAATTAAAAAAAAGTGGCTATCATCCATAGGAAGATGTACAAAAAGTGGCAAATAGATCATCCTTAGGAAGATTTAGCCAAATCTGGCTACAAACCAGAAATAAATTACAAATCTTTAATCATCATTCTATATATTTGGTTTTTCACAATGAAAACCAATTATAAAAATTTTGCAATTTATTTATTTATTTATTCCCCCTTCACTTCTGGCGACTGAAAACCTCCCCTTTTCCATATTTTTAATTTCACTTTTGGGCGAAATTTCACGAGAAAATTGAAATTTATAAAATTGATTTATAAATTATAAAAACCCTAAAAAAAATCAGACTGGAAGGGGGCCTACACAGTAGGGAGGCAGCACGTAGTAGGTACCCCAAGATGAGTATAGTGTAAAGGGACTACCTCCAGACTTTGACACCTGTTTCAAGACGTGGATTTGGGGACCAGTGTTTTTTTTTTCACCCTCTGGAGTTAACCTGGAAGTTACTATGGGGTGATAATTGGAGTTACTAGTGGCGCCCTCTTTGTCCGCTTGCGGCTGTTGCTGCTGTTGTGGCGGTGCTTTTGTGGTCTGCTTCTCCGCCTGCGTTGCTGTTGCAACGAGGGTTGGCGAAGCACGATTGCGAGCTCGCTCCATTTCGTCGTCTTCCTCCTCGTCGTCTTCCTCGCCGTTCCTCAGCGCACGCCATCCCTCGTGCCTTTTCCCTGGTCAACTATCGGCCACCCTACTGTTGTTGTTGTTGTTTTTTTTGCCGCTGTTCCTTAGCGCTTTTGGTCCGTTTTCTCACATCCCTCAGTTCTCGCTGGTGTTTTCTCTCTCTCTCTCTCTGGGATAATATCATTTTCTTTCTTTCGTGATCTTGTTTCCCCGCCCCTCCCTGCGATAGCGAGTGCGTTTTTTTTTCTTCCTTTCCCAGGTCTCTGTGTCTGTTTTCGACTTTCGGGGGAATGGAGTATTTGCTTTGTGTCAAGGTTTGAGCTTCCGACCGTACTTTTGTTCTGTGGAAAGAAAGGAGGAGGAGGAAGAGGTCCAGGGTGGGGTTTCTGACCGGGGCTGAGAGGAAGGGAAAGGAGGGAAAGCGTTTTTTTGAAGATTGTGAGGTTTGAGGGTGAGAGATATCTAGGAGAGTATTGAGAAAAAGAGACAGTGACAGACACACAGACAGACAGAGAGAATGTCCTCGCCATCGAATGCTACCAATGCGACCAAATGGATGTCGTATCTGGCGGAGGGTTTGTTGGCGGAAGAGGAAGTGCAGCCCGCCAATCCTTTCTTTTGGTGCACTGGACAGCAGCCTGTAGAGCAACTCGATTGCAGGCAAGTACACTTAAGCTTTTCTTTTCCTGTCCTTGTATTCCTCCTCCCAGAAAAACAACTTCGCTATACTGCCTGCTGTCGAGACGGAGCTGAAACTCTCACCTCGCCAGCCCCCTTGGTCCTCAGACTGCATATTTGCCTCACACAACAATCGTTATGACTTCCTCAACCCTGCCTCCGAGCATACGGGCACTGAAAGGGAAGAGCAAACTCTCTGGTTTGGAAAGGGTCAACCAGCCACAAGAACACAGGATCTCTGTGTTGCTGGATATCATGCAGAAGCCATCGTAGCCATGATGGACCCCAGAACTAGAGACATGGGACTGATTGTCAGCTGCTTGATGTTTTGCACTCTATGAGAGAGAGCAAACCCCCCTTTCCAATTGCAGAGCTACTTCCAACTACTAGGGAAAAGGAAGATGCTGCCAGATGTGACATCACTTTTCTGACTGCAATCCTCCTCAAGGGGAGGAGGATGTATCTGCAACGATGAGGGTTCAGTCTATTTCAGGATGGATTGTAGCTTCTGTGTGGAAAGTTTGTGAAGCTGATAATGTAATGACATCCAGAGCTGTGGTGAAAGTCTGTGTGTCCATATGTGCACTTTCATGTGGTTGGTAGCTAACATGCTTTGTGGTGTGTTTGCAATGGATGCAGTGCTGACAATGAGTGCTCCAAAGGGGAATCAGATGTTCCTGACAAAGGCTGCTCCAGGAAAAGGTATACATGGCAGTGGTCTGTGAGGAAGCAGCCTAAAGTCATTTCAACAGAGCAAGCAAGCTCAGATGATGCATGTTGTAATGACTTTGTGGGCAAGTCTGCTGTGAAATTTTGGAATAGAAAGTAGTAGTAGTATGCTCAGCTACTGGTTGCCTACTACTTTTTTCTTTGTTTCTGGTTAAAGTCTTAGCCCAGTTGCTGGATCACTCTGTAGATTAATTGTTGGCTAAGGAGGTTGCTGGCGAAGAGTATGTGGGTGGTTGTGAAATAGATGTGGGAAGTTCGGTTGTGCAGACTGCGGGAGGAGGCTTGTAGTGGAGCAGGCAACAAGGCATGCCGTGAAAAGATGCGCAGGGACCGCCTGAATGATAGGTCATTGAAATGCTATTCTCTTTCTGGAAAATCAGTTGGGAAAAATTTGGTGATATGTCATGGTCATTGGCCTAGTTTTATCAAATCACTCTGTAGAAAACCTCAGAAGATATACTGGTGCTATGGTTTTTTTTTTTTTTGGTTTTTGCCCTCAGATAGTGTTATTGTCCTGTCCCCACATGCTAGTTTGTTCCTTTGTTTGTGATAATGTTTCAAGGCTTCTAGAGTTCATTAATTGTTTCTGAATAGGGTGTCCAAGGTGAGCTGCCATGTAATCTCCTCATTAGTGTTCATTCCTGAAAGTTTCTTTGAACTGGTTTTGCAGGTTCCTGGAGTTAAGTGCAGCTCTAGAACCAGGGAGGCCACCCAAAACAGATAAGGCAACCATCCTATGTGATGCTGTTCGTATTTTAACCCAGCTTCGCTCTGAGGCTCAACAGCTTCAAGATTCAAACAACCAGTTGCGTGATGCCATTAAGGATTTGAAGGTCCAGCTTCCTACTGAAACCCCTCATGCCTGTGCTGCTATCTCCTGGCCCCTGCCTACCCTCCTATTGGCCTCCACATCACAAGAAACCTGTTATGAGCAGCCATGCTGTTTGTGGTTTGTTGTGTATGGTTCATTTCTTTCTCTTCCTCATATTGTGTAGGAACAGTTGCTAGGCCAGTGTTTATCAGCAAGTTCATCATCCACAAATCTCTTCATATGTTGCTCATGGCATATTGGGGAGGTATCTGCAGACAGAGAAAAATGAGTTAAGGGATGAGAAAACAAGGCTGAAGGCTGATAAGGAGAGATTGGAGCAGCAAGTCAAGGCTATGACTATTCCAACTGGATATATGCCTCATCCAGCAGCCATTCATGCAGCAGCAGCTGCTTTTGCAGCACAATCACAAGCAGCATCAAACAAGGCAGCCCAGATGGCTGGTTATCCAGGCATGGCAATGTGGCAATGGATGACACCTGCTGCAGTGGATACTTCTCAAGACCATGTCCTCAGGCCTCCAGTTGCCTAGGCCTGAGGCTGCAGATTCTTGTTTTCCATCAGGGGTCAACTTCCTGGTTCCAAAGACATAGCTGTGTCTAAGTTTTGGTCGATTTCCCTTGATTGAGGAAAGGAGGATGGTACCCCTTTCGATGCCCAGTAGTGGTTACTTGTAATTTGGATCCTGTTGGGGGTAGATGGGGAGGACTCTTGTAGTATTGGAAACAGGTGTCTATGTTTCTCTCTCCCTACAGAGATCTTTGTATTTCAGGATTGATGTGTCGATCAAATTCCAAAAACCTGGAAAGGTCTTTTCTCCTCTTGCCTCTTCCAAATGTCCAGCGCTTGGTCACCTACTTGTGGTGTCTGCCAGATCAATTGCTGGCATGGGCCTTGAACATCCTCATCAATTCAAAGGTGACTTGGGTGCACCTGTGAGTTTTCTGGACGAGTGTACATGTTAGGTAGGAATGTTGGGTAGCAAATGTCGGTCCTTTGCAGTGGGAGTTCTTCTCCCCCACACTCCTTAGAAGGAAGTTGGATCAGACAGAGAGTGTTGCATTGCATTCACACAGCTGACAAGAAGGTTGAACAGGGAACTGGATGGTATTTGTCTTTTTGTAGCCAAACTGGCAAGATCACAACTTACACATGATTCTTGACTGTGACAGGAACATTGTAATTGGTAACTTTGGAAATAATTCTGGACCTTTCCAGACATCCTTTTGTCTCATGTGGAAATGTTTCTTGTAATTCTCTCTCTCTTCTGTTTGTGATGTTGCTTCATCCTTCCCTGATCAGTAAACAGATTTTTGTCAGTTCTGATATTTCATTTCCTTGGCACTTGCCCAAAGTGTTTGCCTCTCATGTAGCCTTTGTTCTCAATTCTCTTGGAGGGAAAAAGGATAGAGAGGAGTGTGTGCACAAGAACACACGTAGTATCTAGCCAGATGTGCATTCTGCAAAAGTGTCAGAATTTGGTGCTTCTTAAATCTGGTTATGCTGCTGTATGTTGAAAGCTCAATTATGAGAGCTGATTACTGGGTTGTTTCAGTTTGAACACCAGAAATGGTGGTGCAAAGGATTCTGTTATGGTTCCATCTTCTTTGCTTGTAAGGATGTGCTGTTGTCATGTTTCAGTTCAGAAGAAGTTTTGTTGTTGCTGAATCTCTTGGCCTGCTGCGTACGATTGTATCATAGTTTGTTGTTGGGATACTATGATGGATCTCTTGGCCAGTGATACAATAAATAGTACACAGCACCCTGTTAGCCTGATGAATCATCTGGTGGTACTGAAACTTTTGTCTGAATAGCAGATTTGATACCGAGGAAAATGAAGACAAAGTAAGTTGGCAGTCTACCAGTAACTGTGTACAGGGATGATGCAGATACAACATACATTGAAACTGGCTGATGCCTATTTAGATTTCCCTGCAGCTGCTATTGGGAGGCAGAAAAATTAGCACTACTGATAGAACCCAAACTTGCTGCTAATTCTGCTAATTCAGGTGATGCCCATTCAGACTCCCCTTCAGCCACGTTATTGAGAGAGGTAAAGTTGGCACTACCAATGGAATCTGCACTTGCTGCTAATTCAGGTGATGCCTATTCAGACTTCTCTGCTGCCATTATTGAGAGGTAGACTTGGTACTATCACTGGATTCTGCACTTGCTGCTAATTTTGCTTCTTCTGTGTGCAGTAAAGCCCTAGGGTGGAGGCATTCTCAGAACAAAGGACTCAGGAAGGGCTCTGCCAATTCTGCAAAATGGACACAGGATAGGCCCTAGGACCACATTGAAAGGTTCCGCCTGTTTTTGGGGAAGCATTATTAAGTGTGCATAAGGTGCCCTCCAAATACACTAACAAATTTCCAAGTGATTCGGATATGTACTACATAGTACCTGGGCCAATTTAACACTAATTATATCATATTTGACAAATGTTAAAAATTTTCAAAAACAAATTTTTAATTAAAAAATCTTTTTTTTCTGAAGGAAAATATAGAATCTGATGGAATATTTGAGAATATATCATTTGTTGAAATGGAATCATCAAAACTAATTATTTATTTATTTGACAAACATGTGTCAAAGTGACCAAGGTATTATTATCTTACATGATATCTCCAGGGAGTAGGCCCCTTAGAGCCTGAACACACTCACCCAGTACTCACCCAGCAGGGGGTTAACTATGAGAATCTGTACTAGAGGGCCTGTTTTCTAGTACACTCTGAACTCCTCTAAATCTTAATGGTGCAGAGAACCCTTTTAGTGCCAGAGAATGGGCCCCCCAATTGATGCGCCGGATTGCACAAGGTGCACCCCGCACCTAGCACAATCTGCCCTAGAGGAGGGGCCCATTAGGGTTTCAGGTTTAGGGCCGTGCAAACCTGACTTCTCTAAATGTTAGGAGGAGGTTCACAGTAGGACTTTTTTTCTGACATTTTATACTATTCTAACTTTTTGACATGTAAAACATGCAAACAATTTCAGCTGTAGCTAAACCTTCTAAGAACAAAGACCAACCACTTTGAACACAAGACATCTTTCATGTCACTGATAAAAAAGATAGTATGCAAAGAAACTATCCCATCACATTTCTGAAGAGCATCAGTGCAAACTCATTTTACAAAATCTGTGATTTCTGTCACAAATGTTTGACTATCATAATCCAGATTTGTCACTTCACCTCTCACCATAAATCCACGTGATTTTCTTGGATATTTATACAACAATTGTTAGATACACTAGCATTCAATAAACTGGATTTGGTTGGTTTATTATGCCTAATACCATAGTGTACCTAGGCTGGTTAGGCACCAATTAATTATTTTTGGATTTGCTAAAAAAATTGAAAATTACCTACTTGCCATGCCAAAAATCTGAAAGAAGCCCTCAAGGACACTAGCTTCATTAGTTAGTAGTATTAGTGACTAATTATAAAATATTGTTATTTTTACTACTGAAAGTAAATGACCAAAAACTTATTATTGTTAGGCACCGTGTTGCCGAACCAGCCCAGGTACTACAACGTATTACATTACTTTAAAACCCAGTTCTCTTTTGTAAATTTTTGGTTTTAAATTTGTTATTTAGGAAAAAAAAATGCAAATGACATTTTTAATTGTATAAGACAAGTTGCAAATTTTATTTTTTTTCTAGTATTATGATCATAGTTACAAGAGTCAGACTTATCACACAGTAATTAACCCACACACAACACATGTCACCTCTTATGATAACATGAGAAAGAACCCCATTTTGGCTCTGGTTGAGGTTTCAGTGTTATTCTCCCAACCTCAGTTGCAACCTTGAGGTCCAGATAAGTTATGGTAGAGACACCAAACAAGAGCAAGGGGGAGGGAGGGGGAGCAACAGTTGGGGGTGGTGTGACTCAAACATCGTCAAAAGACACAATTTTTTTAGTGTTTTTTAATTTTTGTTGAATGCTACAAACAAAAGCATGACACTATTTTTCTGCTTTGTAAGATTATGGGGATCCTACACAACACCCATTACATTTTGTACAACACCTCCATAACAATCTGTGTGGTTTCTGGGGATAACAGAGAAAAGGCGGTGCCAAAGAAGATGAGAAGAGAGAGAGAATGTCAGAAGTGAGCAGAAATTGTTGAAAGAGTGAGAATTATTCGTACTATCTATCAGAGCACATGGTTCCCATCCCCCTAGTCATCCTCACCCCGCACAAGTCACACCTTTTTTTTGGGCACTGGGAACTAGAGCACAAAAGGGGCACCCAATTTAATCACCACTCCGGTCTGCCACACCAAGTAAGTACTAAGTACTAATTCTGGACCTTTTCTTTGTTTCCAATAGCAAGTGCTGAGAAGCTAGCAAAAAGAAGACCTGCTCCCCATCTTTGTTAGTGTAATCCGAGGTCACCTTGCTCAGCTTATTGAGAAGAAGGCCTTGAGCGCCTTTCAAAAATACTGGACTCTTATACTCAGACAAATTTCATCCTGTCTTTGGAAAGCACCAGATGTCCATAAATTTTCCTCTTTTTTAAGAGGAGAGTTCTTATTTTTTACACCAACTCCCCAAGAGTGGAAAGGACCTTATGTCTACTTATGGCTGTAAGATATCCTCACACATAAGGAGTATGTGTGAGAACCTCCTCTCCTACACCTCAAGATTAACATATGTTTATGTTCATTATATTGTTTAGCTTTCGCTCTTATTTTAGTGACAACTTTTCTTGAAGCTCGTATAAGAAAGATTTTGCATAATTTTTCATATGGTCATCCATTAACAACTCCAACTATAGCTGAAATGTGGAGGATCATATGAAAACCTAACTACCTCTCCCTTTTTTTAATAACTATTACATTCTTTTCCTCTACCCATCAACATGAATATAGAAAAATTAATTAATATGTACCTTTTCATGTCCATAATATTAATATCTATGTCATTTACTAATAAATTTTCTTTTCTAGCAATAATGATGATGATGAATTATTGAAAACCATATGAGAACATAAAAAAAAGAAAAAAAATAGTTGATCATCTCTTGTAATGCAAAGCAATGCAGAGCCCAAGTGATCAGTAAAGCCCAGAGGTGTGGCCACAGTGAACGAGCACTCACCGGTGCACCATCCACTAGATGCCTGTTATTACTCAGTTGTGGATGAACCTCAACTGAGTTAATATTTGGTTTCACCTTGGTGACCAATTCTGTAGGAAATAGGTCTCATATGTAGGTAGATAGGGTAGGAAAATAGGTAACTACTAGGTACGTAGATGCTTGATACATAGGTAAAGACTGTTTTTGCTACTTGCCTACTAACAACCTGCTTGAGAGTAGGTAGAAAAAATAAAGCAACTGAGCTAAAACACCATGATTAGTTAGGGAACAGAAAGCTGTCTCCTGAAACCCTAAACCCTAAACCATTCATCCATTATGGTGCGCTGGTGGGTGCTGGTTCACTGTGGCCCAGAGGTGCAAGAAATTCTCAGGATGTGGGGCCGGACTTGACCTCATGATAGGCCCTGATTTTGAGAAGGCCCCCACCCTAGGGTTTTCTCCTACACTTTTTTCATACCTACCCCACATTATCCAGTTGGGGCGTGAAGCATGTGCAACTCATTGCAGCCAGCCGCCCTAACGAAAAACCCAACAAACCCCTCCATCCCAAACAAAAGACAAGGAATTAGTTTGGCAACATTTGTTGTTTGTGGTGGCTTAGGAAATATATGAAGAGGAAATAAATTCTCAAAGGTTGTTTTCCAACTTACGGTCATTGATTGGCATGAGGGAAAAATATATACTAGTGGGCGCAAGCACGCTCGCACACACAAACACAAGCATGCTAACATGCACACCTGGCTTTTCAATAATCTCCATCTGAGCTTTGCAAGTGTTGACTTCTAATTCTAAGCAGATACTGAAATCGTAAGTCTTCTTTTATAATGTAAACTTGCCAAACTTTTGTTATTAAAACAAGAGTGAATGGAGAAGGGAAATGGAATAAGAGAGATAAAGGACATGGGACATGAGTTAGTTTCTAGATTCCAATTCTTGACAACCTAGAGCCAAACTAGAAATCATTGCTTGTTCAAAACTATGAAATTCAGGCTTTGATATTAAGTTGCTCTTCTCAACTATGAAGTTTCAGGCTTGGTATTGAGTGCTCTTCCCAAGTAGAGAAAAAAGGCTGCTAAATTTTGGTGCTCAAGGCCTGACTGACTTGAGAGTGGGCATCAGGCATGTGATGTGTGATTTCTGGTTCCCAGCTAAAAAATTTATTGAAAGTAAGTACTTGTGTGTCTTTTTGCTCTTGTTTTTTTTTCTTTTTCCCCTTTCTCTCTCTCTTGGTGCACTGCCCAATGGATTATGCCCCTCTAAATGTAGCCTCTGAGAGCTACATTTCTTTTCTGGGATAAATAATGTGTTATGGGCATTGCTGTGGGTAATGCAATGGATGGTGCACAGATAGTATGGAATCAATATCAACTTTGTCTTCTTCTATCTAACCTCTCCCCATTCATGCATTGATTGGGAAACTTGCAGATTGCCCAATCATGCTTGGAGAAGCTCACAGATGGGGGAGATATGGGGTTGGCTATTTAAGAAAGCCAAATAGAGGATTTGTGTAAGTTGGGTGGTAGCAAACAATTGTTGATAGTAGAAGTATTGGGTTGGCCTAAAGCTACTGAATGTTTTCTAGTGAGGTCTGGAATAAAATATTCTCTGGTTCTTCTTTTTGTTTTAATCAAAAGGGGAGGGGAAAAAATTCAATTTTCTCAATTTAGACTTTTGAGAACAAGTTCATGCTCTGCCTGCCAAAGCACAATATCTTCATTATTGTTAGGCTTTGAGAACTAATTAATTGGTGCCTAACCAGCCTAGGTACTATGGTATCAAAAAGGCCACTACGTCATTGAAAAGTACTTGGGTTATTTTTGAAGGCCAATTTAGTACAGGGATTAAAGGGAAAAAAACAAGATAGTGCACAATGCCCCTTATTCCCCCTTTAGTATGTGGTCCAAGCTTTCAAAATGGCATCACTATTAGACTATCTAGAATGGCTATTGGTTCCTAATTCTAGGGCACTTTGGATGTACAAATAAAAAGAGCCAAGATTTAGCTTCTTTCTGTTGGGAGAGAGGGAAGCAAATCAAACTCAATGATATGAGCTTTCCTCTTGGGAAATTCTAAATTTCCCAATTATACACAACAAATTTTCAATCCATATTTCCTTGTAGGTATGATGCAATTAAGTACTATGTTGTGTAGATTGGTGTGGGGTTGATGCCTTGGAAGTTGAAACATGTTTCCAAAAGAAAAGAAAGGTGTCTCTACTACCATCCATCTGCTTCTCAGCTTATAGCTGAAAAGATTAATTTTTTATATTTAATTTTCAAAAATAACTCTTTTGGCAAAGGAAAGTGCGTATATACTTTAAATGTCCTTAAATTTAGCACCTTCTCTTCGAATCTAAATCTTTCTAATCCATTAATTTCACAGGTTATCCAAGCCAAAAATAAATAGATAATTCATGCTCTAAAGGGAAAACCGAGTAGGGGTTTTGATTGTGTTGTATTTCCATCCTTTGGAACCTTAAAACAGCATATAGAGCTATTTGCTACTTGTGGATTATTATTGCACTTTAAACCAAGTATCTCTTCACATCTTTGAAATTCATAAAATACATGCAGCAATTTTTTCAACAAATTTCATTGTTTTTCTAAAAATGAAACTTGGGGAATTAATGGAGAAATGTGTTTTTCTAGTGTAAATTTTACTAATATTGATTTTTTAACAAATGAATCACAAAAATAATTATGTCACAAAATTGAAAATTAAACCCTGAAATATGGGTACTTGGGAATTTAGTTTTTTTCACATTCTAGGATGACATTAGTATCCCTTTCTTTGAAAAATAAAAAAATAATGTCTTTCACTGATCACTTCTTTAAACTTAATTCAAAATGAATTATTAATTATTAATCAGAAGAATACTCAAACTCCCATTTTAATGCCCACAAAATCAAATCAAATCAAATCAAAATTCAACGTCACAAAAGTCTAACTTCAAAAAGTCTAACTTTTTCCTTTGAATTGTTCTTTTGTGTGAAATTACTAACAATGTTTTAAATGTTGGCCTAAAATCTGACAACTCCCCAGAAGAAGCTGCTTAACTTTCACAGTGACAGGAGCTCGACTGGACTGGACTGTAACTTTGTAAAGAAGACAAGAAAATGCACAATTTTTCATAAGCTAGTAGGTAGTAACAAACAGCAAAGTTTATTGAAGAAATCTGATTCCCGAGTGCTACTAGTGTGCACGTGCTGGAGCTGGAGTTGGGTTGTTAACTGGTAACTTGCACTGCAAAGATCTCACAATCTGATGCAACTCAAGTAGTCACAGAATTAGTTACTTTATTTTGCAGATTAAGTGCTAACTCTGTTGTCGGCTTCTGGACATAACACACACATACACACACACACACACACACAATTAGGTGATGAACACATCCAGAGGCAAACTCCCTCTCTAGAGCACGGCACGTGGCTGCAAGCCAGGTCTGACCAATGGCCATTATGTGAAAAAAATAATTGGCAATCAGTAGAGATTCTGCCACATGATTAGGAACTTTGTAGACTATTGTTAGACCGCATGATGTTCTATATGCTACTCACATGATTCTAAAGAGAAGTTGAAGGAAGCTTAGGATGAAGCATAGAATCTCTCCTAAGTGGCAATCTCTACTATGTATATGTAGGATTTAGTATCTAATATCATATATTCGTACATTGTTTAGGGTGAAGAGTAGAATCTCTCTCCTAACTAACATATATATTATGTATGTATTACATATACATATGATATTAGTATTATTGTGATTCATTTTATTTAGTTGTGGGGACATCTAAAGTTCGATCTTTTTTCCTTTGTGATGGACATCTTTGAGTGGCCAATGAATTTTCTTAAATTAATCAAGCTTTGAAGAGTATCAAAATAGATATATTGTAGTCTCCTCCTTTCAATAAGGATTTGTAAAGAATAGACCTGGGACAAAGCATATGGGACAAAGTGACGACCATATTGGTTATACAGGCTGCAAGAATAAACCTTGAGACAAAGCGTATGGGACAAAGTGAGGGTCACATTACTTATCGAGGTTGCAAGAGTAGAACTTACGGCAATGTTAAGCAAGAGATGTTTTCAGTGAACTAGCATCTTGCTTTAGTGAAGTTGCAAAGTTTATTTCATGAATTTGTTTGTGCAACCATGTGAATACAAGAGGTGTCTTCAATGAAGTTCTTGCTTCAATGAAGTGGCCAAACTTACTTGTTCTCCAAGGGTGCATGCAACCTCCCTCGTTGGTTGCAAGAAGTTTCTTGCCTACCTATGTTCTTTGGCATTTTTTACTTAGGCTAACGGTAAGGACATGAACTTATTCATGCTTCCCCTTTGCCCCCAATTCACAATATATGGTAGCATAATGTGATTCACATTAGGAACAACAAAAACCAAAAAAAATCAACACTCACACCACCGTCACCCCCCCCCCCCCCCACCTCCCAAAAAAAAACAAAACTTTTTGGG